>Ga0315534_1000048_pt1 | contig 58729 bp, 54 predicted proteins | sample SalMarSW160240MG_FD_203094 | JGI IMG/M metagenome (GOLD analysis project Ga0315534, IMG submission 203094) | Salt marsh sediment microbial communities from the Plum Island Ecosystem LTER, Massachusetts, United States - Salt Marsh Sediment SW1602-40 ... | reverse complement strand
CTTGGGTAAGCTGCGTGTAGGTTCTCATCAGTGCTCCTTTGACTTGGTTGGTCTAAGAAGCATAGATGCTACTGCAGCTTACCTCTTATTCCAACCTTCAAAGTTGCACTTCGGAGTTGAATCTACGTATCTTAATAATCGGAATTTATAAAATAATTGTCTTCGTAATTTAATTACTTATCGTTGATAAAGCACCATTAGCCCTAATTACTTTTATTACGTCATAATTTGAGATAAACAATACCTAACAATAAACTGCTATGAAGAAATCAATCTGGGAATTTACTTATCACTTAAAAAAAAGGAAAGTCTGAAGGACGTATGCGAGTCTGTTATTTTGGAACATACCGCATGGGTTACACCCGCAATAAAATATTAATCCAGGGCTTGCGTCGCGCCGGCGTAGAAGTGGTGGAATGCCACGTTAAATTATGGAGCGGGATACAAGATCGTGTAAATGCGGCAAGCGGTGGTTGGTTTCACACCAAATTCATCCTGCGCGTAATTTCAGTTTATTTTCAGCTTCTGCGTAAGTATCGCCATATCGGTGAATACGATGTCATGGTCGTTGGTTACCCTGGCCAATTGGATGTTTACTTAGCAAGATTATTGAGCTGGCTCCGACGGAAGCCGCTAGTCCTGGACATTCTCATGTCGATTTACCTCGTCTGCAAAGAACGAGGCTTGGATAAAATAAGTCCGTTGACCATTTGGGGTTTGAGGCAAGTTGAATGGCTTGCATGCAGACTGCCTGACTTATTAATTATCGAAGGCCCAGAGTATCGGGATTGGTTTATTAACGAGCACAAATTGGATGAGTCCCGTTTTGGATATGTACCGCTAGGGGCAGATGATGATGTTTTTTGTCCTGTAGAGATCACGCATTTGGATAATGAGTATTTTACAGTTCTTTACCATGGATCGTTCTTGCCCAGCCATGGTGTGAACACGATCATCGAAGCTGCAAAGTTATTACACGAGGAAAAAGATGTCGTCTTTCATTTATTAGGTAAAGGCCCTGAGAAAGATCTTGCATTGATACTCGTTGAGAAATATGGGCTGGAAAATGTGCAATTCCTGGGCTTTGTACCGGAAGGTGAGCTTCTACTTCGACTCTCACAAGCAGACATTTGTCTGGGAGTATTTGGCTCCACCCCGCAGGCGCAAATGACCATGCAAAATAAAATCTTTGAAACGCTGGCGATGGGAAAAGCGATTATTAGCAGCGATTCGTCTGCCATCCGATCGGCACTCATCCACGGAGAACATATTTACTTGATTCCTCGGGAAGACCCAAACGCGCTTGCGGATGCAATTCGAAAATTGAAGGGCGATAAAGCACTTCGTCGACGGTTAGCAAGTAATGCGTATCAAATTTATCATGAAAGATTCAGTATTGTGAACATTGGAAAAATCTTCGCGCATCATTTAACTGAACTGACTCATAAGGATTAAATTTGAAGACGTACATCGTATCTGCGTTCCAAGGATCTTCAATATCATTATTCGCGTTTCTTGGGCGACAGGAAAATGAATACCCAATTCAGATTTTGACAAATCGATATTGGAGGTATGCGTTCCAAGTGCGAAAATGATGGATGATATAATCTCGACGCAGACATCAACTATATTGAAAAAAATAGGTTTTCCAATCCTACAATTTTTCGATGTCGTCTATCCAAGGCTCATTCCCATTATGATGATAAGTGAGATTCGGAATTTATCGACGAGAAGTTGTCCATTCGAAAGGGCACTATTCTCTTCTATCGATATTGTATGCAACTTCATGATTATTTCTGTTACAAGTGACTACGAATGAGGCTTTCCCTGATCGGTCCCGTTTACCCGTACCGTGGGGGTATCGCCCATTTCACGACGATGCTTGTTAAGGAACTATCCGCAAAGTGTACGCTTCAGACGATTTCCTTCAAGCAGCTTTATCCATCCTGGCTTTATCCGGGTACATCCGATAAAGAACCCCGACAGGACGCGTCACTTCCGGACGCACAATATCTTCTGGATCCATTAAATCCCTTTTCTTGGTGGAAAACGACGCGTGCGATTCTCCAGTTTAGACCAGATGTGGTAGTCATCGAGTGGTGGACAACCTACCTTTCACCGGCGTACCTGTTCCTTATTTTCTGGTTGAAACGAGGAGGAATCCCAGTTTTGTTTCTCATTCATAACGTACTACCACATGAGCTGAAACATGTTGACCCCTTTCTTGCTTCTTTGGTATTGCGTCGTGGGCAAGGTTATATAGTCTTAACCAAGAATGAAAAAAAGCGACTTCTGGATCTCATACCTTCGATTGGTCCTATCGAGATTTGCACACATCCAACATTTGATATCTTCACGAAACAGCGTATTTCGAAACAAGAAGCCAGGAATAAACTTGACCTACCCAAAGATATGCCCATTCTCCTTTTCTTCGGCATCGTGCGGCCATATAAAGGAGTCGAGTACTTCGTGCAGAGTCTGGCTCATCTTGTCGCGAGGGATATTGATGTATTTACAATGATCGTCGGAGAGTGGTGGATGGATCAATCATACTGTCGAGAAATAATCCATTCCTCCGGTCTCGACGATCAGGTTCGTATTGTGGATCGTTATGTGCCCAATGAGGAAGTGGGTTACTATTTCTCGGCTGCGGATGTTTTCATCGCCCCGTATACCGGGGGCACGCAAAGTGGGTCAGTGAAGATCGCGCTGGCATTTGATTTACCACTGGTCGTAACGGAGCACATTGCAGAGGGAATCCAAGGTGCAAATCCCGATCTCTTGTATGTGGTTCCTTTGCAAGATTCAGTGGCTATTGCGGATGCGCTCGAGCGACATCTAGAAAAGAAGATGATTTCAGGTAGACATCAACAAGATCGAGGCGATTGGGAGAATCTATCCCAGGCGATTTATAAGTTCGCAAATCTCAATCATGAAGATCTCTCTTAGGAGAATGGCTTAGCTTTGCAAAGCAGAAATGAAAATATATTTATAAACAACAAATCAGCCGCGAAGAAACTCATTAATATCTTCGGGGTGATCTTTGCTGTACTGGCTAGTGTTTACTTTGTCACTTTTTTCCTTCGCCATGTCTCATCTTTACCTCGCCTTACTTGGGATTTTCCTGCAGTCCTCAATACGTTAACCGCATTATTCTTATATGGCATATCCTTTCTCACTATGGCTTACGTATGGTTTGTTCTCCTGTGTGGCACTGGGGAAGAAGCGCATTATCGTGAGGCTGTCACCATGCTCGCACTTGCCCAGTTTGGCAAGTACATCCCGGGGAAGGTCGCACCGCACATTGGGCGTCTGGCGCTGGCCAAGACGTATGGTTATGTGGGCTCGAGAGTGATTGTCAGCATGATCTTGGAAATCGGCTGGTCCATTCTCGCAGGTTCCTTCCTTACGTTGGCTCTATTAATGACGGATGACCTGCTCAACGTTGATTTTGGTTTGTCTATCATGTCGTTCGATAAAGTCCTGCCAATCGTTTTATTGGCGAGCGTGCTTATTCCATTGGGAATTGGTTGGATCATGATACGTTGGAGTCCAACGCTTTTAAATCGTCTTCTTGGCGGCGGAGAAGCGAAAATCCCCGGACTTCCTTTTTTGGTCTTTGCGTTTCTATTGTCGTTGGTCAATTTCCTGCTTTCCGGCGGGATTGCGGATTTCTTGCTGCGCGGGCTTTTTCATTCACAGCACAGCAACCTGTGGACGCTCTCGGGTTTGTATTCCATTGCATGGGTAGTTGGATTTATTACACCGGGAGCGCCGGCCGGATTGGGGGTACGCGAAACGATTTTTCTCACCGCGCTGCGGCCCATATACGGAGAAGGTGCCGCGCTCGGAATTACGGTAGCGATGCGTGTGTTAACGGCTTTAGGAGACGCATTGATTTTTGCCGTCGGAATTTTCCTGCGCAGTCGGGTGAAGCCGGCAGCAATTTCTTGAGGTCATATCTACCGGTATTTATTGCCAAAGACACAACAACGAGAAATGCGTTAAGGCTCCAAACTCGTTGCGCCGGTTCACGATCCCAATAGACTCAAATCGGATCATTGGGTAAACTCATATTTCACTGGTGAGTTAGAGAGGAGGCGGTTGAAGCGGTGTTGTTCGGATTGTTCTGCTGGTCGATCTCGGCCATTTTTCTTCTATTATTAACAACCTTGGGGTGTCGCCTTCTTCGAACGAACAGAACGGCGATGAACTTGGTTTGCTTCGTGTTTCTGGGGATCTTTTTCACGACAATTTTTCAATTGTCGATGGGATTGTTGGGCTGGTTGGCACCATTGCCGATCTTGATCGTCAGTGTGGCTGGAATTGCAGTCCTGGCCCTCGTGCCGGAAAGCCGAACTGCAATCCTCGAATCCAGGGATGAATGGAAGAATTTTCTGCGCCGATGCTCGACAGTTTGGAGCACCTTCCCTCGATGGCTGCGGCTGTTGACTATCGTATTTCTCCTCGCGAGCGGTGTGCGGTTTGCGTTTTTGATTTGGGCGTTGCCGTCTTTTGTCTGGGATTCGCTGACCTATCATTTGGTGAATGTGGCGGAATGGACTCAGCACGCTCGGGTTTTTATTGTCGATGCTGCCGTCCCGCGCGTGGCATTACCATCGAATTACGAAGTTTTCGCAACTTGGTTTACCGTTTTTTTGCATCACGACGTTGTTGTCGAGGCGGCTGGGCTTCCGGCCTACTTTCTCATCATCGTCGCTACGTTTGCAATCGCTCGTAGAATCGGGTTGAAGCCTCAAGCAGCTTGGATCGCCGCCTTGAGCTATAGTTCGACACCTGCTCTGGTCTTGGTCGTAACGGGAACGAAAAACGATCCGTTTATGACGGGGATATTTTTATCTGCGATCGCAATCATATTGGATATTACCCAACGTGATGATCAGAGCCAGGCCTGCAACTTGCCCGGCCAGGTCATGCTGCTCGCCATCGTTTTGTTGTATGCGGTTGGGACGAAGGCGTACATCCTCAACCTGCTTCCGGGATTAGCCGCAATTGCCATCCTCGGCATGATCCAGGGCGATCGGAAGCGCAAATGGTTTGCCTTCATCCGTGACGTGTGGAATCAATTTAAAGGCAAGCACACTTCACAACTGCGATGGTTGCTGTTGATTTTCATCGCCGGTTTATTCATCGGGGGATTTTGGAACGTTCGAAATTGGGTGCTGTTCGGAAATCCCTTCTATCCGTTTTCGCTGCGCTATCAAAATGAAAACGTCTTTCAAGGGGTTGAGGGCTTTCTTCCGGTCGGTTTGGAACGTTTGCCGCAGAATCTGGTCAATTTCGCGGGCAAATTCGGCGACAGGAATTTTAAGATCATCCCTGCGCTGGCAGAGACGACAGGATGGGGTTGGTTTGCTTATGTCCTGGGGATTCCCGGGTTAATTTGGGGTTTTATTAAATCGAGCAAGATTAGAATCCTCACCTTCACATTCGTCCTCACGTTTCTCGCCCTTTTCATGGCGATCAATCCGGGTCCGTATAACATGCGCTATCAAATCTATTTCCCGGCGCTGTTTGCGTTGGGTTTTGCCGTATTCTATGAGTGGATGCCGAAATCTTTTCGTCTGGAAAGATCCATTTTCATCACGCTTATTTATTTCACCTTGGGTATGAATCTGGTGTTGACGATCAATTACAATCGTGTCAGCGTGGAAGAATTCGGCCACATTTTATCGGTGCCTGTACTGGAAAGAGACGCAGCAAAGCTGCGGGTATACGTCCCTCAAGATTATGAAAAGGCACTGGAGATTGTTTCTCGGGATGAGATTTTGGGATACAACGTCGGCATCGATGCATTGATCTATCCCTTGTATCGAGCGGATTATTCCCAAGAACTGGCATATGTTCCCATTGATGTTGGAGAAAGTTGTGAAAGTATTGTCTTTAACTTGCGTACACGAAATACACACTGGCTTTTTACCGCTGAAGGAATGACGGATTGGCGGATCGTGAACACCATCCGAGATTGTGAGGAATTGGGCTATTTTACTTCCCCATCGAGAGGGCTCTATGTCCTGGTTGAGCAGTAATAAGAAGAGAATCGAAACGTGGATCGTTCTCTGCCTCAGTCTGGGGTTTCTGTATTGGTACTGGGGTGCACAGTTTGGGAAATCGATAAGTTTTTACATTCAATTCTTTCTGCAGCTATTTCCTTCGTTTCGACCTTAATCCATTCGGCTTCATCTTCATTGGTGCTCCCAATGAAAGTTCACAGGATTCGCAATACCACTCGGCGATATTCATTCCTCTTTTATGACGAAGTATTCATGTTCGAGTCAGAAGTTCATCCTGGTTTCCATCCTATTCTACGGCCGATCAATCTGAGGTATAATCGTGCGTGAGAAAAATCAAGCCTTCGGGGCAGGGTGAGGGCAGCGATGTCCAATTCCCGATCGGCGGTAAAGCCCGCGAACGCAGCCGCGTAGAACCGTTGTAATTCCGGTGCCGACGGTATAGTCCGGATGGAAGAAGGCTCCAATTTTAACAGCGATTGATGCTGTTGAGATTATGGTATGCGCCCCGAAGAGAATCCTCTTCGGGGCTTGTGAGTCGCTGAGGTTCTCTCACGGATGTATACCTGCGCCCCGAAGGATGCCCTTCGGGGCGTTTGACGTTGCCGCATGACTGCGGCTCGTCGATCAGGATCATTGATGAGCACCAATCGGAAACTGCGAGTAAAGATTCCATCACTAGCGTGGACCATTCTCTTCGCTGCATTACTTGGTTTCTTCCTTTGGGAAGCGCTCAGTCATGTGAGCGGTCTGCCTGCCTTCATCCTTCCCCCACCCGGCGCCGTGTTCGATCGTTTCATCAAGGCTTTGGCGGACGGGAGTCTGCTCCACCACACAATCGCAACCTTGATCGAGGTTCTGGGTGGGCTTGTGTTAGGGTTGTCATCCGCAACATTGATCGGATATGCCGTCGCAAAATCGCGCACAGTCGAGCGCCTGCTGTCGCCGTACATTATCGCCTCGCAATCCGTGCCGGTCATCGCCATCGCACCTCTGCTCGTCATATGGTTCGGCCCGGGAAGGATTTCAAAAATTCTGATCAGCGCCTTGATCGTTTTCTTTCCGGTGCTGGTCAACACGGTCGTTGGCGTTCGCTCCGTCCCCGAAGACTTGCGTGATTTAATGCGCTCACTGCGGGCAACGCGTTGGCAAATTTTCCTCAAGCTCGAGGTGCCTGCGGCGCTGCCGGTTCTATTTGGCGGACTCAAAGTGGGCGCCACGCTGTCCGTCATCGGAGCAGTGGTCGGTGAATTTGTCGGATCCGATGAGGGATTGGGTTTCTTGATCAACGTGGGGCGCGGCGTGTTTGATACTTCGCTGGTGTTCGTGGCGGTAATCATGCTGATCACGCTGGCGCTCGTTCTTTACGGCCTGGTGACCGCCATCGAACGCCGGGTTTTAGCCTGGCATCTTACACCCTCGAAATAAAGGAGGAATTACATGGTGAAAGGGAAATTGATTATTTTTCTTGCTGCAGTATTGACGATTGGGGCTTGCCAGTCGACGAGCGATAATCAAGCAACAGCAGAAGCAGAATTCGACAGTTTACGCATCGTCATGAGCTATCGGCCGGACGTGCAATTTGCCCCTTTTTACCTCGCTGACTCACGCGGCTACTTTCAGGAGAATCAAATCGCAATTACGTTCCAACATCTCTCCGAATCTGAATCCGTGCAGCTCGTGGGGGCGGATGAAATCCAATTCGCCGTTGTTTCCGGCGAACAGGTGCTTTTGGCCAGAGCCCAGGGTCTGCCCGTGGTTTACGTTATGGCGTGGTGGCAGGATTATCCCATCGCCGTTGCCGCGGCCGCCGGGAGCGGCATCAACGTACCGGCCGATCTGGTTGGCAAACACGTCGGATTTCCCGGTGTCTATGGCGCCTCATACATCGGCTTGCGGGCGCTGCTGGGGGCCAACGGAATCGAGGAGGCGGAGATCACCCTAGATCCGATCGGATTCAACCAGGCCGAAGCTTTGTTTCAAGGGACGGTCGACGCGGCTGTTGTCTATGCCAACAACGAGCCCGTTAAGCTGGAAGCACAGGGCTTTCCGGTCGTGGTTATGCCGGTTGCCGATTACGTGAAATTGCCCTCGAACGGGCTCATCACCAACGAAAAAACTCTCAGCGAGAATCCGGATCTCGTGCGGCGTATGGTGCGAGCCATCTTGCAGGGAGTCGAGGAAACGATCAGTAATCCGGAGAATGCCTACGAGGTCGCCAAGGATTACGTGGAAGGTTTAGCGGAAGCCGATGAAACCATCCAGCGCGAAGTACTTGAAGCGAGTATCGAGTATTGGATCGCCGATCCATTGGGGTACTCGGACGCGGAAGCCTGGGAGAACATGCAATCTGTTCTGTTGGAGTTGGAATTCCTCCAGGAGCCGATTGACTTGAGCCAGGCGTACACCAACGACTATTTGCCCTAACCCATGCGTGATTCGATCCTGGCCGCCCGCGATTTATCGATGACGTTCCCCAACGGGAACGGTGGTTTGCGCACTTTGCAGCACGTAGAATTCGAGGTGCGCCGCCAGGAATTTGTCTGCGTGGTCGGTCCGTCAGGATGCGGGAAGACGACTCTGCTGCGTCTCCTCGCCGGACTGCTCCTGCCGACAGGCGGCGAGGTGATCTTCGAAGGGCAGCGGCTTTCACGCCCCAGACGCCGTATCGGTTTTGTGTTCCAGGATGCGAATTTGATGCCCTGGCGAAGCGTTCTCAGCAACATCTCCCTTCCCTTGGAATTACAGGGACTTTCACAGCAAGATTGCGGGCGCCGGGCGCAAGCCATGATCGACCTGGTCGGTCTGGACGGTTTTGAAGAATCTCTTCCACGCGATCTTTCCGGAGGAATGGCGCAGCGCGTCGCCATCGCACGGGCGATGATCCATGAGCCGGATATCCTGCTTCTCGACGAGCCTTTTGGCTCTTTGGATGCGCTCACGCGCGAACGCATGGAAACGGAGTTGATGCGGATCTGGTCGGCGCACACCGCGACCGTCGTGATGGTGACGCACTCGATCTCCGAAGCGGTGCTCATGGCCGATCGGGTTCTCGTGTTGAGCGCTCGACCGGCGACGCTGCGTATGGATTTGGTCGTCCCGTTAGCTCGTCCTCGGCGTCTAAAAATGGCGCATACCCCTGAGTTTGGTGAATTGGTGGGGCAAGTTCGCAGTGCGATTGAAGGGCAGATAGCGGATTAACGCTATTTCTAGAATTTTGAGGAATTGGAATGAAGAAAAAGAGCGATCTGCGGATCGCTCTTTGATCTTCTGCGTTTTGATTCCGGGATAAGGATCGGAATCCCGCCGGTGCGTCGAGGATTGGATTACTCTTCTTTCGCAGGCGCCTTTTCTTTCTTGGGCCGGAAATGGCGGTACAGCCTTCGAAGCGGCCAGAGGATGAGTGCAATCACGACGACGACGGGGAGGACGTACAGCACGAGGATGATTAATACGTCGCCGAGGAACTGCAGCGTGTTGAGCAGCGCCTCGATCGCCGACTTGGCGGTTCCCACCGGGCGCCAGTTGCCGATCTGAAGCGGCCGTTCGGCGACATCCGGCTGAAGATCGACGGATATCATCGAAAGTCTGGCCGAATCCGTTAGATATTGGATGCGTCCCTTGATGACCTCGATTTCGGATTGTTTTTGTTCCAGCTGCTCGAATACGCTCAAGGCATCTTCGGTGTCTCTGGCTTCTTCGAGGAAACCCAACAGTTGCTGTTCGACCGCATCCAAATGCCGCAGCCGTGATTGTAAATCGGTGTATTCTTCCGTCACGTCCTCGCCGGAAACCGTCTCGTTGCGAACTTCAATGGCGCCTTCTTCGATCGTTTCGATGGCTTCGTCCAGGCGCTCTACCGGCACGCGGATGGTGATCGATGCACGCTCGCCTTCAACGCCACTTTCGAACGTGGTTTGGTAAACATTCATGTTGACCACATATCCGCCCATTTCCTCGGCCATGGCGGCGATTTGATCGCTGGTCCCAGAGGGATCGCTGACGACGAGTGAGAGGTTGGCGTTGCGGATGACGATGCGTTCGGTGAGCGAGGTTTCTGTGGCGATGTTGGGGGAATATGCGGATTCATCTCTGCCGAATGCGCTGCCGGATTCGGCGATTTCATAAATATAACTTTCACCGGCGGCGTCGTATGATACTCCCTGTCCGCCTTCCAACATGGTAGGTGCAGAACGCATCGTCGCGCCGCACGCTGTGACCAGGAATCCAAGAACGATTATCAAACTAATCAGTGAGGCTTTTTTCATGGCGAATGTCTCCTTGTCGAGTGAAGGATCATGATTCGCTGACTTGACGTTTTTTCGGGGATGGAAGTTCCCCAATCACCAACCGGAATTCAGGCGCTGCGCTTGCCGTTCGGGTAAGCCGGCTTCGAGGATTCTGGCCTGCACCCGGGCGACGTCGTAGGCAATGCGGCGCATCTCCCAGGTGTTGGCTTCGGTATCGAGAATGGCGTAAGAGGCGCGTGGATCTCGATCGCGCGGCTGCCCGACGGAGCCGGGGTTGAGGATCATCTTCGGCGAAAGCGCCATCTCTCCTTCCCATTTTATGCGTCTCGTCTTGGAGAAGGTATCGCCCGGCGGACGATGGTAAATCGCCGGAAGGTGGGTGTGACCGATGAGCGAATAATCTGTTTTAAGCGCGTCGAAACTGCGATCTGCGGTATGTTGATCCAGCACGTATTCCCAGATGGGTTGATTGGGGCTGCCATGGGCCAGTGTGTAGTTCTGGGTGGTGATTTTACTGGGCAGAGAGCGTAAGTATTCAATGTTCTCGCCCGAGAGCTTTTGCCGCGTCCAGGCCGCAATGGCCCCTGCTTCGCGATTGAAGCGCGAAAGAGGAATCATCCCAATGGCGGCTTGGTCGTGATTGCCGATGAGACACAGCAAATTCGGAAGTGAGCGGACGAGTTCTACACAATCATTGGGATCGGGACCGTAGCCAACAAGATCACCAAGGCACCAGACAGCTTCGTACGCCTCCGCAACATCGAGAACCGCTTCGAGCGCGCTTAGATTTGCATGGATATCCGAGATGACGAGTACGCGCATGTTCAGATAGTAGCACGGAGATGCGGGTAAGGAAAGGGGTAAATGGTTGCGGGATGAGTGTCTGTCGCCGGTGAAGCGCATGCCAGCAGAGGGATTTGGATTACCTGCATCTCTAGGTCTGCTGCGACCGCGGGTAAGTAGAAGAATCACGCAGTCCGACGCATCACGCAGTGTGCTTGTTATGGCTTACTGGCTGACGTATAATGCCTCGCGGTCGATGCCTATTCTTGATGAACGAACCCTCGAATTTCTCAGCCACAGTCCCGAGCAGACTCAGCGATTGGGCGTGCGTCTGGGTGAACTGATCCAATGCGGGGATTTGCTTTGTTTATCGGGCGATCTCGGTTCTGGCAAGACGACTCTGGCGCAGGGAATCGCGCGTGGTTGGGGCTCGTTGGATCCGGTCACCAGCCCAACGTTTATCCTCATCAACGAATACCACCGTGCTGACTCGGCGACGCTGTACCACTTTGACGCATTTCGATTGAGCGGCGTTGCCGAAGCAGATGCGCTGGGGTGGTACGACTTGCTGGATGGTGCCGGGCCGGTGATCATCGAGTGGCCGGAAAGGATCGCAGACAGCTTGCCGGACGATCAGCTGTGGGTCAGCTTGCGCTGGGTAGATGAGATGCGGCGCGGTTTGCATTTTGAAGCCCATGGGGTGCACTACGAACGGATGCTGCAAGCATTCCGTCAGACGACTTTCGGGGGTTAATCGTGCTGCTTGCCTTGGATACAGCAACGCGGATGATCGGGATAGCCCTGCATGATGGCGAGAATCTGCTGGCCGAATCCCTCTGGCTGGGTGGAAGACGTCATACCGTGCTTCTGGCGCCCGAAGTGGCGCTGATGCTGCGCAAAATTAATGTTCAAGCGGAGGCGCTGACTGCCGTTGCGGTCACATCTGGGCCCGGATCGTATACCGGGCTTCGAATCGGAATGGCGTATGCAAAGGGGGTCGCTTTATCGCATCAGCTTCCGCTGGTCGGTGTGCCAACTTTGGATGTGCTTGCGCGCGGTCAACCGAAACGTTCGGAACCCATGCTGGCGGTGATCGAAGCTGGACGCAAACGAGTCGTTGGAATGTGGTACAAATGGGGGCGGAGTGGATGGAAGGCGAAAGGTGACGCCGGAAATTATTCCTGGGATGAGATCATCGCGCTGCTCGAGAAGAAGAGCTACGTATGCGGAGAGATCAGCACAGCTGCCCGCAAGAAATTAAGGGATGTATCAAATGTCCGTTTGGCCTCTCCTGCAGACTGCGTGCGACGTCCCGCAATTCTGGCAGAATTAGCCTGGGAGCGAATCCGCAAAGGCAAGCTGCCCAACACAGCAGAAATTCAACCTGAGTACCTCGACTCCGGAAATGGCAGTAAACGATGATCGTAGCAAAATCCGCAGCGAGCATACGCCCGATGACGATTGAGGACATACCGGAAGTCCTCAAGATCGATCGTTTATCGTTTCCCATCTCCTGGTCGGAACGTTCCTACCGTTACGAACTAGAAAGCAATTCGGCCACAAAATTACTGGTGGCCGAAACCATCCACCAGGACCGGGTCGAGCTCGTTGGGTATGTCGGGTTCTGGTTTGTCGTCGATGAAGTGCATATCAGCACCCTGGCGGTTCATCCGGATTATCGGCGCCGGGGCATCGGGACAGAATTGCTGTCCGCTGCGCTTGATCTGGCAGCGAACTTGGGAGGCGTCATCGCCACGTTGGAAGTGCGGACATCCAATCAGGTGGCCATGCATTTATATCAGCAGGTCGGTTTTGCAACCGTCGGGTGCAGAAGGAACTACTATCAAGACAACCGAGAAGATGCCTGGCTCATGAAGCTGGAGCATCTGGACTCGGTTCGAGCTGCGGCAGGAGGTTCTGGGACGTGAATCCGGAGGAGGAGATAAAACAGGTTGCCGCCGAGGTGACGCTTTGTGTCGATTGTCGGTTGCATCATTCACGTAAGAACGCCGTTCCCGGAGAAGGCCCGGCAGATGCTGATTTGATGTTCATCGGTGAAGGACCGGGTTTTCATGAAAACGAACAAGGCCGCCCTTTCGTAGGCGCAGCCGGACGATTTCTCGAAGAACTACTGGAGAACATCGGTTTGAAGCGCGAGGACGTCTTCATCGGAAATGTGGTTAAATGTAGACCGCCCGGTAATCGAGATCCACAGAACGACGAGATTGAAGCCTGCTCGAAATACCTCGAGCGACAGATCCGGGCTATAAATCCCAAGGTGATCGTTACTTTGGGGCGCTTTTCGATGGGACGCTATTTTCCCGGGGCACGCATCAGCGCCATTCACGGCCAGGCGCGAGTGGTCAATCAGCGCCTCATCGTCCCGATGTATCATCCGGCAGCGGCGTTGCATCAACCCTCTCTGCGGCAGGTTGTGCAGGAAGATTTCTCCCGCTTACCCGAAATGATCGCCAAAGGCGAAAGTAAACCACCGTCTGCCGATGCTCCGTCCGTCGATGCAGAACAGCTCAACTTGTTCTAAAACTCAATACGGGAGTACATGAAGCGTATGTCGAAGAAAAAGATATCCTTGCCGGTTGCCGCGCAGGAATTGGTCGATAAATTCACGAAGCGTAACGCACATCTGGGCATTGTCGGTTTGGGGTACGTCGGACTCCCCTTGATGGTCGTGCTCGCCGAAGCCGGCTACACGGTTACGGGAGTCGACGCGGACGCAGATAAGGTCGACCATATCCTGCGGGGCGAAAGCTACATCGAAGACGTGCCCAGTGAAAAAGTCGCAGCACTGGTAGGTGCCGGCCGCATCTCTGCCTCCACAACATACGAGGCGTTGGCAGACATCGATGGTGTAAGTATCTGCGTGCCCACACCGCTGCGCAAAACGGGCGACCCCGATCTGTCGTACATCGTTTCAGCAACGCAGTCCTTGCTCCCTTACTTACATGAAGGGATGGTCGTCGTGCTCGAATCGACGACCTATCCGGGGACGACGCGCGAAATGGTCCTGCCGGAATTGGAAAAGGAAGGGCTCGTCGTCGGGGAGCATATTTTCCTGGCTTTTTCTCCCGAACGCGTCGACCCGGGTCGAAAGGACTGGACCACATTAAATACGCCCAAAGTCATTGGGGGAATCACGCCGGTTTGCACGCAAGTGGCGGCGGCGATGTATGCGCAGGCGATGGAAAACGTTGTACCGGCCAGTTCTACGGAAGTGGCGGAGATGGCAAAGCTGCTCGAAAACACCTTCCGCGCCGTGAATATCGCCCTGGTGAATGAACTGGCGCTCATGTGTGACCGGCTGGGCATTGACGTGTGGGAAGTGATCAAGGCTGCAGCGACGAAACCCTTCGGGTTCATGAAATTCACGCCGGGTCCGGGCCTGGGTGGTCATTGTATCCCCATCGATCCCTTGTATCTCTCGTGGAAGCTGAAAAGCGTCAAATATACCGCCCGCATCATCGAACTGGCGAGTGAGATCAACACCAACATGCCCCGTTACGTCGTCCAACGCATCCAGAATGCCTTGAACGATCAAGCCAAGGCGATACGCGGATCAAAGCTGCTCGTGCTTGGTGTGGCATACAAAGCGGATGTGTCCGATATGCGTGAGTCTCCAGCCCTGGATGTGATCGGCCTGCTGCGTGATCAAGGCGCGCAGGTGGATTATTACGATCCTTTCGTGCCCTCGATCCAGCACGAAGGATGGGACCTCGATTCGCTTTCCGATCCCATCGCTGCCGTTCGACAGGCGGACTGTGTCGTCATCATCACAGATCATTCCGACGTCGATTATGCTGCCGTGCTGCAGAACGCGAAGTTGATCTTCGATTCGCGCAATGCGCTCGGCAGGCTGGGGCTGGAGGGTCCGCAGGTGGTGAAGTTGTAATGGGCCGCTATCTTCTCACCGGCGCTGCAGGTTTCATCGCCTCCCGGGTAGCGGAAATGCTGCTCGGCGCGGGTCACACGATTTACGGCCTGGATAACATGAACGATGCCTACGACGTGCGCATGAAACACTACCGTCTGGCGAAACTGGAAAAACATTCCAAGTTCCAATTTCAGCAATTGGACATCGGCGATCGGGATCGCATGGCGGATTTCGAGGACGATGGTGACCCGTTTGACGCCGTGATCAATTTGGCTGCACGCGCCGGTGTGCGCTACAGCGTCGAAAATCCCTGGGAATACTTCCGCACGAACGTCGATGGGACTCTCAATCTGCTGGAATTGGCCCGACGACGCAAGATTCCCAAGTTCGTTTTGGCTTCTTCCTCCAGTGTTTACGGACCGGATGCGCCCATGCCTACTCCCGAGGATGCGGAAACGGATAAACCGCTGCAGCCGTACGCGGCCAGTAAAAAAGCCGCTGAAGTGCTCTGTCATGCCTATCATGCGCTGCACGGCCTGGATGTGACCATCTTTCGCTTTTTTACGGTGTACGGTCCTGCGGGCCGGCCGGACATGGTTATGTTTCGTTTCATTCAATGGATGTGCGAAGGGCGTACGGTTTACGTCAACGGCGACGGCAAGCAATCGCGTGGATTCACCTTCGTGGATGACATTGCACGAGGCACGATTTTGGGCTTGCAGCCTGTTGGCTATGAGATCATCAACCTGGGAGGCCATCAGCAGGTCAGTCTCGAAGAATTGATCCGGGGCCTCGAGGCACGCATCGGATCCGAAGCAAAGATCGAATATCGAGAAGCGCATCCGGCAGACTTGAGAAGAAATTGGGCCGACGTAGGAAAGGCGAAACGGATATTGGGGTGGGAACCGGAAGTCGCTTTCGATGAAGGTCTTGATTCTGCATTGGCCTGGTATCAGTCCGAACGTACGTGGGCCTGCGATGTAAATACGTCGGATTGAAGCCGAAGAATGTCGTCTAAATTCCGTTGGATCCCGGCGATCGCTGCACGCTTTTGGGAAAATCCGCTTTTCCGGCGTGTTGTCCGCAATACCGGTTATTTGTTCAGCGCGCAGACCATATCGGCGGCCATGAGTTTTGGCCAGGGCATATTTGCGGCCCGTTTGCTCGGCGTCGAGGGGGCAGGCTATGTGGGCATCATCACCCAATTCTCCAGCAACATCAACCGCTTGTTCTCGTCCCGCATGACGGAACTGGTGGTGAGTTATCTGGGCAAATTCACGGCAAACGATCACGAAGAGCACGCTGCGGCGCTTTTCAAGGCTGCGGCCATGGTTGAAATCGTCGGATCCGCTTTGGCGTATCTGCTTGTGATTGCGCTGTCTCCCATTGCTGCCGTGCTTTTTGCGAAGAACGAAAGCCTCTCGGGTTTGTTCGCCTTCTACGGGTTGTCGGTGCTGGCAAATCTGATGTATGAAAGTGCTACAGGATTGCTGCATTTCTACAATCGTTTTCGAGTGATTGCTTTCATAACGGTGGGGCAAAGTGCATTGACGCTGATATTGATCGGATTTGCCTTCATCAGCAGTAAAACCCTCAACGCCGTCGTGACGGCCTATCTGGTTGGCAAAATCGCACTGGCTGTGAGCATTTCCTTAATCGCCTTGTGGCAAGCGCGTAAGGTATGGGGTGCAGGGTGGTGGCGTACACCGCTATCGCTGCTCAAGGATTATCGCCGGGAGCTTTTCCGATTTGGCCTGAGCACCAATCTTTCCGGGACTTTGAAGTTACTGACGCGGGACAGCGAGATTCTGTGGCTTGGCGCTTTCAGCACACCGCTTCAGGTTGGCTTCTACAAGATCGCCCGGGCGATCACGAACTTCCTGATGATGCCGGTAATGCCCCTGATCACAACGACGTACCGCGAAGTGGCACGCGAAATCGCCGATCGTGCCTGGGCGAACGTACGTTACCTGCTGCGCAGCGGCACGATCCTCGCCACAATATACACCATTCCAGCGAGTATCAGTCTCGTGTTCTTCGGTCGCTGGGTTGTCGGCCTTTACGGAACGGATTTCCTGCCGACGTCGTACACGAGTTTGCTCATCCTGCTCGTAGGTGTGATTCCTGTCAACATATTGTTCTGGAATCAGGTGGTATTGCTTCCACTCGGCATGCCCCACTTTCCGACGCAGGTACAATTTTTCGCTGCGATACTCAAAATCTTGGGAACTCTTCTGCTCGTACCGTTTTGGGGTGCGAACGGCATGGCCGTTCTTTTGAGCGGGTATTTTATACTTACAACAGGCATACTCGTCGTGAGGAGTTTGCGAGAACTCCAAAGGGCGGAATTTCAACCCGTTGAATTGAGGGGAGCTTAATCAACATGCGTATTGCTTGTATCGCGACTTCAGCCGTACCTTCCAGGACCGCAAATTCGGTCCAGGTGATGAAGGTCTGCCAGGCCTTTACCCAGTTGGACCACGAAGTTCGTTTGTGGCTGCCGGGTCGATCCCCGCAGATGTCCTGGGAAGCGTTGTCCCAACATTATGGATTGCAGGATCAATTCAAAGTGGTTTGGATGCGCGCTTTGCGGCGCGGCCGCAGGTATGATTTTTGCCTTCGTGCTGTCCAGGCGGCGCGGCGTTGGAAAGCGCACCTTTTCTACCTATGGCCTTTGCAAGCCGCAGCTTTTGCTTCTGCGCTCGGATATCCCACGCTCCTCGAGCTTCACGATCGTCCGCAAGGCAAATTGGGACCGTATCTTTTCCGGCGCGCACTGCGTGGATCCGGATTGCGACGTGTGCTGCCCATCACGGCTGCATTGGAGAATTATCTGGCGCAGAAGTACCACACGACCCTGGAAGCGCCGTTCTCGGTCGTTTCCCCGATGGGCGTGGACTTGGAACGCTATCAGGATTTACCTGCTGCGGAAGATGCTCGCCGGGCACTGAATCTGAAGGAAGCGGTTACGGTGGGATATACCGGGCACCTTTACCCTGGTCGCGGTATCGAGCTGTTGTTTGAGCTTGCGCGTCTCAATCCCTCCCTGGCGTTCGTATGGGCGGGCGGAGAACCGGCGGCAATCGAGCGCTGGCGGAAAAAGCTTCGGGACGCGGACATCGATAACGTGCAGTTGCTGGGCTTCGTACCCAACGATCGTTTGCCCCTCGTTCATGCTGCCTGTGATATCTTCCTCATGCCATACGCACGACGGATATCCGTAAGCAGCGGCGGCGATACTGCCCGCTTTGCCAGCCCGATGAAGGTTTTTGAATATTTCGCCGCCAAACGAGCGATTATTTCGAGTGACCTGCCGGTGCTGCGAGAGGTGATGAACGAATCCAATGCACTGCTGGTTCCCCCGGAGGACGTGCAAGCCTGGCACAGCGCACTGCAAAAACTGCTGTCGGACTCGGCTCTCAGGAATAAACTTGCCGAACGCGCGGCTTTGGATGCGAGAAAATATTCCTGGCGTCAGCGAGCCCAGAACGCGCTGGCTGGATTAGAGGTTTAACGTGCTTCATCGACTAGGAGTTCGATTGCGCAGCTTGGCCAGCTCCAGTGCATGTCGTTGGGGTGGTGGATTGCTGCTGTTCGGTGTCTTGGAACGGCTGGTTCTGCTTCTCGTCTATCAGCCCATTGTTTATTCCGACACGAATGCATACATGCGCTTGGCGGAACCGCTGACGAAGCTAACGTTGAAGGGATACGACGGCACACGCGTGCCGGGATACCCGGCTTTGTTGGCGATCGCAGGACTAGATGAGCACAATGCCTGGATGCTGCAGCTTGTTTTGGGGTTGTTGATTTCGCTGTTGTTGTTTTTGATTGCCTACAGGACGACAGATTCCGCCGCTCTCGGAGCACTCGTGGGCGGTCTGTATGATTTGATCCCCGGTCAATTTCTGTTTGAATCGAACTTGCTGAGTGAGACGCTGACGACATTTTTCGTAATCCTCTGTTTTGCATCCTTCGTGGCTTTTGGGCGCGTGAAGTCAGTAAATGGAAAACTACTCACCGTATTGCTGCTTGGCATAACGGTTAGTTTACCCGGGATGGTCCGTCCATATTTTTTCCCGGCAACACTATTCTTCCTTCCTTTCGTCTGGGTTATCGGTGGGGGGAATTGGCGCCAACGCATCCTGCGTCTGGCGCTATATTCTCTTCCCCCGTTGATGATTCAAGGCGGCTGGCTGCTCTGGATTCGAAATACGTACCACATGATCTCGCCAACCGTGATGTCCGGCTACAGTCTGGTTCAACATACCGGTGGTTACTTCGAATTATTGCCGGATGATGTGGCGGAAATCCGCGACACCTATATTCAGTTTCGAGATGCGCAGATTGCGGAGCGCGGTGTGCAGACCAACGCAATCTGGGAAGCGATCCCTGCGATGAGCGAGGCGTCCGGTTTGGGATTTTACGATCTGAGCCGCGAACTCCAACGGCTTTCCCTCCAATTGATCCGCGCTCATCCCGATCTGTATTTCGCCAACGTCGTCGAAGGTTGGATCAATTTTTGGAAAGCCCCGGTTTATTGGCGTGCGGAGGCGCTTCAATCGCCGATCTTGACTTCCATGGTGCAAGGACTCATCTGGATCGGACGCGGTCTCTCTGTGCTGGCCAATCTTGTTTTCCTGCTAATAACGGCTTTTGCACTATTGAGCAAACGCTTGCGAGGGCGAATTGGATTCGATTTCTATTCCGCTGCAGTCTCAGGCCTGGTCGTGATGATTTCGATCGTGCAAACAATCGTCGATCACGGCGACAATCCGCGCTTTCTCGTCCCGCTGCAGATGGTCGTCTTTTTCGTTGTGATCCGTTCCATCTGGTATGGCTTGATAAATCGAGGGATCCTGGAGGCGAGGTGAAAAAGAACCTACGCGGAATCTCACCCTGGCTGGGGAGTATTCTACTGCTGAGTGTGCTCTTACATCTTCTCGATCTGCGCAGCAATTCGCTTGCCGGGTGGCTGGCGTATCTCGTTTTATGCTGCATTTTGGTGCTCGTGATCGCCGGGATTGGCCGGGTCGTATTTCGCCAGGGGATTCCCGGCAATGTCATGCGTGCATTCGTCGTTGCGCTCGCAATTCGCTTGGTGATCGGCGTGACTCTGTTTCACAGCCTACCTCAATTCGGGTATGACGAAGAGCCACAAAATGCGGGATACGTCTTCGCGGATGCCTACAATCGTGATGTCGACTCCTTTCAATTGGCTCGCTCGAAGCAGCCACTCAGTGACGCTTTTACGAATCCGAGCGGTGACGACCAATATGGCGGTTTTAAATTTCTCAATGCGCTTATCTACCGTTACTTGTCTCCGGACGTACGCCGACCGTTTTTGATCATGCTCCTGTGTGCCGTCATTTCAGCGCTTTCCATCTTTCCGATGTGGGGATTCACCCAGGCCACATTTGGATCGAAGGCGGCAAATGTGGCGGCTTGGGTTATGGTGCTTTTGCCGGATGCCATCTTGCTCGGCGCCTCTCAAATGCGGGAGCCGCTGATTATCTTTGCACTTGGTTTCGCCCTCTTTGGCTATACAAAAGTGCGGGACGACGCGGTGAAAGAGGGCTTGTTACTCATATTGTTGAGCGTACTTTTCATCTTGCCAATATCGCCTCCATATACCTTTGTCATCCTCGGAATTCTCGGGATGATATGGCTGTTCGATGGCCGGGTGAGTTTCTTGCGCGCCAAATGGCTGCTGGTGGTGCTGCTCGGTGTTTTCGCATTAAGCTTGTTTTTCATCATTCGCTCCTGGACGCAAATCGAAGGATTTTCCAGAACCGGTTTTATGGTGATTGTCCAATGGGTTAGGTCGCTGACTGCCAACGATAAATTGTCGATCATTGCCGGCCAATCGGATTGGACGCGGCATCTCTTCCGCAGCACACCGGAATGGGCGCGGTATCCGATCTTTGTGCTTTACGGCATTTTCCGGCCGTTTCTGCCGGCGGCAATCATTGACAGCGGCGCACCACTGTGGCGCATAATCGCCTTGTGGCGCGGCCTGGGCTGGTTCTGCATGCTGCCGTTACTGCTGTATGCGCCGTTTGCCGCCGTACGCTATGCTGGATGGCGCAGCCTGCCCACCGGGTTGTCCATCCTCACGTGGTTAACGATACTGATATCCTCCTATCGCGGCGCTGGAGACCAATGGGATAATCCCAGATACCGAACGGCGTTCATCGTTTTACAGGCGGTGCTTGTGGGTTGGGCGTGGGTCAAATCGCGAGAGATGAACGGTCGTTGGCTGCCGAGAATGGCCGTCCTCGTCTTGAGCGTTACCGTACTCTTCACATTGTGGTACGCCTTTCGCGGGCGGATGCTTCCGACATTCACTCCAATGCACATGATCGTCAGCATGGTTGCTTTCATCATATTCTTCTTCCTGTTCCATTTTTTGCGCGATTCTTATCGTTCCCGAAAAGTCACAACTTGACGAATTTTACAAGAAGTGTATAATTCAGCTTCTGAATTATAGAACCTCGTTCTTGCACTTTTGGAAAAGTGTACAGACTAGGAAAGACGCGTATTGTCCCAGTCTCCTGAGCCTGGGAATAAAAGAGGAGTATCCATGCCGAGAGCGTTGATTACAGGCATCACGGGGCAAGACGGCTCATATCTCGCCGAGTTTCTGCTCAGCAAGGGATATGAGGTCCATGGAATGATCCGTAAAGCCAGCACGTTCAACACGATTCGCATCGACCACATTTACCAGGACCCCCATCAGCCGGAAGTGCGCATGTTCCTGCATTACGGGGATCTGACCAGTTCCGAAGTGCTTACCAATCTGGTTTACAACGTCCAACCCGATGAAGTGTACAACCTGGGGGCGATGTCTCACGTAAAGGTGAGTTTCGAAATGCCGGAATACACGGGTTCAGTAACCGGGCTGGGCACGGTGAGAATCCTCGATGCAATTCGGCGGAGTGGAATCACAGCCCGGTTTTATCAGGCATCGTCGAGCGAAATTTTCGGCAACGCCACGCCGCCTCAGAGCGAAGCGACGCCTTTTCAACCTCGCAGTCCGTATGCCACCGCCAAAGTGTACGCCTATTGGATCACGGTCAACTATCGAGAATCCTACGACATATTCGCGGTCAACGGCATTCTCTTCAACCACGAAAGCCCTCGACGCGGTGAGACGTTCCTGACCCGGAAAGTAACGCGCGCCATTGCCCACATCCTTGCCGGTATGCAATCCAAACTCTACCTGGGTAACCTGGATTCGCGCCGCGATTACGGCTACGCGCCCGAATATATAGAAATGATGTGGCAAATCCTGCAGCAGCAGCAACCGGATGACTTCGTCATCGGTACGGGCGTCGCGCCGACAATGCGTGAATTCGTGGAGGAGGCCTTCTCCTACGTCGATTTGGATTGGAAGGAGTATGTCGAAATCGACCCGCGTTACTATCGTCCGGCTGAAGTCGACTTCTTGCAAGCCGATGCTGAGAAGGCGCGCAAGGTGTTGGGCTGGAACCCGAAGGTCACTTATAAGGATCTGGCGCGCATCATGCTCGATGCGGACATGCAGGCGCTGGGCTTGGAGCCGATCGGGGAAGGTTTGGAAATCCTGCAGAAAAATTTCAGCGGATGGCATCGTTGGGATAATAGCGTTACTGCATTACTAAATTCATACAGCAATGGCATTGAGTAATCCCGCTACAGGGTCTCTCGAACGCGGTCGATCGCTTTGGGGAATTGGTTTCGTTGATCGGGGACGCCGTGTCTCCGATGGAAGTGCGTGTGAGGCGTAATCCATGGCGACGGATCAAAATACACAATCGATTCGAGATTTGAATTTATTGGAGCACATCGAAAGAGATCCGGATATTACGCAAGCCTCTTTGGCCGCGAAACTCGGTGTTGCGGTTGGAACCGTCAACTGGCATCTCAAACGGCTGATCAAAAAGGGATACATAAAAGCGAAGCGGGCGGAGCGGAAAAAGCTGCGCTATATCATCACGCCGCAGGGGATTGCTTTGCGCGCCCGTCTGACCGTTGCGTACGTCGAGAATTCAATGACCCTTTACCGCCAAATTCGCCAGGAGGCGCGCGAGGCGCTTTCCGTGGCGCAGAAAAACGGACACAAAAAAGTGGCGATCGTCGGGAAGGGAGACATCGCCGATGTATGCCGTCTCACTTGTCTGGAGCAAGGCTTTTCGGTGGTTGATATCCCTGAGGAAGGCGAAGTGCCTGTGCTCGAAATCGATGGAAGGAAAATCATTTTCTTGAACCCGTAAGCACGTTCACGACAGGTGCGAAGGGAATCGCCGGGTTCAAGATCATATAAGAAATCGGATGAGGAGGGTAGTGGAATGGCAGAGCAGCGAAGGGTGCTTGTCACCGGGGCGGGTGGCTTTATTGGGTATCACCTGGTACGGTTTTTAAAGGAACACGATTATTGGGTGCGCGGTGTCGACATCAAGCATCCCGAGTTCGGGGAAACGCACGCAGATGAATTCGAGCTGTTGGATCTGCGCAGGTGGGCGAACTGCCTGCAAGCAACTCGGAACGTGGAACATGTGTACGCGCTCGCGGCGGACATGGGCGGGATGGGTTTCATTTCCTCGAATCATTCCCGCATCCTGCGCAACAATTCTTTGATCAACATCCATACGCTGGATGCCGCCCGCATCAATGGGGTGAAACGATATCTTTACACCTCGTCGGCCTGCGTTTATCCGGAATATCTCCAGGAAGATACGGAAGTCACGCCGCTCAAAGAAGAAGACGCCTATCCGGCACAGCCGCAAGATGCGTACGGATGGGAAAAACTCGTCACCGAACGGCTGTGCACGCACTATCGCCAGGATTTCGGTATGCAGACACGAATCGTGCGCTTCCACAATATCTTCGGTCCGCAAGGAACATGGGACGGCGGACGCGAGAAGGCGCCCGCAGCCCTGTGTCGTAAAGTGGCAATGGCGAAGATAACGAAAAACACGGAGATCGAGATCTGGGGCGACGGCGAACAGACTCGATCCTTTTGCTACATCGACGACTGTCTCGTGGGCATCTACAAATTGATGCAATCGGATTTCCACGATCCGCTCAATCTCGGTCAGGATCGTTTGATTTCGATCAACGAATTGGCCGACATCATTGCCGAGGCGGCCGGGATCGAAATCAAGAAGAAACACATTGAGGGTCCACAAGGCGTTCGCGGCCGTAACTCGGACAACAGCCGTTTGAAGGAAGTATTGAAATGGGAGCCGGAGATCTCTCTCGAGCAGGGTTTGGCTCAGACCTATGCGTGGATCGAAGCGCAAGTGAAGGAAAAGTACTTCTCCGATTAGTGAGAAGGAGCCCGGACGAATGGGCAGGGTGAAGAACGGAAACGGGCAGCGTCATTCATGAAGCGACATGTGGTCATCACGGGCGGAGCGGGATACATCGGATCGATGTTGGTGCCGGCTTTGCTGTCGCGCGGCGATTGGGTGACGGTCATCGACAATCTGCTTTTCGGTGGCAGGTCACTCCTGGCCTATCTATCTCACCCGATGTTCCATTTCGTTCGAGCAGACGTGTGCGAAGGCGGGGTTTTCGAACGCGCCGTAACGGAGGCGAGCGAGGAAGGGGCTCCTCCACCGTCAGCCGCGGTTCATCTGGCGGCGATCGTGGGGTTCCCGGCATGCAAGATCGCCGGCAAGGAAGCCACCTGGGAAACCAACGTCAAGGCCGTGGAGCGGGTATTCCGGGCGGCAGATCACCTCGGTGTGGAGCGATTCATCCTCTCTTCGACGTACAGCATATACGGGATCGCTGAGAACGGCTCTCCGGTACGCGAGGATTCGAGACTTCATCCGCAGTCGTTGTACGGTGAGTCGAAGGTTGCAGCGGAAGAGTTTCTCATTGCGGCGGCGGAATCGTCCGCCTGTGCGCCGTTGATTTTCCGGTTTTCGACGTTGTATGGGCTGTCTCCGCGGATGCGCTTCGATCTGATCGTCAATCAGTTTACGCTGGAAGCGTTCACCCAGGGTGAATTGCTGATCTTTGAAGGACACCATGCGCGCGCCTTCGTGCACATCCGGGACGTCGTTGAAGGATTACTGATCGGTCTCGATGCGCCGTTGGAAAAAATCCGGGGGCAGATTTACAACCTGGGACACGAAAACGGAAATTTCACCAAGGATGAAATCGCCGCATTAATCTGTCAGGTGCTGCCCGAAACGAAGATCCGCCACGCGCAAATGAGCTTCGATGGTGACATGCGCAACCTTCAAGTGTGTTTCGACAAAATCCAGGGCGAGCTTCAATTCCGCACCAAACGCACGGTTTTGGATGGGATCGGCGAGGTCCTTCAAGCATTGCGCGAGGGTTTGATCAGCGAGCCGGATGAAGCGGTCTACCGCAATGCGCCTTCGATCGTGCCCTGAGGATGGGATCATTGTATAAGGATGCCGGTATGCCTGAAGAAGTATATTCAAAAGAATTTTGGGGAAAACGGCGCGTCGTCGTTACGGGCGGCGCCGGTTTTCTTGGGCGCTATGTGGTAGAAGGACTGCGCCAGCGGGGGGCAAAAAATGTCTTCGTGCCGACCATCGAGGAATATGACTTGGTCCAATCGGAAGCTATAGCGCGTATGCTGCGCGATGCCCAGCCGGATGTCGTCATCCACCTGGCGGCGAACGTCGGCGGCATCGGCGCCAACATGGCCCGTCCGGCCGAATTCTTCTACGATAATTTAATGATGGGCGCGCAACTGATGCATCAATCCTGCAAAGCCGGTATCGAGAAATTCGTGGCCATCGGCACGGTGTGCGCCTACCCGAAATTCGCCGAAGTTCCTTTTCGGGAAGAAGACCTCTGGAACGGTTATCCGGAGGAGACGAATGCCCCTTACGGTCTGGCGAAGAAGATGATGCTGGTGCAATCCCAGGCATACCGTCAGCAGTATGGCTTCAATTCGATTTTCCTCATCCCGGTCAATCTGTACGGACCGGGCGATAATTTCGATTTGGCTACCTCGCACGTCATCCCGGCTTTGATTCGCAAGTGCATCGAGGCACAGGAACGCGGCGATAACGAAATGGTTGTCTGGGGAGACGGCAGTCCCACGCGCGAATTCCTCTACGTCGCGGATGCGGCCGAGGGCATCCTCCTGGCAGCCGAGGGTTACGACAGCAGCGAGCCGGTGAACCTGGGCTCAGGACACGAAATACGCATCAAAGACCTGGCCGACCTGATCGCTGAATTGACCGGCTTCGAAGGCAAATTGGTCTGGGACAAGTCGAAACCCAACGGCCAACCCAGACGCGGCCTGGATGTCTCCAAAGCGAAGGCGGAATTTGGATTTGAAGCCAAGATGCCTTTCTCAGAGGGCTTGCGAAAGACGATTGATTGGTATCGACAAAACCGGGATGACCTCAACACTGGAGCGGCTTCGTCATGAGTGCGAATCGAACAACTGCCCGCAGCGACCTCGTGCCGATCACCCTCATTCAACATTCACGCGGTTGGAGCGGGCTCAACCTCGGGGAGCTGTGGCATTATCGGGAACTGGTGTACTTCTTGATCTGGCGGGACTTGAAGGTTCGTTACAAGCAGACTCTCCTGGGTGCCTCCTGGGCGATCTTGAAGCCGTTTCTGAGCATGGTGATTTTCAGTCTGATATTTGGCCAACTGGCTGGGCTTCCAACCGATGAAGCGCCCGCACCGCTGTTTTATTATGCAGGTTTGCTGCCGTGGGTGTTTTTCCAGGACGGTATCAACAAAGCCAGCGTCAGCCTGGTCACCGGCCGCAATCTGATCACCAAGATCTACTTTCCCCGCCTGGCCATGCCGCTCGCTTCGGTCGTGGCCGGTTTTGTCGATTTCTGCCTGGCCTTCCTCGTGTTGATCGGGATCATGGTCTTCTATCAATTTCCGCCCACCCAGGCGATGTGGACTTTGCCGCTTTTTCTGCTGCTTGCCTTGATTACGTGCCTTGGAACCAGCCTCTGGCTGGCTGCCTTAAACGTCGCCTATCGCGACATTGGCTACGTGACCCCTTTCCTGGTGCAGGCGTGGTTGTACGCCTCGCCGGTGGTTTATTCTGCCACGCTGATCACCGACAAGACGCTGCAAGTGCTGTATGGACTGAATCCCATGGCGGGAGTGGTCCAGGGATTTCGCTGGGCGATTCTCGGCGCCGGTCAGCCCGACCCGCAGTCGCTGCTCGTCTCGGTCGTCGTCGCCCTGTTGCTACTGATCAGCGGTATTTTCTATTTCCGCCGTATGGAGAGGACCTTTGCTGATGTGGTTTGATTCGTCGAGATTTGGGAATTACGAAGAAATTCAAATCTTATTACAGGCCGATCCTGGATTGAAGGGTGTGTTGAAGATCAATGCGTGATGTAGCCATTCGTGTCGAGGATTTGGGCAAGCAGTACCACATCGGAGCCCAGGTGGCCGGCTATCGTACCCTGCGGGAAACGTTGTTGGGTGCAGTAAGTGCGCCCTTTCGGCGTCTCTCCAATTCCGTGCTTGGAAATCGAAAATCCGCCGAGATGCTGTCGATCTGGGCGCTTCGCCACGTAAATTTCGAAGTCCGCCAGGGCGAAGTGCTGGGCATCATCGGGCGCAACGGCGCGGGCAAAAGCACGCTGCTGAAACTGCTCTCGCGCATCACCGAGCCTACAGAGGGAACGGCAGCCATACGCGGCCGCGTCGGTTCGTTGCTGGAGGTTGGCACTGGTTTCCATCCCGAACTCACCGGTAGAGAAAATATCTATTTAAACGGCGCCATCTTGGGCATGAAGCGCGCCGAGATCAGCCGTAGGTTTGACGACATCGTTGCGTTTGCCGAGGTCGATAAATTCATCGACACGCCGGTAAAGCGTTATTCCAGCGGCATGTATCTGCGTCTGGCGTTTGCCGTTGCTGCGCATCTCGAGCCGGAAATCCTGTTGATCGATGAGGTGCTCGCCGTTGGCGACGCGGCCTTCCAGCGAAAATGCCTGGGCAAAATGAGTGACATCGCGCACGAAGGACGTACGGTCTTGTTTGTCAGTCACAACATGTCGGCCATCCTGCGTCTCACCAATGAGACGATCGTGATCGAGAAGGGGAACATCGCCATGCGGGCGCCGTCGGCCGAAGCGGTGGACTACTACATGACTTCCGGACTTTCCCAGACGGGAGAGCGAACCTGGTCCGATGATGAAAGCGCAGCTTCCGTCGCTCCGTTCCATCCGATTTCACTGCGCGTGTTGAACAATCAGGGCGAGGTTGCAGAGCGTGTATTTGCCAAAGATGGTTTCGGGATCGAATTTACCTACGACTTGCAGGAAGATATCCAGGGCCTGCGCACCGGAATTTACCTTTTCACCGCTCGTGGTGAGCCTGTTTTCACCTCGTTCGACACAGATGATTCCCAGCGCTTTGACCAGATGGCCGTGCGCAAAGCCGGACGTCACACCAGCCGGTGTCAGATTCCGGCTTACTTCCTCAATGAAGGCACGTTCGTGCTCGGGGTGAACGCCAGTGTATTTCGAGTGCAGTCGTACTTCACCGATAGCTACGCGTTGACCTTCACTGTGGATGGAACGGGTGTACCGGGGAGTCAATGGCAGGAACCCCGTCGCGGCCCAGTTCGGCCGGCGCTGCATTGGGAGATTGTCCAGATGGAGGGACAGCATTCGTGAGCCGTTTGCGTCGTTTATTGAAGTCCATTCTGGGCCGCGTGCCGTTGTTCGTCGAATTCTGGCAGCAAATCCGTCCAGCGAGCGGTGAAATTCCAGGAGGGTACCGCCTGGATCGCTTGCAGGCCGAACTGCCGGGATGGGTGCAGACCGTGACCCGGACTCGAGAAAAAATCGAAGGGGGTGAGGCGAAGCGCATCCTGGTGTTCGGTTTCTTCAGTTGGTGGGTGGAGCACAGCACCTTGTTCGGGCTGTGGCTTTCCGCACTGGGACATGACGTGGACTTTGCCTATTTACCCTATCGGCGCTGGACCGAGCGCGTGGGGCGTTTCGACCTGCGCCGCCAACAAGCCTATCTGAAGCAGGTGCTCGCTCCGCTTGGCAAGCACATGGCCTGTTACGATTTGCTCGATTTACCCAAACCGAATTTGCCTGCTGAACTGGCGCACTCGATCGACGAGCAAAGCGTGACGGATGTTCAATACATCCGGCGTTGGGAAGCGGTGGACGTCGGTGAAAGAGGTAAAGATCGAGATTTGTTCCTTTTACGTGAAGGAATGAATTTCGACCTGGCGCGGGCTGCCTATGGCTTGATGAAAGACAAGCGTTACGACATGGTCATGCTGCCGAACGGGAGCATCCTGGAATTCGGCACGGCGTATCGCGTTGTGGATTACTTGAATGTCCCTGTCATCACCTACGAGTTCGGAGAACATCGAGAACGGATTTGGGTGGCGCAGAACAGCAAGGTCATGATGCAGGACACGCGTGAATTGTGGCAGGCGCGTGGGAGCATCCCCCTGACTCAGCAGGAGAAAGAGGCGTTGAGCGAACTACGCCTGGCGCGCCGCAGCGGCCGAAAGTGGTCGATCTTTTCCCGCCAGTGGCAGACACAGGAAAGCCGTGGTGCGCAGGCGGCGCGAACGTTCCTGGGGCTGGATGCGAAGCGACCCATCGCGCTGTTGTGCACCAATGTGGTCGGGGACAGCATGTCATTGGGGCGGCAGCTGTTCACCGACGGCATGGCGGATTGGCTGGAACGTACGGTGCGCTATTTCGCCGATCGGCCGGATGCGCAGTTGGTCGTTCGGGTCCATCCTGGTGAGCCGCAGTTGGGCGGCTTCCCCTCGGAAGAGATCGTGCAGGCTGCGCTGCCGCAATTGCCCGAGCACGTCATCGTCGTGCCGCCGGAAGCAAAGATCAACACCTACGATTTGGTTGAAGTGGCCAATATCGGTTTGGCCTATACCACGACGGTCGGCCTGGAGATGGCCATGAGCGGCATCCCGGTCGTCGTGTCCGGATTGACCCACTACCGGGGCAAAGGTTTCACCTGCGATCCCGACACGTTCGATGAATATATCGACATGATCGATGCTTTGTTGGCGCAGGGATTGGAAACGCGCCTGAACGAGCAGCAGGTGACAGCGGCGCTGCGCTACGCTTACCGTTACTTTTTCGAATACGCCTTGCCTTTCCCCTGGCATTTGCAGCATTTCTGGCAAGACGTAATCGAGCGGCCGTTTGCCGAGCAACTAAAGCCCGCTGCGCTCGAGCGCTACCGGCGGACTTTACGCTCGTTGATGGGCGAGCCGATTCGTTGGGAATCTATTGAAGATGAGGTGGAAGTTGCCGGCTGAAATCGACACGGACGTAAAGCGTGAGGTGCGCGAGTTCTATGATGCGATCGGCTGGCAGCAGATCGGGGACGGAATCTATCAGAATGCGCGCTACGAGGATTTACGACCAGTCGTACGAGAGTACATCCATCGCTGCCATCTGCGTGTAAAGCGGCACTTGCCCTCCGAGGGAACCTACCTGCTGGATGGCGGATCGGGACCGATTCAGTACCCGGAGTATCTCGAGTACTCCCGGGGCTTCCGTTACCGGGTTTGTTTAGACATCTCGGCTCGGGCCTTGGTCGAAGCCCGCAACCGCATCGGAGATCACGGATTGTACGTCGTGGGTGACGTCGCCAATCTGCCCTTTGCGGATGACGTCTTCGACGGCGTCGTATCCATGCATACGATCCATCACCTGCCGCCCCAGGATCACGCGACCGCCTTTTATGAATTCTGGCGCGTGCTGGCTCCACACGGCAAGGGGGTCGTCGTACACAGCTGGAAGACCCATTCAATGTTTCGCCGCCTGACGGATTTCCCGGTCAAGATTGCATTCGCATTGATTCGTCTTTACAGGAAGTTGCGCGGCCTGGAGGTTTCCCCAAAAATTCTTCCGGGTGCGCAGGAGTCCTCCAAGACGAAGGAATTGCTGCAGGCTTCCGGGAGCTACACGTTCTCCCATACCTACCGGTATTTGCGCAGCGAACTCGACGCTTTGCCCGGTCTGGATATTCGTGTGTGGCGCAGCGTGAGCACCAATTTTATGCGCGCCTTCGTTCATCGCAGATTGCTGGGACAGTCTTTACTGCGCCTGATTTACTACCTGGAAGAGCGAGCGCCGAGATTCTTTGGCCGTTTTGGACAATATCCCATGATCTTGTTTGAAGGGTCATCGGAAAGGTTGGAATAGATGGATTGGAAAGAGAAAGTCATCCTGGTAACCGGCGGGACCGGTTCGTTCGGACGCAAGTTCGTGCAAATCATGCTGGAGGATTACCAGCCGGCGAGGCTGATCATTTTCAGCCGTGATGAACTCAAACAACATGAAATGGTCACGGCCGGTTTGAATCATCCCAATTTACGCTACTTCATCGGCGACGTGCGCGATCAAATGCGCCTGCGGCGTGCCATGCAGGGCGTCGATATCGTGGTGCATGCGGCGGCGTTAAAGCAAGTCCCGGCCTGCGAATACAATCCCATCGAAGCCATCATGACCAACATCATGGGGGGCAGGAACGTCGTCGAAGCTGCGCTGGATACGAACGTCGAGCGTGTGATGGCGCTCAGCACGGACAAGGCCGTCAATCCGATCAATCTCTACGGCGCCACGAAACTGGCGGCGGAAAAGCTCTTCGTGCATTCCAATGCCTACGCCGGAGGCAAGGGAACGCGTTTTTCGTGCGTGCGTTACGGGAATGTACTGGGCAGCCGCGGCAGCGTCGTCCCCTTGTTCCTGCGGCAGCGGGAAACCGGACGCATCAGCGTCACAGATGAGCGTATGAGCCGCTTCTGGCTTTCGCTTGAACAGGGCGTGCGATTTACGATCCGCTGCATCGAACAGATGCACGGCGGTGAAGTCTTCGTGCCCAAAATTCCCAGCATGCGTTTGATTGATTTAGCGCAGGCCATTGCCCCCGACGCCGAGATCGACGTCATCGGCATCCGCCCCGGAGAGAAATTGCACGAGGTCTTGATTTCCGAGGACGAAGCCCGACACAGCATCGAGCTGGACGATATGTACGTCGTCGAACCCAGCGGCACGTTGTGGTTCGGACACAAATGGCACGGAAAAGGAAAATCGCTGCCTGAGGATTTCCGATATACGAGCGATTCGAACGACCAATGGCTGACTCAAGAAGAGTTGAAGGCCATGGTCGAGGCTGTGGAAGCCAAGCCGAACTTTCTGAGGTAGTCCATATGGCGACTGTATTGGTGACGGGTGCAAGTGGGTTGTTGGGTGCGAATCTGATATTCGACGCACTCGAGCGGCACGATTTGGTCGGCGTCTATCATCAACACGCCATGGAGGTCGAGGGTGCCGCCCTGGTTTCGGCCGATCTCAGCCAGGCGGGTGTAGCCCGGAAGCTGATGCAGACCTACGAGCCGGATTGGGTCATTCATACCGCGGCTGCCACCAATCTGGAATTTTGTGAGGCCGATCCGGAGATGGCATTTCGCTTGAATCGCGATATGGCGCGCTTCGTTGCAGAAGCCGCGCAGGCAGTGGGTACCGGATTGATCCACATTTCAACCGACGCCGTTTTCGACGGGCAACGAGGCAATTACGTCGAGACGGATGCGGTCAACCCGCTGAGCGTCTACGCGCGGAGCAAATGGGAGGCGGAGCAGGTTGTCGCTGATGCCCATCCCACTGCGGCGATCGTGCGTACGAATTTCTTCGGCTGGAACCTGCAGCCCAAGCAGAGTCTGGCGGAGATGTTCCTGCGCCATCTGGAGAACGGAGAACGCTGCCGTGGTTTTACCGACGTGTCCGTCACGACCATCCTGGCCAATGATTTGGTGCAGTTGATCTTGAAGATGATCGAGCAGGGCTTGACGGGAATGTACCACGTAGGTGGCGGTGAATGTGCCAGCAAGTACGATTTCGGAATGCGCCTGGCGGAAACGTTTGGGTTGGACGGCTCGTTGATCGAGCCCGTATCCGTGGAGCAGATGAATTTCAAAGCGAAACGTGCCAAACAACTATGTCTGCAGGGCGCCAAAATTGAACGGGAACTCGGTGTCGAACTTCCGGGTGTCGATTCCGGCTTGCGGCGTTTCCTTGAACTGCGCGCAAACGGATACGTCGATCGCTTGAAGATGCACTCGAGGAGAGCAGCATGAGTGGAAAAGAAATCAAGATCGCAGACCGTTGGATCGGTGGTGATCATCCTACCTATTTCATTGCCGACATATCCGCCAATCATGATGGGGATTTGAAACGTGCCAAGATGCTGATCCGGCTGGCGCAAGAAGCCGGTGCGGATGCGGCGAAGTTCCAGAACTTTCGGGCGCCGAAAATCGTTTCGGATTACGGATTCAAATCTCTGGGTGGACAGCTTTCCCATCAAGCCAAGTGGAAAAAATCGGTGTTTGAAGTCTATGACGACGCTTCAATTTCGTTCGACTGGACTCCGGTTTTAAAAGAAACGTGTGACGAAGTCGGGATTCACTATTTTTCTTCGCCTTACGATTTCGAGGCGATCGACATGTTAGAGCCCTACGTGCCGGCGTACAAGGCGGGTTCGGGTTTGATGAGCTGGCCCGAGATGTTGGTTTACATGGCTTCCAAGAACAAGCCCTTCATCATGGCGACCGGTGCCAGCGACATGGGCGAGGTGGTGGCGAATACGCGCGCCGTCCTGGCTGTGAATTCCGATGTCGTGCTCATGCAGTGCAACACCAATTACACCGGCAGCGACGAGAACTTCGATCACATCCATCTGAATGTGCTCAAAACCTTTGCGACTGTGTTTCCCAGTGTTGTGCTGGGACTTTCCGATCATACCTCGGGCCACGCTGCGGTGCTGGGCGCCGTGACGCTCGGTGCGCGGGTGATCGAGAAACATTTCACTGACGATACCAGCCGTGAAGGTCCGGATCATCCATTCTCCATGGATCCCGATACATGGGCGGACATGGTGGCGAGAACGCGCGAGCTCGAACGAGCGCTCGGATCGGCGGACAAACGCGTCGCCGACAACGAAGAAGATACGTTGATCGTACAGCGTCGCTGCCTGCGGGCCGCACGTGAAATTAAAGCGGGTGAAATTCTGAGGCGGGAAATGATCGACGTGCTCCGACCGGCTACTCCAGGGGCGATCGAACCGGCTCGAATCGAACAAGCGCTGGGCACCAGAGCGCTCGAGGACATTCCCTTCGGTGAAGCGCTGCACTGGACGATGTTGGGGAAACCGTGAAGGTGATGTACTTCTCGCGCGGATATACGCCGCACGATCACCGCTTCTTGAAGAGTCTCTCGAAAAGCGGGCATGAGATTTCCTTCTTGCAGTTGGAGATGGGTGGCGGTTCGGAAACAAGGCCGGTACCCGCCGATGTTCGCCAGTTGCCATCGCCATGGAGGCGGAAAGGACGCGGCTTGCTGCGAACGCCCGCTCTGGTGCGGGATTTGAAAGGCGTCCTGCGGCGCGAGGATCCGGATGTTGTCCATGCCGGGCCGGTTCAATTGTCGGCCTTTCTCACCGCGCTGGCGGGATTCCATCCCCTGGTGAGCATGTCCTGGGGTTCGGATCTGCTGCTAGGTGCACGAAAGGGTTTCGGACGTTGGGCGGCGCAGTTTACGCTGGCACGCAGCGATGCATTCGTTTGCGATTGTGATGCCGTCCGCCGCAAGGCGATGGAATTGGGAATGCCGGAGGCGCACATCGTCGTCTTCCCGTGGGGCGTGGATCTGGCGCATTTTTCGCCCGGAACGGAAGGGCATCTGCGCGCGCTCCTGGGTTGGCAGAATGAATTTATCGTGCTTTCGACTCGCGCCTGGGAGCGGCTCACGGGAGTGGATGTGCTCGTCGAAGGTTTTCTGCGTGCGGCGAAAGCGGAACCGAGCCTGCGCTTGCTGCTGCTCGGGAACGGTTCGCTGCGTATGCGAATATCCGATCGCATCCGCGAATGCGGCATGAGCGACCGCGTATACATGCCCGGTCAGGTGCGTTATACAGATTTGCCGACCTATTACCGCAGCGCAGATCTCTACCTCAGCGCTTCAACGAGCGACGGATCGTCCGTTTCGTTGATGGAAGCCCTGGCCTGCGGATGTCCGGCGCTGGTGTCGGATATTCCGGGCAACTGTGAGTGGGTCGAACCTGGGCGACATGGATGGTGGTTCGAGATGGGAAACGTCGCCGACCTCGAGCGAAAGCTCCTGCAAGCAGTGGCGGAACGGGATCGTCATCCCGCCATGCGTAAAGCGGCGAGGGAACTGGCCCAGCAGCGCGCCGACTGGAGCCGGAATTTCGAAAAACTGCTGCAGGCCTATGAGTTAGCTCACGCCTATGCGGCGAAGGGCGGGGAGGACGAACATGCTCGAGTTCGATGATCTGGTTGCCGGATTCAAGCAGATGGGCATTTCCCCGGGCGATACGATCATGGTGCACAGTTCGTACAAATCCTTGGGCGGCGTCGAGGGCGGCGCGGACACGGTCATTGATGCGCTGGTCGAGGCGGTGTCCGCTGAGGGTACTGTGTTGTTTCCGACCTTCAATTTCAAATCCTGGGTGGATACGCACTATTTCGACATCCGGGAGACCGTGTCCCACATGGGCATCATCACCGAATTGGCGCGCTGCAGGGAGGAGGCTATCCGCACACCGCATCCGCTCTATTCCTTTGCCGTGCTGGGAAATCGACAGGAGCAATTCGCAGCTTGCGATGACGTCGAGGCCGTGGGCGACGATTCCGTTTTCGCCTTGTTTCACAAACACAACGGCCTGATCGTCAGCATCGGCCTGGATTTCAACAGTTCTTTCACCTTCAGCGTGCATGCCATCTATAAGGCCGGCGGTTATTGGCGGCGGGTGAAGAAGTTCTCGGGTATCTACGTGGGGTACGATGGCGTACCGCAGTTGAAGACGTATTCGATGTACGTACGCTCGACGTTCCAGGTGATCACCGACATCAAACCTGCGATTAACGAATTGATCGATCGTGAGATTATCAAAGTCAGCCAACTTGGCGACGCTGTGGTGCACACCGTGCGGGCGAAGCCCTTTTACGACGCCTGGACGGTGATCGCCAGGAACAATCCGGAGAAGCTGCACCGCATGAAAGAGGTCCACGAGTAGGATGCAATCATGGTGAAGAACGAACTGCCTTTGAAATCCATCCTCGAAGCGATTTATCCGCTTCATCGCACGATCGTCTCTGATGGAAGCGACCGGGCTTTGGAAATCATCGCTGAAAACCTGCCCGCTGATGAGAATTGGAAGCTCGAGACCTATGCGCCAGGCACACCGGTGTGGACCTGGAAGGTGCCGGAACGCTACGTGGTGCATGAAGCTTACCTGGAAACGGAGGATGGCGAACGAATTGTGGATTTCGCCGACAATCCACTGCACCTGCTTTCCTATTCGCTGCCCGTCGATGAAACCCTGAGCTGGGAGGCCTTGGAACCGCATCTCTACTATAACGAGAAACGCCCGCATGCGATTCCCTGGGAGTTCAAGTACTACGACCGGGATTGGGGTTTCTGTATGCCCAAGCAGACGTTCGATTCCCTGCCGCGCGACAAACGCTATCGTACGCTGATTCGCTCTGAATTCATCGAGCGGGCGGATCAAGGGCTTCGCGTGGGCACGCTGCTGATCCATCCGCAGGGCGGTCGAAACCCGGACGCCGGTGAGATGATCATCGCCGCGCACATTTGCCATCCGATGCAGGCGAACGACGACGCGGCCGGTGTTGTCACGGCGATCGGGCTTGCCCAGCGTCTCGTAGATCGACGACTGCCGGAAGGTTCGATGAGTGTTCGTTTTCTCTTTTGCCCGGAAACGATTGGCAGCATTGCCTATCTGGCGCACAACGAGGATCTGATTCCGCGCTTAAAGGGCGGGATCTTTATCGAGATGACGGGCAATCAAAATTCTCTCGTCCTGCAGCGTTCTCGCCAGGATGACCATCTGATCGACCGTATTGCCCGGTTCGTGCTTGAAAACAAAGGAGAGGAATTCCGCGAAGGAGAGTTTGCGCAGGTCGTGGCGAACGACGAACGCGTGATCAACGGGCCGGGTGTCAACGCTCCGTGTATCTCGTTGAGCCGCTGGCCTTACGACGAATACCACACGAGCGACGATAATCCGGATATCATTCACGAGGAAATGCTGCAGCAAGCGGTGGACGTGATTGAGGAAACCGTGCGCATCTATGCCTCGAATTATGTGCCGCGGAGGAAATTTCGCGGCCCGGTATTTCTTTCCGGTCATGGACTGTGGGTAGACTGGCGCGAGAATTGGGAACTCAATCGGGCGATCGAGAAGATTATGATGCGCTTCGAAGGCGATACAAGCGTGTTCGATATCGCCTCGGAACTGGGGTTGAATTACTGGGAGACGTGGGAATACGTTGAGAAATTCAGGGAAAAGGGTCTTGTGACGAGGGAAGCCATCCCCTCGCAAAACGCCGCCTGACAGGATCGTTCAAAAGGATGTCTTCAATGGAGCAAACACCGGAGCAAGCAAACATCGTTGCAATCATTCAGGCTCGTATGGGTTCGAGTCGCCTGCCCGGAAAAGTGCTGGCGGAGATTCATGGTCAACCGATGATCGCCTGGGTGGTAGAACGCGCGCGCAAGTCCCAACTGTTGGACACGGTAGTTCTCGCCACGACCGTGGATGTGGGTGACGATGCTGTTGCAGAACTTTGCCAATCACGTGGATATCATTGTTTTCGCGGCCGCGCCGCCGATGTTTTGGATCGCTACGTGCAAGCTGCTGAAATGTACAACGCGGATATCGTCGTGCGCCTGACCGGGGATTGTCCGTTGATCGACCCCGTTGTGATCGACAGCACGATCCAGGCGTTCCTGGACAGCGATCCGCCCGCCATCTATGCCAGCAACCGCATCGTGCGCACTTTCCCGATCGGCCTGGATGTGGAAGTGATGACCTTCGCTGCTTTGAACATGGCAAATCGGGATGCGAAAGAACCCTATCACCGCGAGCACGTCACCCCATATTTTTATGAGGATCCGCAACGCTTCCCGATCGTTTCCATCACGGCGGACGGCGATTATGGCGGCTATCGTTGGACCGTGGATACGACGGAGGATTTGCGTTTCGTGCGCGAAATCTTCTCCCGTGTGAAAGACGTGAACGGCTTTACCTGGAAAGACGTCCTTGCCATTCTTGAAGAAGAGCCGGAGTTGATGAATATCAACAGCAATGTGCGTCAGCGAACGTACCGTGATGTGGAATAGACAAAGGTAGACCTGAATTCGATGCAAGTGCAGAAGGTTGACTAATCTATGCTTACGATTTTTACTTCACCCAAACCCTTCGGGTTCAACCCGCACATCGACATGATCCAGCGCAACGCGATTGAATCCTGGACGCGTTTGGGAGATGATGTGGAGGTGCTGCTCATCGGCGACGAGCCAGGTATGGCGGAAATCGCTAACGATTTGGGCATCCGTCACCTGAAGGACGTGCGTCACAACCAACGCGGGACGCCCTACGTCAGCGCGGTATTCTCCCTGGCGCGGGAACAGGCACGTCATTCACTGCTTTGCTTTGCCAACGCCGACATCATCTTTCTCGAAGATCTGCTCACGAGCGCGAGGCGCGTTCGCGGCCGCTTTGAGCAGTTCCTGGTCCTGGGGCAGCGTTGGAATCTGAACATCACACAGCCGATCGATTTTACCGATGACTGGTTGCAGAATCTCCGGCAGCAGGTGGATCGCGTTGGCAGACGGCACGGGCCTTTGGGGAGTGACTATTTCGTCTTCGAGCGGAATTTGCTCCGCCATATGCCGGATTTTGCCCTCGGACGCCCCGGATGGGACAACTGGACTATTTTTGCCGGACGGGCGGCGGGTATTCCCGTGATCGATGCCACCGAGGCGATCACCGTGATTCACCAGGATCACGATTACAGCCACCTTCCGGGTGGAAAGCCACCCTACGGTGGGCCCGAGAGCAAGGAAAATCTTGCCGCCGCTGGCGGCATGGAAGTCATTTTCATGCCCACCGATGCGACCTGGAAGCTGCAGGGAGATAAATTGAGCCGGAAAAGCCTCTTCGAGATGGGCGTCCTGCGGGCGATAGAAAGTGGATTGATCGCTCGTTTCGGCGCCGGTCGGCGATCCCTTCTGGTGCGGGTGTTGTTCCATCCGGTGGAGGGTTTCAAGTATTACAGCGGTGCGATTCTGCGCCGCATACGCCGGTTGATCTGGCGAAAATCTCCGGACAACGATAATTCCAGTTCGGGAGAAGAGAAGTAGATGACTCGCGTGGGCATGAATCCGGCGCGCGGCCGCACGAGCAGCTATCGACCAGCCCGGGTCACACAGGCGGTTCTGGTTTACATCCCGCATCTGAGCGGTTTCTTCCAGTATCGCTTCGACGTGCTTAAATTGTGCCTGCGTTCGATCTTCCAGCACACCCAGGAACCTTACGACTTGCTCGTCTTCGACAATGCGAGCTGCGAACCGGTGAAAGCTTATTTGCAGGGCTTACTGGACGAGGGAAAAATCCGCTATTTGCTTTCTTCGAGCGAGAACATAGGGAAATTGGGGGCTTTACGGCTCATCGCCGGCGCGGCGCCGGGCGAAGTGATCGCCTACACGGACGACGATACGTTCTTTTATCCCGGTTGGTTGAAAGCACATCTGGATTTGCTCGACGGGTTTCCAAACGTCGGCATGGTGAGCGGTAATCCGGAACGCACGCTTTTCGACCACGGTATCGCGAGCAACCTGCGCTTGGCGGAGATGGATCCCGGTACGAGTCTGAGTTACGGCAAGACGATTCCGGATGAATGGGAACGCGAATGGGCAGTCTCACTGGGGAAAGCCCCGGATGCGTTTTTAGATATCGTGCACGGTTTAGATGACATCGTTATCGAGCACAAGGGGCAACGTGCTTACGCAACCGCCTGCCACAACCAATTCGTCTCGCCGAAGCCAGTGCTTACCCAATTCCTGGCGGGAGAGTGGGCTGGACGGCTGATGGGCGGCTTTAACGAGCTCGACAATCAGATCGATGCGGCGGGGTATTTGCGACTGGCCACCCTGCAGCGAACCACGCGGCTCATCGGTAACGTCGTGAATCCCTCCATGGCAAAGGAAGCGGATCGTTTTTCGATCGACGTCCAGGCACCCGACATGGCGTTGGCAAAACGCAGGGGCAAGTCGCTATTGCGCTGGAAGCCGGTACGCTGGCTGCTGCAAGGGCTTTACAATCGACTCTTCTGGGCGCTGAACCGGGGAACAGGGGATTGGCATCATGATTCGAAGGATGATGCCGCTTGATCGTTCGGTATAAAACTAGACCAGGAATGGATGAGAGGAGATAACGTGCAATGAAACTGGAGTATGAGGAGACCAGTAAGGATTTAAAGACGCGCATCAACATTCACGAGCAATTCGGCGGCAGAGATATCGATGCCTGGATGTTGGACTTGCTGCCCCTCTGCAAGGGAATGAAAATTCTGGATGTTGGATGCGGCTCCGGTAAACAGTGTCTCGCTTTCTATGATGCGTTGGAGGGCGACGTCGATATCACGGGTGGCGACGTTTCTCAGGAACTGCTGGAGAATGCTCGCCAAGCAAGCGCGGCGATATCCGCTGATATCGAGTATCTCAAATTGAACTTCAACGAACGCTTTCCGTTCGAAGACGACACGTTTGATCTACTCACTTGTTGTTTTGCCATCTACTACGCCGCTGACATTCCTTTCACCATCGCCGAGATGCATCGGGTGTTGAAACCGGGCGGTAAGTTATTCACCACCGGGCCCATGCCGGAAAACAAACAGCTTTTCTACGACATCATCTTCGAGGCCACGCAGCGACCAATTCCACCCATGCCGGGCAGTTCCCGCTATGGCAGCGAAATCCTGGACGCCATGCAGGCTGCCTTTTCCGATGTCGAGACGCACATTTTCGAGAATCCACTCACGTTTCCGGACGCAAAACCGTTCCTCGATTACACCCGCGCTTCGCTGTCCGAAGATCGAAAACTTTGGCGAGGCTTGTTTCAAGGCTCAGATGATTTCGAACGCGTGATGGCGCAAATTTGCCAGGCTGCCGTGCAGCGCGCCGAGCGCGAGGGCAAGTTGGTCATGACCAAAGTCGTGGGTGGGTTTATCGCCACCAAGTAGCGACGCAAAGGAGACGACGTGAACATTCGTGGAGAAAAGATGCTGTTTCTCGGCGCACATCCCGATGACATCGAATTGGGTTGTGGGGCTTTGTTGGCTCACGTTGCCCGGTTGACGGAAGTCCGCTGCATTACGCTTTCCGACAACCAGAAAAACCCAAAATTGAAGAATATTCCGGAGGAGCATTTCCGCAGCATGGAGGTCCTGGGGTTGTCCAGAGACTGCGTGGTACTCGACAAATTTGAGACGCGTAATTTTCCCCGCGACCGGCAGCAAATTTTGGAATATCTCTACACCGTGAATCACAAGTATGCTCCGGACATGGTATTCGTTCACACCAAAGCAGACATCCACCAGGATCACCGCATCGTGACGGAAGAGGCGCTGCGCGCCTTTCGTGGTGTGACGGTGTTGGGTTTCGACGTCTTTCGCAGCAGCTATGGTTTCTTCCCGCACTTTCTCATCGAAGTCGATGAAAAGGATGTCGAATTGAAACTCAAGGCTCTGGCGCAGTACGCGACGTACGCCGATCGTTACTATTTCTCCCCCGAGGTCGTCCGGGCGACGATGGTGCGTAATGGCGCCTTGGCGGAGAGACCGTTTGCGGAGGGTTTCGACATCCTGCGCATGGTGGCGAAGTTCCAATAATGTTGGCAGGTCATAGCTTGTACTCCCGCCTTTCGTCCGTCTGCGTCTTACCAGAAGTTCGGGTGAATCTGGGGAAGGTTATATTCGCTAAACGCATCAGGTTGAGAAACCGATGAAGACGATGCATCCGGTTTCGCAGCCGCTGGATTCGAATGTGTGGGAAGACGTGCCCCATTGTTCGCTTTGTCGAAGCGGACAGGATCAGCATGCCATCTTCACGCAGCTCGAGGACGCTGGTGCCCGCTTGCAGTATCGGATTTGTGAGCAATGTGGCTTGATTTTCCAATCGCCGCGAATGAATCAAGCTGCGCTCGACAGGTTTTACATGGAGCAGTATCGCAAGACCGTGCAGGATTCGGAAGGGCCGACGGAAAAAGATCTCCGCGTTCAAGCCGGCCGGGCAAGCGCCATGTCGCAGTTCATGCATCGAGACGTCGCTGAAATCCATCGCCATCTCGATATCGGTAGTTCTGCAGGAACGCTACTGGCCAAGATCGGGGCGGATTACGGTTGTGAGAGTGTGGGGATCGAACCCGGTGAGGCGTACCGCGCCTACGCGGCGCAAAGAAATTTACGCGTAGTCCCCGAGCTTGAGACGCTGGAAGCGGAAGGGGAGAGCCCTTTCGATCTGGTCTCGATGTCGCATGTGCTGGAGCATCTGCCAGACCCGCTGGAATATCTACGACATCTGCGCCAGCGCTGGATTGTTCCAAACGGGTGGATGTTAATCGAGGTCCCTAACCTTTACGGACATCAAACTTTTGAATTGGCACACCTTTTTGCCTTCTCAGCGGCGACGCTGAGAGAAATCTTGCAGCAGGCTGGCTTTGAAATTGTACGAATGCACAGCCATGGACAGCCCCGATCCCGACTCATTCCGCTCTATCTGACGGTGCTTGCCCGCCCTCACTACGGCGATTCAACGCAGAGACGAATTCGCTCAGGCAGTTCCGGCGTACGCGTGCGCAGACGTTTGGGCATGCTTTGGCGCCGCATCGCCACGTCTATCTTTGCCAAGTGGGCATGGCTGCCTTGGCCGGCCCAGGAATGATGGTACGAAATGATCACCGTTGGAATTTGTGCTCAGGAAGGCCGGAGCTACCTGGATGAAACGTAGGTATTACTTCCCTATCACACTTTCGATGTATCCCGTCCTTTCACTTTTAGCGACCAATATCGCCCAAGTGCAATGGCTGGATGCGCTGCGCGCCTTCATCGTCTCCATCTTGATCGCCTGCATCGTATACGCACTGCTCGATTTTTGGCTCCGGGATGACTTGCGCGCCGCCGTTCTCTCGACGTTTTTCCTTTTGTTGTTTTTCAGTTATGGACACGTTTATACCTTGATCGAGGATCTGACTCTTTTTTCAATAAACATTGGTAGACATCGATACTTGTCCGTTGTGTGGGTATTATTATTTATCCTTGGATGGGTTTGGGTTAAGAAGTCATATCGATTTTTCACCGAGATGAGAGGCATATTTAATATTGCATCCATCATTTTGGTATCAATTCCAATCTTGAAAATCCTTTCCTTCGAGATTGCCCCGTCGCATACAACAGTCGATACCGAAAATGAAGAGACTTACGAACTTGAACTTGTGGACGTAATAGACGACAGTCGAGCACCTGAAATCGATACACTCCCTGATATCTATTACATCATCTTGGATATGTATACACGGGGAGATATATTAAAGAATGAATTGAATTTTGATAATTTCTCTTTTCTAGAAGATCTCGAAGAACTTGGTTTCTATATTGCCTCTTGTAGCAATAGTAACTATGGAAGTACTGTTCTATCGTTAGGTTCAAGTTTGAATTTAAAATATTTCCAGGATCTTATTCAGGATGACAGCACAATCAGTCCAAGCAAACTGGGTATTTTTGTGAAGGACAACTGGCTTCGCAATATACTTGCAGATTATGGCTATCAGATTATTGCATTTGAATCAGGATTTTCCCCTACGGAATGGGACGATGCGGATCGATATTTAACGCCACACAAAAGAGGAATTTTCGATGGATTAAATCCGTTTGAAAGTATGTTTGTAAGAACGACAGTAGGGATATTTCTTTTCGAAGTACGCGACTATCTTCCCACAAGTCTCGTTGCGGCTTTGGATGGTGCATACTACCAACACCGGGAGCGCATTTTATTTACCCTGGATGAAATCGAGAACGTTCCAAATATTCCCGGGCCAAAGTTTGTATTTGTCCATATACTTGCTCCTCATAATCCGTTTGTATTTGGACGAAATGGTGAGCCGCTTCGTAGGAATTTCTTTTTTACGTTGAACAAGGATAGGGATAGTGATACTTGGGATGAATTTGCTCCGGGGTATGTCGATCAAGTAATCTTTCTTAACACTCGTATAAAGGAAATAGTAACGCGTATATTGGAGGTTTCAGATCTCTCTCCGATCATCATTATTCAAGGGGATCACGGGATCCCGCGATTGTCTGAACCAGCCGACAGGTTTGCAATATTAAACGCATATTATCTCGCGGGGTTCCCAGAAGCAGAGTTATACTCTAGTATTTCTCCCGTAAACACCTTTCGATTAGTCCTTGACACCTTATTCGGCACTAACTTGGGCTTCGTAGAAGATAAAAGTTATTCCGCATCACTGAAAGCGTCTCCTTTAGTTTTTGAGGAAGTGCCTGCGATCGGGAACTCATGTGTTCCTGGGGAATAATGATATAGCAAGTCTTTATTGATTGTACGAATCATTCAAAGGGATTGTGTAACAAACGATGCGTTTTCTGATTAGCGGATTGGGATCGATTGGCCGAAGGCATTTGAATAATCTCGTCGCGCTCGGCCAAACCGACATCGTTCTACATCATACGGGCAAGAGTACGTTATCCGACGATGAACTCGCCGGATACCCGACCGAAACCGATTTGAAAGACGCGCTTGATCGCTGGTCCCCGGACGCGGTGATCGTGTCCAATCCCACCGCCCTGCATCTCGAGGTCGCCATCCCCGCGGCGCAGGCGGGCTGTTCCATCTTGCTGGAAAAACCGATTTCCCACACGCTGGACGACGTGGCAGCTTTGCAGGCAGCAGTTGAGGCGGGTGGCGGAAACGTCCTTGTCGGCTTTCAGTTCCGCTTCCACCCAGGCCTGCGGCATGCGGCGCAGCTTTTGCGCGAGCAAGTCATCGGAAAACCGATCAGCGTCCGCGCCCATTGGGGTGAATACTTGCCCGGGTGGCACCCGTGGGAGGATTATCGCAACTCGTACAGCGCACGCCACGATTTGGGCGGCGGTGTGCTGCTGACGCTCTGCCACCCCTTTGATTATCTGCGCTGGCTGTTTGGCGAGATCTCCTCATTGACTGCAATCGCAGGCAGGTACGGGAAACTGGATCTCGACGTCGAAGATACTGCGGCGGTCCTTCTGGCATTCCAGGATGATGTCCTCGGCATGGTTTATCTCGATTACAACCAGCAACCTGCCAGTCACTGGGTTGAAATCAGCGGCACACAGGGAAGCGTCCGCTGGGACAACGCCAGCGGGGCGGTTCGCTGGTGGACTTCTAAGAAGCAGGATTGGGAGACGTATTCCCCTGCGGATGGATTCGAGAGGAACACATTGTTCTTGGATGAGATGCGGCATTTTGTCGACGTTGCGCGGGGTGATGCCGAACCACTTTGCACGCTTGCGGATGGTATCCAGGCTTTGAAGGTCGTCCTGGCGGCGAAACGATCTGCTGCACAACATAAAGTTGTGGATCTGGATTCTCGGTGATCCGTCGCCGTTTGAGGAGAAAAATGAGCCGAATACCAAGTGATATAATTTTCGAACCGTTTTCCAGGCTAACAGCTCGAAAGCGTGGCTTGAAGGTCAGGATGGTTACATACGTGTGCACCGGGGTTGAAAAATCGGCGACGGCAGGCGAGTCGATTTGTCTCTCATGGGACGGTGATGGATGAGTGAATTGCCCACTTTTTTCGATCTATCAGGGAAAGTGGCAGTCGTTACGGGGTCCGCTGGTCTGCTTGGATCCGGCTTTTGCCGCACCTTGGCCGAGGCGGGCGCTTCGATTGTGCTGGCGGACAACAACGCTGAGGCGAACGGACGTTTGGCGGACGAGCTGACTGCGGATAGTTACGCCGTCCTCGCCGTAAACAGCGATATCGCCGATCCGCGTTCGGTGGAAGCGTTGGTCGACCAGACGCTGCAGCGCTATCAGCGTCTTGATATCTTGGTCAACAGCGCCGCGCTGGATCCCAAGTTTGACCCGGAGCATCAAGATGAGCACTCGAGCAGCTTCGAAGATTATGCGCTAGACGACTGGAATCAAGCGTTGAACGTCAACCTGACCGGGATGTTCCTGGTCACCCAGGCGGCGGTTCGCCCGATGCTCGATCAGCAGAGTGGCGTGATCGTCAACATCTGTTCCACCTACGGACTTGTGGCACCGGATCAACGCATCTATCAGCGCCAAGGCCAAGCGGACGTATACAAGCCGGTCTATTACTCGGTCACGAAAGCGGGAGTTCTGGGTTTCACGCGCTACCTGGCGGGGTACTACGCCGGCAAGAACATCCGCGTCAATGCGCTGACGCCCGGCGGGGTGTACAACCAGCACGATGAGGCGTTCGTCGAGAAGTACGCCGCGCGGACGATGCTGGGAAGGATGGCAGAACGTTCGGAAATGAATTCCGCATTGCTCTTTTTGGCCTCCGACGCTTCATCGTACATGACAGGCGCAAATCTCGTCGTTGATGGGGGCTGGACGGCATGGTGAAGAAAGTCGAGGTTCTGGCAATTATTCCCGCGCGGGCGGGATCGAAATCCATACCGAAGAAGAACGTGCGTCTCTTCGCCGGGCATCCGCTGCTTGCCTACAGCGTCGCGGCTGGATTGCAAGCCCAAAGTGTGTCGCGTGTCATCGTCTCCACGGACGATAAAGGATTCGCCGCGGTCGCACGCAATTACGGGGCGGAGGTTCCTTTCCTGCGGCCGGCGGAACTGGCCGCGGATGAGGTGACCGATCTGCCGGTTTTCGAGCATGCGTTGCAATGGCTGCGGGAAGAGGAAAATTACCGTCCGGACGTGGTCGTCCAGTTACGGCCAACTTCCCCCATCCGTCCTCGCCACTGTGTGGACCGGGCGGTGGAAATCTTGCTCGAGAATCCCCGGGCGGACTCGGTGCGCGGCGTCGTCCCTTCCGGTCAGAATCCATACAAGATGTGGCGTTTGACGGACGATGGCGCTATGGAACCTTTGCTGAAAGACGCCGGACAGGAATCCTACAACATGCCGCGTCAGGAACTCCCAGCGACCTACTGGCAGACCGGCCACATCGATGCCATTCGCACGGAGACGATTGTGGAGAAGAAATCGATGAGCGGGGATACGGTCCTGCCGCTGCTGCTCGATGCGCAGTACACCGTCGACATCGACACGCTCGAAGATTGGCGGCGTGCGGAATACCGCTTGTCGCGCGGCGATCTCGAAGCGGTCTATCCCGGCCGGGAACCAAGACCGTTTCCCGCGTCCGTTTCCATGGTCGTCCTGGATTTCGACGGTGTGCTGACCGACAACCGGGTCTGGGTGGATGGAGCCGGCAACGAGTGGGTTGCCGCCAATCGGGGCGACGGCTGGGGAATCGCCCGCTTGAAGGAACGTGGTGTTCACGTCGTCGTTCTCTCGACGGAATCCCACCCGGTGGTGACAGCGCGCTGCCGCAAGCTTGGCATTGCAGTGAAGCAAAATCTTGCCGATAAAGCTTCCGCCTTGAGAGAGCTGCTCGATGAAAGCGGCGTGAATCCTGCGGAAGTGGTTTTCCTGGGGAACGATGTAAACGACGTGCCCTGTTTTCCGCTCGTGGCTTGCGCGCTTGCCGTCTGCGACGCTCATCCCCAGGCTCGAAACGAAGCGGACATGGTGCTCCAGAACCCCGGTGGACACGGGGCCGTCCGAGAACTCTGCGATTTGGTGATTCGTCAAATGGATGAGGTGGCTTAATATGCCCAGAGAGATACAAATAGGTGATCGGCGCATCGGTGAAGGTCATCCGACGTACATCGTGTCGGAAATCGGCATCAACCATAACGGCGATCTTTCCCTCGCCAAGGCGCTGATCGACGCCGCAAAAAGCGCCGGTGTGGATGCGGTCAAATTCCAGAAGCGCACGCCGGAACTGTGCGTTCCGCAGGAGCAGCAGACTCAAATGCGGGATACGCCCTGGGGCTATGTCTCCTACCTCGATTACCGCCATCGGGTCGAGTTTAGCGAGGAAGAATACCGTGAGATTGAAGCCTATTGTAAATCGCTCGATCTTACCTGGTTCGCTTCGGCCTGGGATGAACCTTCGGTGGATTTTCTCGAAAGGTTCGATCCTGTCTGCTATAAGATCCCTTCTGCGGCGCTAACCGATCACGCGCTTTTAAAGCACATCCGTACAACCGGAAGACCGGTTATCCTGTCGACGGGAATGTCGACGATGGATCAAATTCGTGCCGCAGTCGACATTCTGGGCACGGATGATTTACTCATCACTCATGCGACGAGTTCCTATCCATGTGATCCGACGGATTTGAATTTGAAGATGATTTCAACATTGTTGGAAACCTTTCCTTGTCCGATTGGTTATTCCGGGCACGAAGTGGGATTGGTACCATCCGTGGTAGCGGTTGCAATGGGTGCTTGTTTGGTCGAACGACACATCACGCTGGATCGGGCCATGTGGGGTTCGGACCAGGCAGCTTCTGTTGAGCCGGGTGGTTTCCGGCGATTGGTTAAGTACATTCGTGTCACGGAGGCAGCACTTGGGGATGGGGTTAAACTGGTTTACGACAGTGAAATGTCCTCCATGCACAAACTGCGGCGTGTCGGCGGTTAAATGAGTCTTCCTTCTCGCTGGCTGCGATCGGCAGCCTTTCAACTTCGTTGTTGGATCGAATCTAATCGTCAAAGGCCAAGGCTGCGAAAATTATGGCGCGAAGTCGACAGGTTGGCACCCCCTTTCCCGGATGATGAACGCCCTGTCGTTTTTTTCAATGCCTCGACGCGAACATGGGGGGTGAGTCAAAATGCGGCGTTCAGTCTATTGGCATCCTGGGGACTTCGTTTAGACGGTATCCCTATTCGCTATTTGGTGTGCCTGCGCGGGATGCAGCAATGCATGCTGGGTACGAATCGTAAACGCATGGGTTTGGTGCCTCCATGTAAATCATGTGTGCGCCTCAGCAGGCAAATGTATCCGGGTGATCTGCTTAATGCGATCGAGACTCCTAACGAGGGATGGGATTCACTCCCCGATTTCTCTGAGCGTAAAACACTCGTATCTCTGCTAGAAGTGGAATATCTCGGACTGAGAATTGGTGAACTCTGTCTGCCTTCGTTGCGTTGGGTGCTGCGCAGGTATAACATTCCCGACACCGCAGAAATTCGTGAGTTGTATAAGAAATATTTGCGCTCCGCCATGCACGTTGCGCAGGCTTTTATACAAATCATTACACGAACGCCACCACGTGCCGTTATTGTGTTCAACGGAATCACATTCCCGGAAGCCGTTGTGCGTCAAATCGCAATCGAACGAGGAATACCCGTTATAACCCACGAGGTGGGCGTTCGGCCTTTTTCGGCCTTTTTTACTCATGGGGAAGCAACGGCTTACCCGATCGAAATTTCGGATGATTTCCGTCTCACGTTTGAAGAAATTGCTCGGTTGGAAACTCTTCTTTCCGAACGTTTCAAGGGTGATTTTTCTATGGCGGGAATTCGCTTTTGGCCGGAAATGCGCAGCTTGAGTGAGGCGCTAATGGCCAAAATGGAGGGTTACGACCAGACCGTAGCTGTGTTTACAAACGTAATATTCGACACGAGCCAGGTGCATGCGAACGTTATTTTTGATGACATGTTTGACTGGTTGAAGAAGGTTATCCATTTTGCCAAGAAGCATCCCCGCACACTGTTCGTAATTCGTGCCCATCCAGACGAATTACGTCCCGGAAAAGAAGCTCAGGAAACCGTCGCAGAAGTGGTATCGGAGATGAATGTCGCGGGCATGGAGAATGTGGTACTTATCCCTCCACTCGAATTCGTGAGTTCGTACGATCTGATTCGGCGATCCAAACTTGTGATGGTCTATAATTCATCCATCGGGTTGGAGGCCACGCTGCTCAACCGTGTTGTGTTATGCGGCGGGGCTTCGAGATATTCTCGATACCCGACGGTGTACTTGCCGGAAACGGTGGAGAATTACTTCCAACTGGCGGAGAAATTTATTAACGAAGATGATCCCAAACCGCCGCAATCCTTTGTTGATGAAGCCAAGCGTTTTTACTACGTCCAACATTTCCTGAGTTCGTTGGATTATTCGCCATTTCTAAGTCCACACAAGACATTCCCGGGATACGTTTCCTTCTCGGATTTTGATGTACGAACACTGCATCCGATCCAATGCCGTGAGAATGCGATCGTCGAGTGCGGCATTCAGTCCAATCGGCAAATGATTTACGAGCGCAGTGACGTGAATACATGCAATTGAGCCGAAAATGGATGAGAATGGGTGTGAAGCTTGGAGAAGCTTGCTTGCGAATATGCTGTCGACCTCGTTCGTTGAAGTCGCTGCATCCTACGAGGTGAGATGGTCGTGCAATCCATAAAGCAATTCATGAAGCAGGTAACCCCCAACGTGCTGTGGCGCCCGATTTCCAACCTGTATTGGTACTGGTACAACCGTGGGCGCCATAGTCTGGCCGCAGCGGTCAGCGTCCGCCGCCGGAGAGATACGGGACGCTTGCGGGCGTTCCATAACATGTACCAAGGGCAGCGCTGCTTCGTGATCGGAAACGGGCCCAGTCTGCGCAAGACCGATCTGAGTTTCCTCCGCGATGAAATTACCTTCGGCGCGAATCGACTCTATTTGAATTTTCCTGAGATGGGATTCACGAGCACCTTCCTGGTGATCACCAACATCCTCGTCATCGAACAATGTGCCCGCGATCTTCAAGCCTTGGCCATCCCGAAGTTCATCACCTGGCGCGCCAGAAAGTGGTTGAAGGACGATGCGCGCACGATCTTCCTGGACACGGATTACACGCTGCCCGAAAGGTTCGCGCAGGACATCTCCGGAAGGGTGTACGAGGGGAACACGGTGACGTACACGTCGCTCCAATTGGCCTATCACATGGGGTTCTCGAAAGTGATCCTCATCGGTGTGGATCACCACTACGACACGAAAGGACCGGCGAACAAGGTCGTGGTTTCGCAGGGGGAGGATCCCAACCATTTCCATCCCGACTACTTCGGCAAAGGTTTTCGTTGGCAGCTTCCGGATCTGGTCGGTTCCGAGCGGGCCTATAAAATGGCACAGGAGAACTTCGCCCGCGATGGGCGCGAGATAGTTGACGCCACCATCGGAGGCTGCTTGACGATCTTCCCCAAGGTAAAATATGAAGATCTCTTCTAACTGCGGACGTTTCACGCGTCTGCCGCTTGTACGATTTGAATCTGTGCAGAAACAGGGACGGGAAGCGTCATGACTGGAATGGATCCGCGCTGTTCGATCGTCATTCGCGCGTTTAATGAGGAGAAACACATCGGGCGTTTGCTGACCGGAATCATGCACCAGAGCGTCCATCAGGTTGAAACCGTCCTGGTCGACTCCGGATCGAGCGACGCCACGGTGGCGATTGCCTCCCGTTATCCGGTCAAGATCGTGCACATCCGTCCCGATGAATTCACTTTCGGACGTTCGCTCAATCACGGCATCGAGCAAGCGACTTCGGAATTCGTCGTCATCGCCAGCGCGCATGTATATCCCGTATTTCCGGATTGGCTGGAAAGGCTGCTGGAGCCGTTTGAAAAACAGCCGGTCGCGCTGGTGTACGGCAAGCAGCGCGGCAATGAATCCACTCACTACAGCGAGCAGCAGCATTTTGCCAAATTGTTTCCGGAGGAAAGCACCGCCGTCCAACGGCACCCCTTCTGCAACAACGCCAACTCCGCTGTGCGTCGTTCGTTGTGGCTCCAAAACCCCTTCGACGAGGAGCTGACCGGTCTGGAAGATATGGCCTGGGCAAGTTGGGCTATCCAGCAGAACCACGTCTTGTCGTATGCGGCGAATGCGGAAGTCGTTCATGTACACAGCGAAACCTCGCGCCAGATTTACAATCGCTACCGGCGGGAGGCGATCGCCTTACGCCGCATCAAAGCGGAGGAACGATTCCATTTCGGGGATTTCTTGCGCCTCTATTTTTCGAACGTGATGAGCGACGTGTGGCATGCGCTGCGTGCAGGCGTCTTCTGGCCGGAAGCGAGAGGAATTCTTGTGTACCGCCTGATGCAATTCTGGGGTACGTACCGCGGTTTTTCGTTGTCCAGGCCTCTATCGGCTTCCATGAAGCAGGTTTTCTATTACCCGCGCGGGTTCCACACTGCCGCCATCAAGCCGCGCCGCGATATGGAGCCGATCGATTATCAGAGTGTTTGATGGCGCTGCCGAGCGGGACGGTCGACGTTTGGATCGATAAAGCCACAACAACTACGGTTAAGGATCGCAGAACATGATCGATGAAGAGAAAATCGTCGCCCTGGTTCCGATGCGGCATCATTCGGAAAGGGTGCCCGAAAAGAATTTCCGCTTGATGGCCGGAAAGCCGCTCTTCACGCATATTCTCGAGACACTGCATGCCTGTCCTGAGATTTCGCAGATTGTAGTCGACACCGACAGCCCGGTTATCGTCAGCGGGATCGCGGAACGCTTCCCGGATGTCCTGCTCATCGATCGTCCGGAGCACCTGAGAGCCGATGACGTACCGATGAACGCCGTGCTGCTGCACGACATCTCACAATGCGAGGCGGAGATCTACCTTCAAACGCATTGCACCAATCCATTGCTGCGCGCGGAAACCATTTCGCAGGCAATTGCCGCCTTCCGGCGAGGGCGTCCGGAATATGATTCCCTTTTCTCAGTCACCAGGCTGCAGACGCGTTTGTGGGACGTCGATGGAAATCCTGTCAACCACGATCCGTCCATTCTACTGCGAACGCAGGACCTCACACCCGTGTACGAAGAAAATTCCTGCATTTACATCTTTCAAAGATCTATCTTTGTCGACCGCAAGAACCGCATCGGTCATAAGCCAATACTGTTCGAGATCGAAGGCGAGGAAGCGTTGGACATTGATAAGGAGCTCGATTTCTTGATCGCCGATCGCTTGATGCAGGAACGCTTACGTAAACAATCGGAGAGAAGCAAATGACGACCCGCGTACTTGTATCCGCGCCCTACATGCTCCCACACCTCGATCGTTTCCGACCGATCTTCGAGCGAAGCGGCATCGAGCTGGTGACTCCCGAAGTCGTCGAACGTCTCTCGGAAGAGGAGCTGCTCCAACTGGTCGGAGAAATCGATGGGGCGATTTGCGGTGATGATCGTTTCACGCCGTGCGTGCTGCAAGCGGCCGTCCCGCGCCTGAAAGTCATCTCGAAGTGGGGAACGGGTATCGATTCGATCGATAAAGAAGCGGCGCAGCAACTCGGGGTGCGAGTTTGTAACACCCCGGGCGCGTTCGCGGACCCGGTCTCAGACAGTGTTATGGGCTACATTCTGTGCTTCGCCCGCCGGCTGCCCTGGATGGACCGGAACATGAAGCAGGGCGAGTGGGAAAAGACGCCGGCGAAATCGCTGCGCGAATGCGTATTGGGCGTGGTGGGAGTCGGCAATTGTGGCAAAGCCGTTCTGCAGCGAGCGCAGGGATTCGGCATGCGTTTGCTCGGGAACGACATCCAGGAAATTTCACCGGCTTTCATCGATGAAGTGGGCGTGACGATGATGAATCTCGCAGATTTGCTGCCGCAGGTGGATTTCCTGAGTTTGAATTGTGACTTGAATCCCACCTCCTTCCATTTGCTGACACGGGAGCGTCTACAATGCCTGCGATCTTCGGCCGTCGTGATCAACACCTCGCGTGGTCCGGTGATCGACGAGAAGGCGTTGATCGAAGCGCTGCGTGAAGGATGGATCAGCGGCGCCGCACTGGACGTTTTCGAAGACGAACCGCTGGCAGTGGATCATCCACTGCGCTCGATGGATCAAGTGATGCTGGGGCCTCACAATGCAAACAGCAGCCTCGCCGCCTGGGAACGGGTGCATAGGAATACGATCCGCAATCTCTTCGAGGGTCTGGGAATTTCGCCCCCGGATGATCTGGATCGTTATTAAGCCACTCGGCCACTTTTGGCGTGGCGCATCAACAACGTTCGATTGGTAGACTTGATCGGACGCGCAATTTGAGGCGGGCTCGAATCGCCGTATGAAAAGGAGAACCCTATGAAGCGGGTAGCGATTATCACGGGTGCAGCGGGCGGCATCGGCCGGGCGGCGGCAGAAACATTCCATGCTGCCGGATATGAGGCGGTCGGCATCGATCGCAAGGAAGTGAAAGATTTCCCGGCGGGAATCAGCCTTTATAAAGTAGACTCTTCTTTAGAAGATAGTGTGTTGGCGTTTGCCGCGCGTATGCGTGAGCAGCACGAGAAGATCGATGTCCTGGTCAACAACGCCGCAATTCAAATTTGTAAATCCATGGTCGAGATGACGGTGGATGAATGGGATGCTACGATGGCATCGAATTTACGCTCGATATTTCTCATGAGCCGTGAGCTGTATCCGCTGATTAAGGCGGCAAAGGGGGCGATCGTCAACGTAAGCTCCGTCCACGCCATAGCGACTTCGAACGACATCGCTGCTTATGCGGCCAGCAAAGGCGGCATTCTGGCCTTGACCCGGGCGATGGCGCTTGAATTTGGAAGCGATGATGTGCGCGTGAACACGATCCTGCCCGGTGCAGTCGACACGCCCATGTTGCGAGACGGTTTGAGTCGTGGCCATGTTTCTGGAACGCTGGAAGAACGAATGCAAGCGCTGGCGTCAAAAACGGTGTTGGGACGAATTGGCCAGCCGGAAGAGATTGCGAAAGTCATTCTTTTCTTATCGGACGGCGGAGAATCGGGATTCATGACGGGTCAATCGCTGATCGTGGATGGCGGTGCATCCGCGAGGTTGAGCACGGAGTGAGATGGCGAAGTCCTTTGCCTAGGAGGTTCTGTTGATACTTGGGTTACTGCCCCTGGCTGTTTTAATTGGGCTGATCCTTCTCCTGGCGAATCTGCAGCCCGGCTGGAGTTGGCGCCGGGCCTACTTGCGCGCGGCGGTTTTATGGGGAACTTACATCGTATTGTTGAACGAACTGCTGAGTATTTGGAAGGCGATAACGCTCGTCGGATTGGTAATTGTCTGGTCTCTTCCCCTTTTGGGGACGATCGTTTTTTTCTTCGTTCGTGCAAAGAGCGGCCATAATATTCGCATTCCACGTCCTGGACGGCCGAGGGGGTTGTCTCAGGGTTTTCTGTTCCTCGGAGTTGTCCTCATTTTATGTGTAACGGCTGTTCTCGCCTGGTATTCCCCACCACAGACGTGGGACACACTCAACTATCACATGCCGAAAGTCGCGCACTGGGCGCAAAATCAATCCATCCATCATTACACCACCGGAATAGAAACACAGAATTACATGTCACCGGGGTTGGAATACGTCGTGCTGCAATTTTATATTCTTTCCGGGGGCGATCGTCCTGTAACGTTGGTGAGTTGGTTTTTTGTGTTCAGCAGCCTGATTGGCGTTTCGTATCTCGCCTCGCGCTTCGATCTCGGAAAGACGGCGCAGCTCTTCAGCGTGCTTTTTACGGCCACGCTTCCCATGGCCATCGTTCAAGCCTCCGGCATGATGACCGATTGCGCAGTTGCTTTCTGGATGATCGTCGTCGCTGCTGAAGCCGTTACGGTGATGAAAAACGAGGATGATGATTGGACCATCGTCACTCTTGCTTTAGCGGCCGACCTGGCAATACTGACAAAACCCACAGGCTATGCTTTCGCGTTACCTTTCGCCGTTTTAATTATCGTTACACTTCTTCGACGCAGGAATTTTAAACGCTTCGCTCGATCCGCCTTTCTGGCTGTTTTACTTTTCTCGCTGCTCAATGCCGGGCATCTTTACCGTAACCAAGTACGCTACGGCAACGCCTTTGGACCTCGCGGCCGGATTTCCGCATTGATCACCGATGGAATCAACCTACCCATCATCATCTCCAACACCTTGCGCAATGCGAGTCTGCATGCCGGAACACCTTCTCCCTACGTGAACAAGGGAATCTATCTGTTCGTTGAAAAGGTCCACGAGCTTATCGGCATCGATATAATGGATCCAAGAACTACTCATAGCAAACGCTACAAGGTGTTTCCCCCCTCAACACATGAAGATATAACGTCAAATCCGCTGCAGGCGTCATTGATACTGATCGCATTTATCTTGTTGATTTGGCGGAGAAAGAGCATACCGAAGGAAGTCTTCGTATACGGCTTGACCGTGGCCTCATCGTTTATCTTGGTGAGTTCGTTGGTTCAGTGGCAGCTCTACAATGCTCGTCTTCATCAGCCCTTTTTTGTGCTCGCTGCTCCCTGGACGGTATTCATGCTCTACGATGTACTGTCGCAGCGATCGATAAATATTCTCGGTGTGGTTTTGCTGGCTGCATCTTGGCCGTGGCTGGTTCATATTCCTTCGCGGCCGATCATCTACCAACGCGGGGAATCTTACGTCGATGACGTGTTTAACGAGGCGAGAATCGACCTATACTACGCCAATGGCGGACATTTGAAGATTCCACAAACCGAGATCGCCGCGCGGATCCGTGAATCCCAGTGTTCGCAGGTCGGTTTGGTTCTGACGGGGAACGAAGCCGAGTATCCAATTTGGGCGTTGCTCGGCGCGCCAAGGGAGGCGCCGAGAATTGAATGGATGATCAATGACCCGCGTCCTAGTGCCAGCGCTGAAGGGGTTTTTCAACCTTGCGCGATTATTTTACAGCCGTGTGCGGAGGATCAGGGTATGTTCGCCGGGCTGCCGCGGGTATATGAACATAAACCGACGGATTATTGCTTGTATTTAGATCCTGCGATGCAAGGAGATTCGTGATCGTTCCATTATCCGAGAATCGACGGGGGTATTAATCTAAATCTCCTTACATGCGATTCCCACGTATGAGGAGGAGATCGATCGACAGACGGTGTTATAATTTTGACTTTGATGATTAGCTCCTATTTTAAATAATCACGTGACGAGTGGATTGATGTTGGAATTTACTTTGCGATAAACATCCTCAGCGGTCACTATTTTTTACGGTGTATGGCTATGAAAAACGGAAATCGATCGCAGCCGCTTGTCTCCATCGTCACACCTTCATACAACCAGGCTGCGTATATTGAACAAACGCTTCGATCGGTGTTGAATCAAGATTACCCGAATATCGAATACATCGTGATCGACGGAGGCTCGACAGACGGCAGTCAAGCGATCATCGAGCGCTACGCAAATCGTCTTGCGTATTGGGTTTCAGAACCAGACCGTGGTCATCCCCATGCGGTGAATAAAGGGTTTCGTCAAGCGACGGGTGAAATCTTGGCTTTTTTGAATTCGGATGACTTGTATATGGCCGGGGCCGTGCGCCAGGCAGTAGACGCTCTGCTTGATCATCCTGAAGCCGGGATGGTTTACGGTGATGGTTATCTGGTTGATTCCAAAGGTCAATTGCTCGATCCACATTATTACCGCTCGTTTAGTCTTCTTGAGTTACTTTGTAACGATGTATTGCTGCAACCAACAGTCTTTATGCGGCGGGAGATCTTCGAGCAGATCGGCGGTTTGGAAGATGCATATCCTCTCGTGTTTGATCATGTTTTATGGATACGTTTTGCTTCAATCGCTCCAATCGTCCATATACCATCTTTTTGGGCAGTCGAGCGAACACATTCGGATGCGAAAACTGCGGCACGAGCAGCAGAATTCGTGGATGACACGGAACATTTTCTCGCGGATTCCGAAAAACGATCGGATCTATCTCCAATTATCGACGCCAACCGAAAGCAGATACTCGGCAGCCTTGATGTGTATGCCGCTCGTCGATTAATCGACTCGGGACAATACCGGGATGCAACACGAAGGCTAATCCGTGCATTCAGACGCTATCCTTCGGTTGTCTTCCGGTATTGGTATAAGGTCGTACAAGCTGTGTTTAGTGCCCTTGGTTTCGATTGGCTGTTCATGTGGTACCGGCGCACACGCCGAAGGATTAAATTCGGCAAATATCGAATTGTGATCGGCGATCGAGGAGCTGAACTATCGGATTCGACAGGCTCTTAGGTGAGGGATTAATAAATGACAGTTTCTGCAAAGTTCACCGCACAAGAGAATGATCGTGAATCACTTGGTAGCAAGCTGTGGGGCAAACTGATTCGTTCAGATAAACTGAAACGATGGACCAGGACGCTCTTGATCTTGTTCTTCCTCGCCCTCTTACTGTGGATTGCACGCTACTGGCATTTCAAGGATTTTGGATTGTACGAGGATGATCTGACAGTGATTCCGAAAGTTATGGGGATGAATGGCAATCAATATCTCGATTTGTTGATCGATCATCTGTTGATGCTTCATCCGCATGGACGACCGTTGCATAATAGTTTTATATACACCGCTGCATTTCTCGGTTATGGTAATAATCTGTCTTTTCTCTATATATATGGATTCATCATTAATATATTGAGTGTTTTTTTGTTCTACTTCCTCCTTAAGCGGCTTTTTGATGACAACTTTGCCTTGATTGGTGCAATTGCATTTGTGTTATTTTCGGCTGACACAACGCAAGCCTTTCTTACTGCTTCTTTTGGTATTCGTACATCGTTGGTATTCTTGCTGCTCGCATTACACTGTTATATCTCAGAGAAACGTGTTCTCACATACGTTTTTAGCTTGCTGATCTTGTTCACCTACGAGGCGCCGTTTTTTATTATTCTAGCTGCGCCATTACTCGCAAAAAGATGGAACAAGCAACTTGTTAAGGAATTACTCGTCAATGCGGCAGTTCTGTTTGCGCTGGCTATTTCGGTCTATGGTTTTCGAACCGTTGTGGGTGATTTTCGTAGTGAAGGACTGACTTTCCCGGGCATTATCTC
>Ga0315534_1000046_pt1 | contig 59267 bp, 54 predicted proteins | sample SalMarSW160240MG_FD_203094 | JGI IMG/M metagenome (GOLD analysis project Ga0315534, IMG submission 203094) | Salt marsh sediment microbial communities from the Plum Island Ecosystem LTER, Massachusetts, United States - Salt Marsh Sediment SW1602-40 ... | reverse complement strand
GTATCCGCAACGGTATCCGCATGTTTTATAATATTTTCTACGATGTGCTTTTCTTTGCGATGGATAATTATTCCCATAGTATACACCCTTGAAGATGGATAGAATTATGCCCTCTCATACATAGTATTTCTAAGTAACTTCGATCAAGTTACATTTTAATACCCAGTCCCTGGAGGATGTATCCCGGGAGGATGTATCCCGGGAGGATTTATCCTGCCAAGGATCGGTCGCGAAGCAATATACGCCACTATTTATTAATGGTATATGTGAAGGAAACCAAGTTTTGGAGAAGAATTTCGGGCTGGCCGGACTTGAACCGGCGACCCCATGTCCCCCAGACATGTACGCTAACCAACTGCGCTACAGCCCGATGTACTGTATAATACTGCAGACCGATGTTATTGTCAAGCTTCAAGGGGATGCAGCGGATGCAATCCACAAACCGAGCATATTTAATTTCACCGGTGCTCCGCCGTTGTACGCCCATCCCGGCGCCTTCCAAGTAACTTCTCGCGAAGTTACTACTTGTTACGTCGGTACTCTTGAATCGAGACAGCTGAATTTTGTATAACAGGCCCTGTCAAGCCTGTTGGAAAGCTCTCCTGTCGTCATGCTGGAAAGCCCGAATACATCTTCCCACACCTCACGGCTTTCCATGCACATGTAGAGCCTGCTCTCCTCGATGTACTGTGTTAAAAAATTCTTCAACACAATGTACATACGGGTCCTGAGAGGCCTGAAATAACGCATCTTGTTATCCTGTCCCCTGACAAACTCCCCGCCATATATATATTCAGCATGGCTTCGAATCATATGCACCCGCATTGCAGGAATAAACCGCAATGCACCCATACTGATGTACACCACGTGTTCGGGCTGAATTCTTCTGAAAAGCCGGTCCATCACCCTTTTATATCCATCTTCCCAATTTTCGTGCATAATGATCGGGTCGAAGTGAAGTGCAAGCCTGTACCCCTCCTGCGCGACCTGTGCAGCTGCATCGATTCTGCGCTCAATACCAGGCGCATTACGTTCCTGGGTCCGGGCTATAAAATCACTGTTCAATGACCAGGAAATGATCGTATTGTCATGGTCTTTAATACCCAGCAGCCGCTTTATATTTACGGTTTTTGTCTTTATCTCCAGCACCGCATTGCATGTGGATGATATGTAGGGCACAAGCATCCCATACAGGGGAGATTGAGCTTCAAACAGGAGGCTGTCCGTAAACTCACCGGTTCCAAAACGAAACAGCCTGTCCTTGTTCTGCAGCGTATTCTGCAATTCTTCAAACAGTTTATCCCTGTTTGTGAATAGGACAGGCAAAACAGCAGTATCTTCGAAATAGGCGTTTAAAATACAGTAGGAACAGCCGAGTGTACACCCCTGTGCGAAATTGATTATTTCGTAGCCACAGCATACATGATCCGGTGTCCCAGGACACGGTTTTACAAACTGCCCGGGATTTTCCTTCTCACACAGATTTATCACCTTTTTTACCATATACCCGCTCGTATCTTTCGCGATCCATAAAAAAAAATTCATGTAAGTTTTTCTATTAAAATATAGTAAATTTAGGGGTCGATGTTTAAAAAATTATCGATTGCTGTGCGTTCTCCAATGATAAAAAATAAAAATTATTTCGGACAGGAACCAGACGTTTTACCACCAGATACAGCCGGATTTGAAACAACCGAACAATATTCAGGCCTGTTCAGTACCGGCATCTGCGAATCCTCTTTTTCAAAACGAACACTTGTCAATGCCCTCACCCTGCTACAGGACGCCGTCAAAAAAGAGGGGTACACAGTATCAGGTGAAACAGTTACCCCATACTCATTTGATGAAGTTACAAACCTGAAGGGGTGTGTTTATATTAGAGGGCGCAAGGTCGGGGGAAAAACGCTCTACGATCTCTATCGCGAATTCAGGCCGGATACCTCATTTTATGGTACTTATAGGGACATCTTGAAGATAATTCAGGCGATCCTGAACGCGGCTGTAGCCGTTCAGAGGCACACAGGCAGTTACCCACCCCTCTTGCTCAACTCAATTTATTATGACGATGCTTCAGGCAGTATTACTTTTCTCCCCTTTTCCGTTATTGACAGCATCAACAGGCTCCACGGCGGACAATTGCAGACCATTCTCAACACCTGCTGTGCCGATGGAGGTGCCAATACATCACATTCAATTTCCTCATCGCAGGAAAACATTCATGAAAAGACATTTAACTGGGGCGCCGCCTGCCTGATCTATTTTTTTTTCACTTCCGGAGAACCGATTCAAGACACGTATATCCATCTACAGAACATTATTCCCGATATTCCCCGGCCTCTCGCAGATACGGTCTGGTATATTTTGCGGAGAAAAACAAACGAGAGCCTAAAAAAACCCATTGATGAATCTATTGAATCGATACCGAAAACGGATGAGAGGTATCGCATTCCGCTTTTCAAACGGAAGAGAACGACGTTCCTTTTACATAAAATGGGGAATTTTCTGACGCATCGGTGGAAATTGATTGTAATATGTATGATATGCGCAGGAATTGGTTTTTATCTTATCTCCGACCTGATTTCCGGTAGTAAAAGGCCCGACATTACCGCAGGACTCACTCCTCGCGAAGTTGTTGAACTCTACTATTCGGCGACTGAGGACCTGAATCTTGACGTCATTGACAGCCTGTTCTATAAAAAAGCGGGAAAGAAAATAAAGAATGAATTGAGTACCCTATATGTAATGCTGAGAATGGAACAGGCATACGGTGAAAAACTGGTTAAACCGGATGAAAACCTCAATAGCTCCGAAGTCCCGCAGGGGTATAAGGTATTCGGTATCAAGGACCTCAAAATCGAAAGCAAGGGTTCCCTGGATAATCCTGTGTTTTTTGCCACATATACCAGAGTTTTAAGCTCCGAAGGGACGATGTATGAAAGCAGTATTGAAGAGACTATCTATTTGCAAAAAATCAACGAACGCTGGTATATTACAAAAAGTGTACGTACTATAGTAAGCAGCACACAACCCCAGTAAAAGGCAAATATCATGAAACAGATGAAAAATACCGTTATCGTCGCTCTTCTCACAATATTTTCCATTTCAATCTCGGCGTTTGGTATGGGTGGCAGGGAGAAAGAGATCGAGCTTACCTTCTGGCACAGTATGAGTATATATCAGGGTGATGCCCTCGAAACCCTCGTTGATGAATACAACCATATACACCCGGATATCAGGATAGTACCAACCTTCCAGGGCCTGTATGATGAAATGAAGACAAAACTTGTAAATGCACTGAAAACCGGCGGAACACCGGATATCGCACAGGTAGCCATTGAATACCTTGATGTTTTTGTTGCCGATGATAAAATCGACCCTATTACGAGCTATATACGTGAGGAGGACAAAAAGGATATACTCAGTCAATTCTGGAACGCAGTATCGCGAAATCGCGAAATCTACGCGTATCCCTTCAACATGAGCGTACAGGTGCTGTACTACAACAAGGACGCATTTAAAAAAGCCGGTCTCGACCCGGATCGGCCTCCGAAAACATGGAATGATGTAATAGAGTACGGCAAGCTTTTAACAGTTGATTTCGACGGAGACGGATCGGTGGACCAGTGGGGAGTGCTTGTATCACTCGAAGGCGTATTCGGTTTTACACCGCTCATCAGGCAGGTGGGCGGTGAATTTCTCAATGAAAAAGGAACAAAAGCGCTTTTTAACAGTGAAGAAGGGGTAAAAGTCATGAAGCTCTTGCAGGATATGGCGTACAAATACCGCATCATGCCCTCTAATTGGACACTTTTTGAAGGAACAAGCGCATTTCTTAACGGTAAAATTGCGATGGGCCCCATAACCTGTGCGGGTATCAAGTTTGCCGAGGAAAACCTTCCCTGGGAACTGGGCATAGCGCCGCTCCCCTACATTGAAAATAAATCAGTACTGCTCGGTGGTGCCGGACTTGTTGTTTTTTCACACTCAACTGCGCACCGGAAAGCTGCACTCGATTTTATTACCTGGCTTACAAATAAAGAAAACAGTATAAAGTGGCATGAACAGACCGGCTATCTGCCTTTAAGAAAATCCGCTATCGACAGTATTGAATTACAGAGTTTTCATAAACTCAACCCGAATTACAAGGTACCAATCGATCAGCTTCCCTATTCCCGTCCACCTGATTTTACACCCCTTCTACCGCAGATAGACCGGATAGTGCGTCATGCGATTGAAGATATAATGATAAACCGAAAGGACCCGGCCCCGGTTCTCGATGCAGCTGCCGAAAAGGTCACGATACTGCTGCAGTCTTCGGAGGCAAAATGAGGCCTGCATACTTTTTTCTCCTTCTGTTCTGTATAATTATTACCGCAGGCAGTGCCTCCGGCCAGCCCGTTCTGATTGAAAAAATTGATATCGAAGGAAACCGTGTAACACATGATGCGTATATACGATCTTTTCTTACCTTTGAGGATGGAAAAAAATACGAACTGGATACTCTCCTCAACGAAATCAACAGGAGCAAAGAAAGGCTCACTCGTACCGGGCTTTTTGAAAATGTCTTTTTCAACGATGAGGTGAAAAAAGAAAATGCCGTCCCCGGGGACATGATGATCATCGACCTTACGATACAGGTAAAAGAAAAAAATTATTTTGTGTTCGGCCCTGCCGGGTATCTCGGTTTTGAGGACCGAGATTTTTACGCAAAAACCGCCGCATATGCAGGGTATACAAACCTTTTTGGAAACGCATCGCGTATACGACTTTCGGTCCCATTATACAGGGATACGGGGATTTCAATTAATCAATCCGGTCCAGTCGGAAAGCTACGATATCAGTTAGGGTATGCATATGTGAACGATCAATTTCTCGAAGTAAAGAGCCATACAATAACCGCCGGTCTCGGTTACGGAAGCGGCCCAGGCATTAAACCGGGCGCTCTGTTAGAACTGCACAGCGCCGACCTGATTAGTTTTTGCTTTTTCCCCTATATTGAAGCAGGGGCACGCGAGAGGCCCGACAGGCGGCGTACCTGGTATACTGCGCGTATAAGCCCATTTTTCGGTCTCAATTCGGACAATTCGAGCTTCTTCGGACTTATAAATACTGCAGGTCTGTATCAAGACATTTTTTTGAAAATTGTTTATGCTGCAACATTTGAAGCATCCGCAGGGACAGGGGATTTTCCCCATCAGTATCTATTTTATTCAAATGTACGAGGCACACAGTTTCAGAAGTACAGCAGTACCTATCGCCTTTCCGTTAGCAATGAGTTTCATATCCCCTGGCCCACAAATAATAGAATAACCCTGGTGCCGTTTTGGGACATAAATTACCTGGCGCGCACCTTTCTGGTTGGCGGCGGCATCGGGCTGCATTTTTTTACCAGGTACCAGGATCCGCTTGTATTCGATGTTGCCTTTGGCAAAGGTGTTATGCTCTCTTTCAACGTGAGACATTAGAGCCTATTTGAACTCTTATTGTTCGCTCCGTGCTGCAAGGGTTGTGCTAGACTAGTTCTACAGCGTTACTTAACCGATTATATGTTATAAAATGTACCTTGTTTACACAAAACAGGACGTCTTTACTACAACTAAACGTATTTTAGTCGCTCTTTAGTCGCTCTTTAGATGAAAAGTATCGCTGTAGTACTAGCTCGAAACGCACAATACCTTATTTCAAATTTTTACGCAGTACCTGTGCCTGCTAGGTACGTAAATAAATACAGGCCCTGAAAATTATTTATGAAAAGAATAAAAGCGCCACACACTACAATGAAATCAAACAGCAGGAAAGCATACCTCTTTATCATACCCACATACAGTATTCTGGCTGTCTTTATAATACTGCCTATTTTTTTTGCTTTATTTATAAGCTTCACAAAATGGAATCTCCTCGGCAGTATGCGGTATATCGGACTATCCAATTATCAAAAACTCCTTCATTCTGAAGAATTCTGGAAGGCGCTCGTTAATACCTTCTACTATACCTTTATTACCGTTCCGTTCGCATTGATCATTGCGCTTACACTCGCCTTGCTTCTGAATACAAAAATCAGAGGCCTTGCATTTTACAGAGCGGCGTATTTTATGCCTGTCATGACCTCTATTGTCGCAAGCGCCTTTATATGGCAGTGGATTTTTCAATCTCAGAACGGCATTTTGAACCATTTTTTCGGATTCTTCGGAATGAAGCCGCTTTCATGGCTCAACGAACCAAAGGGAATTTTTACTGTTATTTTCAATTCGATGGGTGTTACAATTCCACAATGGTTGGGAGGACCGAGTGTTACACTTGTGGCGATCAGTATCATGAGTATATGGAAAAATACCGGTTATTACATGATTATTTTCCTTGCTGGATTACAGAACATCCCGAAAACCTTTTATGAAGCCGCTGAAATCGACGGTGCAGGGCCGTTTAAAAAATTTTTTTCAATTACCCTGCCGATTCTCAGCCCGACCACCTACTTTGTTTTGATTATGTCTGTTATTATGTCATTTCAGGTATTTGAACAGGTTGCTGTAACAACACAGGGAGGTCCGCTGAATGCTTCTCTCGTGCTTGTATATTTCATATACCAGAAGGCCTTCAAATTTCTTGAAATCGGGTATGCATCATCAGCTGCCTATATTCTATTTACAATAGTGCTCGTTCTGACCTATTTTCAGGTTAAAATCATTGGCAGGAGGGTGCATTATTAGGTACAATAGTACTCAACACTTTCCTAACCAGGCCTTTGTAAAAATGCAGGGTGGTAAAAACACTATGAGCAGGTAGTCAACCGGTGAAAAAAGGTACGTACAAAAAAATTCTCAGGCATAGTATTCTGCACATCGTCCTCATATGCGGTGCCGTTCTCATGATTTTCCCCTTTGTGTGGGGGGTTTCAACGTCATTTAAGGAAATGCGGGAGGTTTTGTCAAATCCATTCAACCTGCTTCCAAAGCGCTTCACCCTCGTCAATTACAGCAATGTTATCCGCTCCATACCGATCACGCGGTTTTTTATAAACAGCATAATAGTATCACTGAGTATTACCATCAGTCAGCTTCTAACATGCTCTCTTGCTGCGTATGCCTTTGCCCGGCTGAAATTTCCTATGAGGAACACGCTTTTTTACGTTCTTCTCGGTACCATGATGATCCCTATGCAGGTTATCATGATACCGGTGTATATCATTCTTAACTTCTTCAGGCTTATCGACACCTATGCAGCGATGATACTTCCCTTTTTATCCGGAGCCTTCGGGACTTTTCTGCTCCGGCAGTTCTTTATGACCATACCAAAAGAGCTCGAAGAGGCGGCCTTTCTCGACGGATGCGGCCATCTCCGGTTTCTGTTCAGGATTATGCTGCCTCTCTCCAAACCGATTCTCGCCACGCTTGCCATATTTACCTTTATGTGGAGCTGGAACAACTACCTCTGGCCACTTATCGTCACGAACAGGATAGAGATACGAACACTCCAATACGGACTCGCTATGTTCAAGGAGGAGGGCGGAATAAACTGGGGACAGCTCATGGCAGGCACCACAATGGCGACTGCACCGATACTTATTATGTTTTTTATCGCTCAGAAGCAGTTTATCGAGGGAATTACCCTTACCGGGTTGAAGGAATAATGTGAAGGAAGCAGAGAGATGCTGTAAATAATTTCACACCGGAGATCTGAACGATGGTTAAAAAATCCGTGTATGTTTTACTTTTTTTATTTGTCACTACCACAATGTTCGCACAGGAGCTGTTCCGGTTTCAATACAGAACAGGACAGCAGTTTCATGTGGAGGGCACAGTCGATGAGGAAATATATAAAAATGATGTTCTTATAGACAGGGTTCGGCTGAAAAATGTGGGAGATCTTACGGTTACCGGAATAACCGGTGATCGGGCCATGCATGAAGGAACCTTCTCATACTACCGGAGCAGCGGAGATAATGATTTTTACCTCGAGGAACAGTACCCTACCCGCTTTTACCGGGATATCTACGGAAATTACTTTATTGACAATACGTACTTTATGCCGGTTGTACGCGGAGTCCCCACCTTCCCGAAAACTCCTGTAAAAATCGGTGAGCAGTGGCAATCCGGGGCGTACGAGGCGCACGATTTCAGGACTGCTTTCGGAATTCAGGACCCGGTCATTCTTCCGGCAGCAGTTTCCTACCAGTACCTCGGAAACCTCATGATAGAGGGTGAAAAGATTGCAAAAATCTCTATCAACTATATTATCAACTATACTTTGAAGTACGCTGAAACCGGTTTCACGGCACCGCTCCCCTTCCGCGTTGTCGGATATTTCAATCAGCTGTACTACTGGAATCTCGACAGGGGGCTTCCCCACTCGTACAGGGAAAATTTCGACTATATATTTATTATGTCAAACGGCGATATTCAGGAGTATGTAGGAAAGTCGCGGGCCTTTCTCACCATACAAGATAATCTCAATGAGAGCGAAAGGGTGTTGGAATCAATTCGAAATACACTTAAAAAAAATATTCCCTCGGTTGAAGTCTCCATGGTCGATCAGGGAATTCTCATTAATATCGGGGAAATCCTTTTCAGGTTTGATTCGGATGAGTTTACCGAAGGCGCGGGCACGGACCTCGATAATATCGTTGAGGTGCTGAATGAGTTTCCGGACAGAGATATTCGGGTAATCGGACATACAGATAGTACCGGTCCCGAGGACTATAACCGCTCACTTTCGATACGGCGTTCAAAAAGAACTGCCCAGGAGATAAAAAAGCGCCTTCCTCGAAGGAAAGGCGGGATAACCTATATCGGCATGGGTGAGGAGAAGCCGATTGCGAGCAATGAAACTGAGGAAGGAAGGCAGAAAAACAGACGCGTCGAAATAATAATCCTCAATAAGTAGGTTCGTACTTGCTGCGTATGTCCCTTGCGGGACCGAATATCAAAAAGTGACTTGTTAGAAGCTTCATAGAAGAAACAGCTCACAGAAAAATACATTCGGGAGCTAGCAATGCCTATGATGGTGAGTGTTTCCGGTATCCGCGGTATTGTAGGAAAAGACCTTACTCCTCCCACAATAGTTTCGTATATCAGCGGGTTTGCGCATATATTACGCGTTGAAAACAAAAAAAAAGATAATACGCGTGGAAAACCCACGGTGCTTATAGGCCGCGATACCCGGCCGAGCGGTGAATATATACATAAGCTTGCAGAAGGGACTCTCAATGCGCTCGGTTTCAACACGATCGATATCGGTATTGCAACCACGCCGACTGTTCTTCTTGCAACGAAAAAACTACGCTGTACAGGCGGGATTGCAATTACCGCAAGTCACAACCCCTCACAGTGGAACGCACTCAAGTTCTGTGATGCCCGTGGTCTCTTTCTTACGAATGACAGGATCAATAAAATCGAACAGCACACGGCAAAAAGCACAGGTTCGAAGAATAAATGGAGTGATTATGCACATGCCGGACACCCTCGCATTGAAAAAGGGGCTTCAACACTGCATATACAGGAAGTCTTGAACCACATCGATGTGGATTCTATCCGAAAAAAGAAATTCAGAGTTGCGGTCGACCCTGCGGGCGGAACCGGCTGTATGATAGACAGAGAATTTCTCGAAGCGCTTGGATGCACGGTTATCGGTGTTTACGATCATCCTGAGTCTGAATTCCCAAGAGAACCGGAACCTGTACCCCAAAATTTGAGTATGCTCGAAAAACTCGTGCAAATAAAAAATGCAGATATAGGTTTCGCCCAGGACCCTGATGGTGATCGGTTGTCTATTGTATCTGATGAAGGCATTGCTCTCGGTGAAGAGTATACGCTCGTTCTTGCAGGTGAGGCATTTTTAAGAAAAGAAACCACTGAAATCGTATGCAACCTTTCAACATCCCTCATGGTCGAAAGACTTGCACAGCGGTACAGTGTGTCGGTTATTAGAACAAAAATCGGAGAAATAAACGTAACCGTTGAAATGCTTAAAAGAGTATCCAAATTCGGTGGAGAAGGCAATGGCGGAGTTATTGTGCCCGGGATAAACCCCTGCAGAGACAGTATAGTGGCAATGGGACTCGTGCTTGAACTGCTTGCAGTTGAACTGCTTGCAGATGAAAACAGGAGTCTTTCACGCATTGTCGATGGGCTGCCGCGTTTTTACATGAAAAAAGACAGGGCTGCGGTACCTGAAATGGATAGAAACAGACTGTATGGACTGGTACATGACAGTACAAGGGAGATTTTTCCAAATCATTCCTGCAGCACACAGGATGGTATAAAATATTATAACAACTCGGAATGGCTTCATATGCGGACATCCAATACGGAGCCGATAGTCCGAATAATAGCGGAATCTGAGGAGACCGAACGAACAAACGAGCTCATTGGAATTGGAAAGAAATGCCTTCGTGCGATACGCTGAAACACGAAAAGGAGTTTCAGTACAGGGCGTGGATGAGTGTTGGAGGAGTCGAGTCGGAAGAAATATGGTTTTATACATTAGAATTCTGGTATTTTGTACCAAGGGCACAGGTACCAGAATTTCTATGCTCAACTGACTTATTACATTAAAATTACCTATTATTACATTCTATAGGTGAAAACCATTAGGCAAGTGTCGATTTGACCTTTTACGATTGAAAGTTTACTTGCCTATATTTCACAGGAAATATTTTAAGGATTATATATGCAAAGTCTATTCGGCGAAAACATGGACGCGCCGCTTTCTATAAAATGCACACCCCGCACTCTGAAAGAATTTGTCGGCCAGGAAAAGATTCTCTCAAAAGACAGTGCTCTGTATACCCTTATTCAGGAGGATAAGCTCGTTTCCTGTGTGCTGTACGGTCCACCGGGATCCGGAAAGACCGCATTAGCGAAGATTATCGCCCACATAACCGGAAGCGAGATTATTCGCATGAATGCGGTGATTTCAAAAGTGGATGACCTGAGAGGAGCACTCAAGGCAGCACAACAGAACAGGCTGCTAGGGAAAAAAACTCTGCTATTCATTGATGAGATTCACCGCTTCAACAAGATGGTACAGGACGGGCTGCTGCCGGCCCTTGAAGAAGGGACCGTCACCCTCATAGGCACCACGACAAAAAATCCCTTTTTCTATCTCATTCCCCCGCTCCGCTCCCGAATACTGCTTTTTGAATTCGAAAAACTCTCTGAAGAAAATCTTAAGCGTATTCTCAGAAATGCTGAACAAAGAACGGGCTTTCATATAGAGAAGGATGCCGAAAGATATATTGTCACCTTTGCAAACGGTGATGCACGGCGGCTCTTCAACATTTTGGATGCTGCAGTTGCCATGAATGCCGTAATCGACAGGCATCTTCTTGAGAAGATCATAAAAAAACAGCCCGTGCTGTATGACCGGGACGAAAATTACCATTACGATACTATTTCAGCATTTATAAAATCCATACGCGGTTCCGATCCGGATGCGGCTTTATACTGGCTTGCAGTCATGCTCGAAGGAGGTGAAGACCCGCTTTTCATCGCCAGGAGGCTTGTCATACTCGCAAGTGAGGATATAGGTCTCGCCGATTCCCTTTCACTCGTTCTCGCGGAATCCTGTTTTGAAAGTGTTGAAAGAGTCGGTATGCCCGAAGCGCAAATCATACTTTCCCACATCGCCCTGTATCTCTCTCTACAACCGAAGAGCAATTCCAGTTACAAGGCTATACATACAGCACGAGAGTATGTTAAAACCCATACCACATACGATGTGCCCGGCCATCTCCGTTCGACGCCGCCTCCGGATACGCACTACGAATACCCCCATGACCATATGTACCACTATACTATCCAGGAATATATGAAGGAGAAGATACAGTTCTACGAACCGGGCGAGCTCGGGAAAGAAAAAGAATTGAAAAAACGGCTGGAATTTTTAAGAAAACTCAGAAAAGAGGATGAAAAATGAGGGAAAAATATATACTCAGAAAAAAAGCCCAAAACCTGCGGGATCAAATACCAAAGCATGAAAAAAAAATTCATGATAGTGCCATTGAAGACCATCTTTTTGGGTGGGATATATACAAGAAGGCCGCTGTTCTTTTCTGTTATGTAAATTTCAGGAGCGAGGTCAGCACAATGGGTATTATTGAACATGCTCTTCGCACAAAAAAAACTATTGCGGTTCCGAAGATTAACTTTGAAAAAAGAGAAATGAAGGCGCTCGTTATCCACAATACCGTTGAATGTCTCGAACCCGGGGAATACGGGATTTCCGAGCCTTTGGAATCGTGCCCTGAGCTCGATTATTCAACACTCGACCTGGTTATTGCCCCGGGATGCGCATTTACCCACAGAGGTGAACGCCTCGGCTATGGCGGAGGCTATTATGACCGATTTCTTTTAAGACAGCGAAACCTCACCCCAACTACAGTAGTGTGCGCCCTTACCTACGACAGGCTTATAATGGAAAAGTTACCTGTAAAGGATAATGATATACCTGTCGATTATTTAATAACGGAGTCTGGCGTAAAATTCGCCATAAAGGAACAGGTATGAGTGATGATTTCAGAGTAACATTCTGGGGAGTGCGTGGAAGCCATCCGGTACCGGGAAGGAATACCCTCTATTTCGGTGGAAACACAACCTGCCTGGAGGTATCGGTTGCCGGCACAACCATCATCATCGATGCGGGCACTGGTATCATCAACCTGGGTAATAAAATTGTCGGAGAATACTTTGGAGCAGGCGCGAAGGGACCTCTTGAGTTGACCCTGCTATTTTCCCATCTGCACCATGACCATACACAGGGTCTTCCCTTCTTTGCGCCGCTATACCTGGGACAGTCGAAACTATATATGTTCGGACCGAGAAACTTCAACAACGAACTGCAGGTAGTGCTTGAACAGTCAATGATACCGCCCAATTTTCCGATCGACTTCTTTCACTCCAACTCGATCAAGAATATCGCGACAATCAAGGAAAACAACATCATTGTACTCGATACTGACGATAGGACTCCCAGGCTGCTTAATAAATTCTATGAAAAAGCAGAAGTTCAGGATTCAACCATCCTTATCAGAGTGCTCAGTGATTATTCCCATCCGGCTAACGGGGTTTTTGTATACAGGATCGACCATAGCGGTAAATCGGTCGTTTTTGCAACCGATGTCGAGGGGTATCAGTTCGGTAACGCAAAGCTCATAAGCTTTACAAAAAAAGCGGACCTTCTTATTCATGACGCCCAGTATTCAAGAGAGCAGTACACCGCCCTCCCGACACCGAGACAGGGGTTCGGTCACAGTATTCCGGAAATGGCCATAGAAGTAGCCCGCCTCGCTGAAGTGAAGCATCTGGCTTTAACCCATCATGACCCCACTATCCCCGATGGACAGCTTAAAAGAAATCAAACCCGGTATAAGAGAAAATTCCCAAACCTCCTGTACGCTCGTGAGGGGCTTACACTCTCCCTGTAGGTGCGCATAATCGTAATACATCTTCAACTTACACCCTAGAATTATTGTACTTCCTCAATTTCTACTAATACAACTCATCCGGTGCATCCATAATCTTTTCAGCGCGGCCTGTACCCGCATTATTTATCAGTATATCCACTCCACCGGCATTACTATATTTTTTCATCCTTTCAACATATGTCTGTTTCAATCCACGAACACCGGTGAGAAGCTAATCTTCAAACACTATCTGTGTCTTGATACTATTTGGATTTTCTAAAACATAATCAAATGCCTTAATGCCGTCTTCAAAACGAAAAATCTTTGTAACGAGTGGTTTCAAATTAATTTTTCCGGATCCCATAAGAGATAAAGCCCGTGAATAAACGTTTGCGTACCTGAATACCGTTTCTATGCGCACTTCCTTAGCCTGCGCTGCAGTAACCTCCACCTGCTCAGGAACGCCGGACATACCAATAAGCACTATACACCCGCCTGGGCATACCAAATCGAAAGTATTGGATATCACATTCCTGCTGCCGCTTGCCTCGAAAACAATATCAGCTCCCCAATCATCCGTCTGTCTCTTGACAATATCCGGCAAATTTTCTTTTTTTATATTAACAGGAAAGATAGAACCAAGATTTTTCACAACATCAAGCTTTGGCTGCATTATATCAGAAATTATAACCTTACTACAGCCAGTTGCCAGAGCAGATATTGCTGTCGTAATTCCTATAGTACCTGCACCAATAACGACGGCAACATCGCCAGGTTTAATTTTTGCCTTCTTTGCAGCATGCATTCCAACGGCTAAGGGCTCAACCATTGCGCCTTGCTCATAACTGACATTATCCGGCAACGTATATGTAAATTCGGCAGGATGAACCACATAGGGTCTCATACATCCGTGCACGGGTGGTGTTGCCCAAAAACGGACTGACGGATCAAGATTATACATACCCAATCTATATGCCTTACTGTGTATATCCGGAATCCCCGGTTCCATACATACACGATCTCCCGGCTTTAGACTTGTAACATTTTTTCCGGCCTCAACTATTATACCGGATGCTTCATGCCCCAGTATCATCGGTGAATTCGCCACACATTGACCGATTGCTCCATATTGATAGTAATGCACATCGCTCCCACAGATACCTACATTTTTTATTTTAATCTTAACATCATCAGGACCCGATTCTTCATAAACGTCAATATCTCGAATTGACAATTTTTTTACCTTTTCAAGAACAAGTGCTTTCATAACTAAACCTCTTAAAAAAGAATTCAGGGTGCAAGGATACTAAACAGCTGTTTTCATACTCAAATAAATTAACAGTCAGTGATCCATTACTTTTGGAAGAAGCTGTGGGTGTTCCTCGATATATGCATTCAATATTTCGATATTATTCTGACTGTATGCGACGTATTCGTCTTCCGTAATACCGAGCCTGTTAAAAAATGTCTTGTTGGCATTTTCGATGAAATCACTCCGCTCATCAGGGGGCAGTTCCTGCGCCTCCTCCAGCCACTTTTTATGCTCCTTCCTGTATTGAATTGTAATTTCTACAAAGAGCTCCGGAGTAAGAGTATTGAACTGACTGACCCCTTCAGGTATGCTGTCCCTGGTTTTCATTTTATCGGTCTCGGAAGGCTTGTTGCCCCGCTGCTCCTGTTTTAAAACAGGAGGCCCTTGTTCCTTCTCTTCCCGGCTTCTGCTGCAGGCCAGATGCAGAAAAAGGATGCCAATTGCAAGAGCAATGATCATGACTATTTGAGATGCTGTTTTCATGATTGCTGCATTTGTTTCTGGGGATCACCTATCTGTTTTTTGATAGAACCTGTGCATTTTTATCAGACCTTAGAAGCTTTGTAATATAATACACTCTGTTTTCCCCTGCTGCAACCCGAAATCTGATGCTTGTGGTATTCGAGTCGGTTTTTTCAAGTGTGAATGGTATTCTGAGAAGTTCAAAGGTGCCTATGTTGTTAATTAGTAAGGTGCGGGGGTCGTTCCCGGCGCTTTCCAGGGCATACCGAATTATATTTTTTTTCACTTCACCCATTTGGCCCGTAAGCAGCTCGACACGTATGCTGCCGATGTCCGTTGTGCTGTTGTTTCGAATTCGTAACTCTCCCTGTACGCTGCCGGCCTGAGAAACGACATCGTCGAGTCTGACATCAATCAACAGCTCCGGCTCCATTGCATCCCTCCTCAAGCTGTATACACTCGACATAAAGGCCACTGCATAATCCATGAAAGTATATCCTCCTTTTCTCCCCCACAGAGCGCGGGCGATATCATGGAAGAATATGCCTGAGGCAAAGCCGTTTCGCATTATAGAGCTGTAGCCCTCGCTGTTTCTCCTGAAAAGTTCATCCGGTGGATTTAAATCCCCATCAAGCAGGGTCGCATCGACGCTATTTCCAACAACTATATTTCCCTGCCCATGCGTGAAGTACTGGTTCCACTGGCCGAGCAGTCGCGCAAACTGATCCCGGTTTGCTTCATACAGCATAACAGCATCGATAGACACCCCGGCATCGAAAAACATGACCGGGTCCTGACCGTGCTCCTTGCCATGATCCCATCCGAGGGTATAGACCCAGACCGGCTTTGTTACGTCCGCTTCTTCAATTATTCTTCTTACAATCTGCGCCACCCTGTGTGCCCGCCACCATCGCCACTTTTCTATGATAACGGGGTTTTTCTCAACCTCGATCTTCCTCGCGAACCATCGTATTTTTTCAGATGCACTGTACAAATCCCACTCGCGTGGAGTACGAATATTTGTATCATCAACCACCTCTCCTGCGAGCTCGTAACCGTCGGCCCTGCCTGTCCTTATAAAATCAAACCCGATATAGTGTACATCCGGATCGTACTGGAAAGAGCGGACCAGTTTTATTATATCCTCGATCCTCTTTTCACATCCAAGCGAGATATGACGCGATCGATATAAATAATCCTGATCACTGTTGTACCCTATACCCGGGTCGTATCTCTTTGTAACACCGGTTCCCCCGGGCACATAGAAAGACATGACATATGCGCCAATTTTAACGGACGTTCCCCGTGCAGCCTCTTTCAACAATCGAAGGTTTTCAAGCGGACCCTCATCCCAGGTCGATCCGACTTTCCTGCTTGTCTTGAAGCTCGTCGTTTCCCCTGCCAGTATCCACAGCATATCGGCCTGCATGAACCGTGCCCAGTCCAGAACAGCAGTGTAATCCGTTCTCCTGTTGCCCGAGTCGATAAACGATTTATCCGCAACGCTTTTATTCATTTCAAGATCAACAATGGAAAATATTTTTTCGGGGGGTAAAACAGGACGCCTCTTCAGCTCAAACTTCACGGGCGCATCGGTTCGGATTTTCCTGCCGGCGTAAAAAAAGTTGATTTCAAGCTCTCCTTCAACCTCATTCCATGCGGGTAGATACACTGCCTGCAACACCGAGTTCCTTACAAGAAATGGTATTTTGTATGTCATTCCGAAAGAGAGACACCTAACACCGTTGCGTGATACCTCCATATAAAAAAGACCCGGATCAAGCCCGTCTATACCATCCAGGGTGACTTTGAGGATTTCATAGTGATATATCTCCTTTTTTGACAGTAAAATTTTCGGCGTCGCTATATGCAGGTATTCGATATTTCCCTCATTGTCGACACCGGTCACCTCGCCTAATATCCGGCTCTTATCTGCATACAGCGGCATATACAGTAAATCAATCAAAAGGGTAAGAAACAACATAAAGACAAGTCTTCGCAACAATTAAACAGCCCTCTACTTTTTTATGACAAAAATAACAACAACAATACTGTTGACAATCGAAAGGAACAGGCCGGCAAGCATGATTATCGCCCACAAAACCCTGCTGCCGATTCCAAGTTTTGTGAACAGAACACCGGCAATAAGAGTGAGAACAACCGGTGAGAATATATAAGATACAAGTTTTAGCCGTCGCATTTTCTATTGATTATCAAAACTGGTTATAGTACTATTACCTATTGATTAGTTCTATTTTCGGATGAAAAATGAATCCTCTAAGGAAATTACTTCCGTCCGTATTCATTGCATACCTCTTTCTCTTCACAATTCCCCTGAATGCTCAAATTTTTAACATTGAAAGCGAAATGAATACATCGGTAACCGCGTACATCACAAAGAGATTCAACAGTTATTCTCCATCAAAAAACCTGATCTATACAATGCATATACCACCTTCTCAAAGCGAGGGGTTGAACACACAGACAATTTCAAACCTGAGGAAAACTTTTACACCCTATCCGACACAGATCAATGAGTTCACCGATGAGTACGGCAACAAAGGGCTTGAATTGATCTGGAATAAGGATATTCGGGTTGTTCAGCTTGACCTGCAGTTTTCTGCGTTGATCTATTCAAATTTCTACACAATAGAAAGTGATGCCCCCTATCCTGTGTCAGTGGACGATGCACGTAAAATATTTCTTACATCGACCAACCTTTCTCCAGCAAATAATTACCTGATAAACTATATCGGACGCTCTCTTTCATATGACCTGAACCGGCAGATCGACGTTGTGAAAAACATCTTTCTCTGGCTCGACTCCACCATACATGTAACAAACACGCAGCATGCAGAGGCCCAGTACGATGCGCTCTCTGTGCTTCAATCCCGAGAGGGTAATGAACAGGGGATATGCAACCTGGCAGCAGCTCTTTTAAAAGGACTTGGAATTCCGGTTCGTGTCGTATACGGAGTATCTTTTCAAAAAGAAATGCAGTTTACACTCGATGGGAGAAATTTATTTTTCGATTATCCGAACGGAGAACATTTCTGGATAGAAGTGTTTTTTCCCGATTTGGGTTGGGTCTCTTATGATCCTCAGGGGATGTACTTCGGATCAACATCTCATGTCATTAAACTTTCCGTCGGCCCCGATTCCGAATATGCGCAGGATTCCTGGTCTTCGGACAATGAGAACATCGATTTTTTTCAGGAATATATTTATGATATTAAACAGGACAATGTCAAAGTAAACAGTATAAAAAAAAGCGGCGAGGTAGTTAACAAGCTCGTGCTGAGTTCTGCTGTACAGGGGTTTACAAAATACGTGAAAGAGCCGAACCTGAACCTCGAAGGAATGAATACATCTATTGAAAAAGAAGAACTCCTTCCGGGCAGCGCCGGTATTGTTACACAGAACAACAATATTTCGCAACGTCTTGACATTGTCGCCACGCAAAACAGGATTTTTGCGCAGAAGGTCGATTTTGAATATCCTATCCGACTGACCGAAGTCAAACTTCCACTTATTAAATTCGGTGATGAGGGAAAAATATGGCTTGAGGTATACACAGATAAGAATGGTATTCCCGACACACTGCTTTTCAGATCATACTACATCAGTTCTACACGCATTCGTTTCATGATGGTTGGTGACCCGTGGCTCTCCCTTCCCATCGGAAAGAAGACAGATTCCAGACTGGAAAAGGGGAGCTACTGGTTTGCCCTGCGTTCTTCAGGCAGTTGTATCTTCAACTGGGTTGCCAACGCGGGAAATGTAGTCGGAGACAACGAAGACACCAGGTTCAAAGATGTAAAATTGAAAAAACCTAAGTGGAATAACCTTGTAAACGTGGACATGGATTACCAGATAATCGGCACCAGGCTCAAAGAAAAAGAGGGGGAGGCACAGTAGTCCCCAAAACACTGCAGCAATCCTCCGCAGTATACCGTGAATCCAGGCCATCGTGTAAATCCTGAATTTCTCACAACTCTCCCCTGTAATACGAATCCCTGAATGCATCGAGCCCATCGTTGATAATCGCCTCTCTTAATCTCTTCATAAAATCAATCAGATAGAAAAGGTTATGAATTGTCGCAAGCCGATAGCCGAGTATCTCCCGGGTTTTAAAGAGATGACGTAAATAAGCCCTGGAAAACTGTGAGCAGGTATAACAGGAGCATCCCTTCTGTATTGGCCGATCGTCTTCCCTGTTGCTGCTGTTTCGAAGGAGAAGCCTTCCTCCGGGAATAAAAACAGTTGCGTTACGCGCATTTCTTGTAGGGAGTACCGAATCGAACATATCAATACCCCGTATCACGGACTCCAGAATGTCCATCGGAGCGCCCACACCCATGAGGTATCTCGGTTTTTCTTCAGGAAGAAACTGAACCGTATGCTGCACAATCCTGTACATGACTGCATGTTCCTCCCCGACGGAGAGGCCTCCTACCGCATATCCCGGGAAGTCGAGAGAACGGAGCCGTCGCGCACACTGCTCGCGGAGGTCTTCGAATACCGTGCCCTGTACGATACCGAACAGTGAATTTTGGGCGCCGGATCTTTCCCAGACATCTTTTGACATTTCAGCCCATTCGTTGGTGATTTCGGCAGCCCCCGCCGCTTCTGCATGGGTGACGTCTGGCGCCGTGCAGACATCAAGAGGCATGATTATATCCGCACCGATATCATTTTCAATTTGAATAACGTCCGACGGCGCAAGAAAACCTTTCGCGCCGTCGATGTGAGAGCGAAACGAAACACCCTCTCTGCTGATTTTCCTGAGCGGAGACAGGCTGAAAATCTGAAATCCGCCGGAGTCGGTGAGAAAACCACGCTTCCATCCGGTAAATTCGTGAATTCCCCCGAGCTTTTTAATCAATTCTTCTCCAGGCCTGAGATGAAGGTGGTACGCATTGCTCAGTATGATCTGCGCCCCGGCGCTTTCAAGCTCCCGGGGTGAAACGGTTTTTACCGCCGCATACGTACCGACAGGCATGAAAACCGGTGTATCGATTTTAAAGCCCCTGAAGACAAGCTTTCCAGCTCTGGCCCCGCTTTTATCACACTTCTCTACTGAAAAATCAATCATGTATCCTACTCTTTATTCCAGTTCTAAAACCGCGTTTAACAATTCTTTTTCTGCATGGAAAAATCTTTTTGACCCGTGCCTGTTTGCTTGGTATCTTTTCTCCGGTAAATCTACCAACAAGCGGATAGGATGCCTATCCCTCTTCCGCTATCTTGTTGAAAAAACTCTGCACAATGGCAATACCGATAACACCAAGAAGAAAGAGGAGCAGAAAAACAACCGCCGTATTATTTTCGCTATTTGTTACCTTTTCAACACCGGCACTGTACTTCCAGGTCCACCAGATGTTGGCAACAGGAACGATAATCAGCCATGCCGTCGGAATCTGGGCGCCAAGCGCAACCATCTCTCTTTTAGTCAAAACCGACCAGACAATACTGTAAATTCCAAGCGTAACGATGGAGAGAATCACCACTGCTGCAATGCTTCGTTTTTTCATGCATGAACTCCTTTCTTGGTTTTAAATACCTATTTTTGAATCACCCTACAGATTTCATTTTTCTGTAATTTTCATATCTGTCATATAACTTTTTATCATTTTCCCTGAAATATGGATTTCAATTAAGCCAGGGCTCTACCTGTGAAGAAACATCGCATCACCGTAGCTGAAAAAACGGTACTTCTGCGATACTGCATGATTGTACGCCTTTTCAATTCGTTTTTTCCCGGCAAACGCAGCCACAAGCAGAATAAGTGTTGAATCAACCATGTGAAAGTTCGTGATCATGGCATTTGTCACCCTGAACCTGTACCCCGGATAGACAAACAGCGAGGTCTCCCCTCTGCCCGCGGCAACGCGTCCTTTTTCATCTGCTGCCGTCTCAATAGTCCGGACACTGGTTGTACCCACACATACGATACGCCGCTTTTCAGAGATACAGCGGTTTATGCTGTGTGCGGAATCCTCGGATATCTCGTACGCCTCACTGTGAATGCGATGTTTTCTGTAATCTTTCTCCCGAACAGGCTGAAACGTCCCCCATGAAACGTCAAGGGTGACAGGTACGAAGACCGTTCCCTGCTCCTTTAAACTATCGACGATTTTCTCTGTGAAATGCAGTCCGGCAGTCGGTGATGCCACCGCTCCGTATTTTCTGGAAAAAACTGTCTGATACCTGATATCATCGAGGGAGGAATCCGGTTTCCTCTTTATATATTTTGGAAGGGGAATTTCACCGATTCTTCTGAGATCATCATATCCCAGACTTTCGGAAAAATGTACTCTGAAGAGTCCATCCCCGAGCGCCTCTGTAACCGTCATATTCATATGAAGCGGAAGGGTTATCCTGGTTCCCGCCTTTACCCGTTTTGCAGGACGTAAAATCGCGATCCACTCCCTGGCAGCATCCGGTTCGATCTTTTTTGTAAGCATAATTTCAATGCGGGCACCGGTATCCTTCTTTTGCCCGAACACTCTCGCATGAATAACCTTCGCATCATTATACACAACACAATCAAGCGGTGAAATGTGCCTGCCTATATTCCTGAAAAAATCATCCTGCACACGATCGTGGGTCATATCGTACACGAGAAGTCGGGACTCCTGGCGCAACGGTGCAGGATACTGGGCAATGAGCTCCTCCGGTATCCTGATCCGGAAATCCCTCATCGAATATCCCATATGAAACCTATCTTTGTTCCTCTGTAGTAATGTGCAATTATAGACGGGTAGCTGAAACCACGCATCGCCATCTCGTATGCACCCCACTGGCTCATACCGACGCCGTGCCCGTATCCCCTGCCCTGGAAAGTAAATTTGACATCCGTTCCCTGCCGTTCCACTCGTATGCTGTCCACAAGAAGGCTCTTGAACTGTGTCGGGTCAAGGGCGATCCGAAATCGATTTCCGTCAACGACCACCGATTCATTTCCATCAAAAACAAGGAGGAACTCACGTGCCCTCCCCGATCCGGTTCTTTTATATATTTTCACCGCCCGCAGATCACGCCCTAAAAGACCCGGGTCTATATATTCCCGCAGAGCGTGCTTTATTTCGTTTCCTGTTTTTGAGAAACTCCAGAAAAATTTTCTGCTGTCCGCGCAGTACGGATCCGAAACGCTTCGGAGATAGGGAAGATCCTCCTGAAAGATATCACCTGAACGCTCGGTCCTTCCGCCGGAGCATGAATGGAAGAAGGCTTCGATGGGTTCTCCTTGATATAAAATCACTCTGCCGCGTGTCTGCAGGACGGCTCGATCGATACCGGGAGAACTTTTACCATAGTCAAACTTCTGATCCATCGCCGTATCCTCAACATCGTACGGGAGGTTTTTATTCTGTCGGATACGCCTGTATACGAACGTGCGTGATACCACGGCCTGCGCCTTCAGAGCCTCGATAGGCCAGGTTTTCGGAACCTCTGCAGACAACACCCCCTTGAGGTACTCATCCAGCGGCACAATAGCTATAAGAAGGTTATGCTGAATCACAAGATGCCCATAGTGCAGTTTCCCATTGACTGAGATCGCATTGGCGCTCACCAACGATACGCTAACCAGCGATAACGGGTACCTGCGGCCATTTATCGTCACTGAATCACCATCACAGGTCACTATGATACTTTCAGGAAGCGGTATCTTGTTACCGTGGTTTATGAGTGAAAGATCTTTTCCTTGAATATGGAGCGTCGAGATATTTTTTGCCACTGCAACGCGGACTTGTGCTGTCTCCGGCTTCACCGGTTCAACGGCCGCTTTTTCCTCAGGTATGTACGGTGCTGAACAACTCAAAAGAATACTGAAAATAATGAGAATTAAAATGTGGGTGAAAATGAATGGCTTTTTCATATAAATGTCTGAGGATGTGATCATTCCAGATTCTGAAACAGATCACCTTCTTCTTTTTTCCTGTAATGGAATCCGAAATGCGTATATGCCAGTCTTGTCGCGACCCGGCCCCTCGGCGTCCGTTTAAGAAATCCGATCTGAATCAGGTAGGGTTCGTATACTTCCTCGATCGTCTGGCTGTCTTCTCCGATAGAGACTGAAAGCGTATCGAGCCCTACCGGGCCGCCCTCGTATTTGGAGATCACAGTATCGACGAGCTTTTTATCCATTGTGTCGAGTCCCAGTTTATCGACCCCGAGCATTTCGAGCCCGCCCATGGCAGTTTTTTCATCGACACGTCCGCTTCCTTCCACTTCAGCAACGTCCCGGAGCCTTCGCAGTATCCTGTTCGCCACTCGCGGTGTGCCTCTAGAGCGGTGTGAAATAATTCTCGCCCCGTCATCCGTAAGGTCAACTCCCATTAAACCGGCGGATCGTTTGACTATACTGTAGATATCCTCCGTCCTGTAAAAATCGATTCTCTGTATAATACCGAACCTGGCACGAAGCGGTGCGCTCAGAAGGCCGGCGCGGGTTGTCGCTCCGACCAGGGTAAAGGGCTTGAGACGTATTTTGATCGATTTCGCGCCGGGCCCCTGCCCGACAATAATGTCAATCGAATAATCCTCGAGAGCGGGGTACAGTATTTCTTCGAGTATGGGCTTGAGCCGGTGTATTTCATCGATAAAGAGAACATCATGCGCATTGAGTGCGGTGAGTATCGCTGCCAGGTCCCCCTGCCGTTCAATAGCCGGAGCAGAAGTGGATTTAAGGCCGACACCAAGCTCATTGGCAATAATATTTGCAAGCGTCGTCTTCCCGAGACCCGGCGGCCCGTAGAGAAGCACATGATCGAGGTTCTCACCTCTCTGAACAGCAGCCTTGATGTAAATACTAATCTGTTTCTTGAGGTCATCCTGCCCGATAAAATCACGGAGCATTCGAGGACGAAGAGATGTTTCCTCCCGGTCAACCGGTGTTCTGTTCGGGGTTGTAATCCGTTCGTCCAGATCCATTTAAATATTCCTGTATCTACAGTGTAACACAAATATCACTGCAGCGATATTTATGGTTTTATCCATTTAAAAACCGGTCTAGCAAAGCGATATCTTTTCCTTTTATACAAAAATTTTTATGCCAAACTGACTTGAGATGAAAAATATCGTTTTTGTACTAGCCCGAGAGATACCTGAGCGACGCCTCAATGATTTCTGCAGTATCGGTAAGCCCTTTTCTTGATGAAAGTACATGTTTGAGCGCATTGTTTGCTTCGATACGGCTGAATCCCAGTGACTCCAGTGCAACAACTGCTTCTGTGTAATCCGACTCTGCCGTTTGTTCACCAAAGGATTTCTTCAGTTTTTCCCGAAGCTCAAAAATAATCTGCCTGGCCTTTTTTTCACCGATACCAGACAGGGAACGCAGGAATGCATCATCTCCAGCAATAACGGCCCGCACAATCTGTGCAGTCGAGCTCATTCCAATGATTTTCAGCGCCTGCTTCGGACCGATTCCAACAACGGTTATAAGCATGTTGAACAGCCTGTGTTCGTCCCTGTGCAAAAACCCGTACAGACTGAGTACATCCTCCCGGTGAATGAGCCTCGTATACAGTTTGATTGCATGCTCGTCATGATTGAGAATTTCCTTAAGCTTTGTCAGGGTTCCCGCCGAGCAGTGAACAAGATAACCTACACCTCCAATATCGACTATACATGTATCTTCATTAACCTCTGCAAGTGTGCCGTTCAGATATCCAATCATGTTCGGAGATTCCAGTATGTATGCAGTTGAATTCTTGTAAACGTGCAGAAACTCGAATTGTCTTTAGAGTACTGAAAAGGTGAAAAAAGGGCAATCATTATTTTCGGGAGGGGTTTTTTCACTCAGCACACCCGGCACCTCTGTTAGAAATGATTGTTATAGAAGATGGCAACAGCATCACTGGTTCCGGGGAATGACCCCTTCACATTTGGTGGGTTCGGGAGTACGGATACCGCTATAAAAAAAGATTTTTATAGCAGATAGCAACGGCAAGTGCATCAGATGCGTGATGAGGTTTTGGCGGACTATCAAGGTTGAGAATATTCTGTATCATAAGACCGACCTGTCCCTTTTTTGCACGGCCGATCCCTACTATGGCCGACTTTACCTTGAGGGGTGTAAACTTTTGCACTTTCAGATTGAAATTAGCTGCTGCGAGCGTAATAACGCCGATTGCTTCACTTACATCCACAAGGGCTTTGAGGTTTTTACTGTGAAAGAGACTTTCTATTGCGACTACATTGGGATTATGACGTTTGATGACTTCTACTATTCGTTCATAGATGTATTGCAGCCGTTTCGGATGCTCTTCTCCGGGAGTTGTCGAGATAAGACCGTAATCGAGAAGTTCTGCATCATCTCTTCTCGCGATTTTAATAATCCCGTATCCGGTTGCAGCTATTCCGGGGTCGACACCCATAATAATCAATGAAGAGCCTTCCAGCTTTTTTAGATTACTGCGTGATATTCTGCATCACATCATCCGGAATATCAAAATTAGCGGCAACATTCTGCACATCATCCACATCATCGAGCTTTTCCATGAGATGCAGTATCCTGCCTGCAGATTTTTCATCGAGTTTAACCGATGTGCTCGGCACCCGTATTATATCGTTCATCACAAGCTCGATACCTCTTTCACTGAAAGAGTCTCTGACCACTTCAAAATCCTCAGGCTGGGTGGTAACCTCCCAGAAATCCCCGTCCCGCCTCACATCTTCAGCACCGGCTTCAAGAGCAATCTCCATTACGGTATTTTCATCCGCTTTATCTGTGGAAATAGTCATAACCCCTTTTTTTTCGAAAATCCACGATACACACCCGTTTTCACCGAGATTCCCGCCGCTTTTCGTGAGGATATTTCGTATTTCAGCGGTTGTTCTGTTACGGTTATCCGTCAAGGTATCGATCATTACGGCCACACCGTTCGGGCCGTATCCCTCATAGGTGATTTCCTCGAAAGATACTCCCTCGAGCTCCCCTATTCCCTTTTTGATTGCCTTTTCAATGTTATCTTTCGGCATGTTTGCTTCTTTCGCCTTTGCAATAACCGTACGCAAACGGGAGTTTGCATCAGGATCTCCGCCGCCCTGCCGCGCAGCAACAGTGATTTCCCGTATGATCTTTGTAAAAAGCTTCCCTCTTTTTGCATCAACCGCGCCCTTTTTATGTTTGATCGAATGCCACTTACTATGACCTGACATAGACCCTCCAGGAGTCCTTCTAAGTAAATTCGAACAAGTTACGTTATGATACTCAGTCCCACAGGGACTTTCCCCGAAGCGATTTTCCCCACAGGGACTTACACCGCTTTTATATTTTCCACAGATTAAAATAACATCTAATATGAGAAGTTGCAAGACATGGTTTATTCATTGCAATTATGGGCAATTATGGCGGAAAACAGCATTCCATGCCGGAGAAAGCCGTTGTTTGTACCAGAATTTCATTCTCAGCTACTTATTGATACAAGCCGGCCGGTTATCCTGTCTTTGATATCTACGATATCCTTGATATTGTTGACCGGTATATCTTCCTGAGCTCTACAAAAAATAACGCTGCCTCCTCCCTCCGGTAATCCCTGAAAGTCCACTCCCATGGATTATACTCCCCGCCTCTGTACCGAAGCGTCACTTCCGCGTAGATGCCGTCTTTTATATAAATTCGGTGCTGATTGTTCTTTGTAGTCGCAAGAACCACTTTTCCCTCGTTGAGATACCCGGGGTCGATGTTCAAGGACCTTTTTCCTTCCTGTGAGCTGTGCTGCAGCTCGATCCTGTTGCTCAACAATTTCATACCGGCAATTTCATCCATATCGATTAGGTGATCGAAGGCGACCCATCTTCTCATCAGTTTCGATCCCATCTCCCGGTCGTAATAATCTGTTTCTGTAAACCTGAATAGTTTAGATTTCAGTAGTATTTTTCCAAAATCCTTTTCGAGACGGGCGAAAATATCATCCTCAACCATCCCGGTCCTGTAAAGGATTCCTGAAAAAAGAATCGCCTTCGGCGGCAGCAGCACCTGGCCCATAACATTTTTCCGTGTTTCTATTAATGCTGCAGCATAACTTTACCATTTTACTACACTTGCATAATAAAAAAGGCAATAAATAAACCCACAAACCTGCTTAAAATGTCTTTTTAAGCAAAAGTTACGCTGTAGTATTCAAGAAATAATCTATCGATCTGCATGCCCGTTATTCGGGCTTTTTATACCGTCGATTCAGGCACTCACCATGCCACTGTATCAGGAGAGGGGAAACACGTGCAGTGGATCATACAATGGCCCACCGGGTGTAAGTGTAGATCTGTATAATACAACCTCCGTGACACCGGAAACCCCGAAATTACTGTCGCCCAACGAATCGAGAGCCTTTACCAGTCCGCCCGTATCCCTTCCCCTCACTCTGCCGATCGTCATATGGGGGGTAAATTTATTAGACGCTCCATGTTCAACATGAACGCCAGACTCAATGAAACCCCTGCTGAGTGAGTCGTGCATTTGCTTCAACTCATCGGTATTATTTTTCACTCCTACCCACAGCACCCTCGGCGCAGTGATACGGGGAAATGCTGAAACCCCTTCAACAGAAATCGAAAACGGATTGACAGTAGCGATCGATGCCTGCATAACCTGTTTGATCAACTCCAGTTCATCCTCGACAATCTCGCCGAGGAAATACATAGTAATATGCATTTTCTCTGGATCGACCCACTTGACACCTTTTAATTCGGCTCTGAGCATCCGAACCATACGGGAAATTCTCTGCCGTACGTCATCGGTGGTATCAACCGCTATAAAAGCCCTCATTCGCCCATCTGCCTCCCGATATGCCTGAATACCATGAATAGGGCTTTATTGACACTGACAATACGAATCGTGTCCCTGTCTCCCCTGAAATGAAACTCCTCAACCCCGGTATTTTCGCCTTTTGCTGCAAGCCCGATATACACGGTGCCGACTGGCTTTTGTTTTGTGCCTCCTTCCGGTCCTGCTATACCCGTTGTAGAAACCGCAAGATCCGATCCGGATATTTCGGCTGCGCCTTCAGCCATTTCTGCAGCAATCTGCCTGCTGACGGCGCCGAATCTGGATAACGTATCAGTTGAAACCGAGAGCAAACTGCTCTTGAGATCGTTGCTGTAGGCAACAACACCTCCCCGGTAATATTCCGAGCTCCCCGGAATATCGGTAATCACCTTGGAAAGAAAACCTCCCGTGCAGGATTCCGCAGTAGCCAGTGTACTGTTTTGTTTTTTCAGTATTCCTCCCAAAGCGTTCGGAAGCTCCTCTTTCCCCCTGTTGATATAAAAAGGATGAAGCTCCCGTATAAGCGTCTGAACCGCTGATTCAAGGTCTCCCTGCGATGTTTCCACCCGAACCTTGATAATGCCATAGCTTGCCCTGGTACCGTACTCGAGATCAGGGAATTCCTGCAGGATAGAATCGATCTTTCTGTCAAGCGTATACTCGGATATATCAGAAAAACGGATCATTTCATAGCAGTAGCTCGGATTTACCAGGGCCTCTTCTTCGATTATTGTTATGACCCGGGTATCGAACATTACCTTCATCTCCCTGGGAACACCCGGTAGTGAGAATATATACCTGTCTTTATCGCGAATGTAAAAACCGTATGCGAGACCGACTACATTTTCAAGAAGCATACCACCGGCAGGAAAGGATGCCTGCATTCTGTCCAGATCTATAAAATCGCGGGATCTTTCTCTATAGTATTGTTCAAGTGCGTTCACCTTTTGTTTATCCAGTACAAGCTCTTTTTTCAGTGCGCCGGCAATGATCTGCCTGGTGATATCGTCCTTTGTGCCGCCTAGGCCGCCTGTAAAGATGAAAATACCGGATTGTTGAAGCAGGTTTTCAATACTGTGAACTGCGTGTTTGAAATCATCCGGACAGGTAAGTATCGAACGGACTACCAGCCCCCTTTTACTCAGTTCGTGGGAAATATACGCGGCGTTTGTGTTTGCAATTTCGCCTTTTGTCAGTTCACTCCCGATATTCACAATATACACGTCATACATTAGTTTTATCCATTAAAATCTCAGTATATTATAACAGATTTTTTATGCTAACTGATTTATTATGTTATAATTACCTGCCATCGCATGCCGCAGGTATACATTCGACAGGTAAAAACTATCCGGCACGTGTTCATCCGGCCTGGTGAATGGGCTTACCATACGGCTTTAAAGAACAACCACCAGTCTACGAGCCCTATTGATTTGAACCTTTTACGATTGAAAATTCACCTGCCTATTCTTACCTTTCGCCGTCTCCCAGCATCATACCAAGCTGTTGCCAAGTATCCATTTTTTTCGGAAAAATTGATAAAAAAATATGATCAAGAAGAGTTTGAACATTGTTACGGGTATCTGACTTCATGGTCACTCTGTATACAGCTTCCAGCGGTGTCGTTTTTGCCCATTGCACAAACCTGAGAGTCGTACTTAAAATCGGTAAACTGGAATCTTTTCTGCACGTTTCGCAGAGTGGGAATCCATAACGAGCATCCGAATAGATACTTTCAGGGTTCGTTTTTTTTCCGCAAAGAGCGCAGGTTCCTGGATCCGGCTCATAACCGAGTATTGAAATCAGCTTGATACAGTGCATCAGAAATAAAAATGTTGCTTTTTCTGGTTTGATTTCGTTCAGAATATGCAGAGAGCCCACCATATGCTCAAACAGTGCCCTATCTCTCTGTGCAGTCTGTACAAATCTGACTATGGGCTCGATCATCGCGCTTGCGCAATAGTATTTACCGAGGCTTTCCCGTATCTGCGCATTGTAATCACGTACATCCGCCTCGCGAATTGCGTAGGGACTTTCCAGGTTCTTTCTATAGAGTATGAATATATTTACGGTAAATGGTTCCAGGCTGCTTCCAAACCGGCTTTTCGTCTTACGCGCTCCAAATGCCGTGGCATCGATTTTGCCGAGTGTATCCGTGAATATCCTGACAATTTTATGACCCTCGCCGAATTTCACTGAGTTGAGCACAATTCCCGAACTTCTTACATACCGTTCTCTCACTGCAATACCTGTATATATACATCTCTATTATATCACAACAGATTATGAATATGTATGATTTATAATACTTTATGTTTTATTTATTGCAATTACAATATTTATTATAAGTTATCGACCCGGACAGAAGTCCGTATGTTCCCTGCTTTCTGCTTTTTTTGTGCTGATTATTTGTTTTTTATGCTTTTTCTGCATCTGTATTCTGTGTAATTGAAACCTGAATTTTTTTAATACTGTGGCCTTCTATTCTTACGATCTTAAACTCGATATTTTCGTACGATATCTTTTCATTGACATCAGGAATTTTACCAAGCAGATCAAACACAAACCCACCCAGTGTGTCGCTCCCGGTAAGGGGAAGATCGATACCGATCGCCTCGTTTATTTCATTCAACGGCATCCGAGCATCACAAATATATATATGGGGTGATATCTCGCGTATTTCCTCCTCCTCATTATCATATTCATCCTGTATTTCACCGACTATCTCTTCAAGAATATCTTCAAGACAGACAATACCGGCAGTGCCACCGTATTCATCCACGACAACCGCAATGTGTTCACGCTTTTGCTGCAATTCCTTTAAAAGCTCACCGATCATCTTACCTTCCGGTACAAACCGCACCGGTCGAAGAATTTTCTGTATATCATTCAGCTCCTCTCCCTTTGCGAGAAAAGGCAGAAGATCCTTGACGTGGAGAAATCCAGGGACATTATCAATAGTTTCGTGATACACAGGAAATCGTGAGTGTCCGCTTTTAATAACGGTTTTCAGTATATCTGCAAAAACATCTGTTGTTGAAAGCGCAACAACATCAGTCCGGGGAACCATAATTGCACGAACCGCGGTCTCGCCAAGGCCGAATACGCCCCGAATCATCTCGCGTTCTTCCTGCTCGATCTCATGATTTTCATCACTTATTATCTCTTCTATTCTGCTGTTTCTTTTCTTTTTAAAAAAACGTATACTCATATACCTGAATCGACCTCCCTCAGTATTGTTTTTGTATGTTCCGTCATTTCTCTGCGCTCATTTTCTAAATTGTGGATATACCCAAGCAGGTGGAGCAGGCCGTGGATAAACAGCACCATAATCTCCTTTTCAAGTGAATGATTCATTTGCTCCGCCTGCTTCCGTGCGGTGTCAACCGATATTACAATGTCTCCGAGAAGCGCATCTCCCAATTCTGAGTATTCGCCCTCACGCATTGAAAACGAAAGCACATCAGTTGGACCGCTTCTGTGCAAGTATCGCTCATTCAGCCCGCGTATGAACTCATCATCGCAGAACACGAGAGAGATGTCACCTTCCTTTCTGCCTGTTATGAAAAACGCGTGATCGGCAAGCTTTTCAAGTATTTTCCTTTGAACCGGCGCCCTCCTCTTTTCTTCCCTGATAAAGAGCCTGAATGTATGTATGATTTTATACATAAAGATTCCTGTTTTTTGTACCGGTTTTCACAAAGACAATAGTCTTTTACTTACCAATGGCCCTTCAAGCATTGGAAAATTAAGGTAAAAACCATAAGTGTACCGTAAAATTATTTCCTCGAGCGTGCCTGTTACTGCTGCTTTTGTTCGAGTTCAGACTTCTCAATATCTTTATCATCGGGGTATTCAATCCTGCTATGATATACCCCTGTAAGATATCGTCTGAAGGATATGGATATTTTCATGAGGCCCCTCAGTGTCAGTGTGCTCTCACTGAGCTGGCCTTCCCGGAATTTACTTTCGATGATATCATTCACGAGCTCGTCTATTCTCTTAGCGGACGGATTCTTCAGAGTTCGCGACGCCGCTTCAACCGTATCGGCGAGCATCACTATGGCAGATTCCCTGTTCTGTGGTTTTGGACCCTGGTAGTGGTAATCCTTTTTGTCTATTTCAGCTCTCTCTCCGCTGTCCTTAAGAGCCTGGTGGTAGAAATATTTCATCAGAGAAGTTCCGTGATGCTGGGTAATTATATCAATCACCTCTTTCGGAAGTTTTATTTCCCGTGCCATATCGGTGCCGATTTTAATATGGGCTTTTAGAATGGAATTGGAGAGAGTCGGTTTTATGAAGTTGTGTTTATTTATTCCCTGGTTGTTTTCAATATAATACTCTGCATTCGGTATTTTACCTATATCATGATAAAGCGCCGAAACGCGCACAAGAAGAGCATTTGCCTTGATATTTCTCGCCGCATTTTCCGCCATATTGGCCACATTGATACTGTGGTGGTAGGTGCCCGCCGCCTCGAGCTGCATCTTTTTCAGTACAGGGGCATTCAGGTCGGACAACTCGAGCAATCTGAAGTTAGTCGGCAGATTCAGAAGTATTTCAAAAAACGGTGTTATTCCGAGCGTCATGATTACGGAAACGATTCCGTTCCCCGCGCCCCATACGAGAAGAGCGACAAACCCTCGTGTTGAAAGCCCGCGCAGCAAACCGACGGCAAGGAGTATCAACTCGTCGGTCGCAATGACAATCAAACTAGAGCCAAGCAGGTCACTACGCCTCTCTGCACTTTTAACCGCATACAGCGCAATGAGCCCCGAGCCAAGCGAGAAAAAAAATGTGTAGGGATCATTCCCCGAAATAAGAAGAAACAGTATGGGAAGAATAACTGCAAGAGTAAAGGAAAATTTCCTCTTGTACAATACCTCGGCAGTCATTGTAATCCCGCTCGTCGGTATGAGAACACCGAGCATAAGATTGTCGGGACGATTCTTGATAAGAGTAACGAGGTAGGCATAAAATACTGAAACGAATACAAATCCTGAAAATATTAAAAATCGCCGCACTTCCTCAGTTCCCCCTTCATCCATAAACACCAGAAGGGAAATATAGAAAAGAACAAGGAGGAGAACACCAATACCGGTAACAGCCCTAATATTCAAATGGCTGGTATAAAGGCTGATAGCATTCAGTTTCGGGAGGTTCTCTTCATTTATCTCTTCTCCTGTTCGTATGACAATTGCTCCCTTTTTAATCGTGTTATAAACCGGTTCAACCTTTTTTAGTTCCTCATTCATAAACCTGTTGCTCTCTTGAGCGTTGAAATACAGATTAGGTTCAACATAGACAAGCGTTACCTTTTTCAACAACTCCGTATCAGCCGCATTAAGGTCATCATAGGTACTTCTCAAATAATCGACAATGGTATCTGAAAGTTCATCCACAGCGATAACCTGTTCTACTCCGATTTTTTCCTCTGTGATCTCGGACTTCCAGATTTTTTTTACAATAATCCCTGTAGACTGATACTGGGACAGCTCGTCCCTCGAAAAGGTCGAAAGACCCTTTTGAGCGATATAGGTGATGACGGATACGAGTTTTTCCCTGTATCCTTTTTCACTGTACTGTTTAATAAAGATCCTGAATTCCTTGTTATCAAAAGGTAGGGAACTCTGTTTGTACGACGCCTCCAGATCCATGGACTCATTTTCAGTTTCCCGGTTCAGCGAGATAAACAGCTGATCGAGGCTTTCGATTTCGACTTCGTATTTCGAGACTTGAAGATCGAATATGGGGGGGATTCTCATCTTTGCTTCATGTATTCGTTTTTCCGTTTCTCTGGCGTTGATGTAGGTAATGTCTTTCGTGCTTACAATATTTTCCTGGGCTATGTCACCAAGCGTATAGGTGTAGTGAACGCCGAAATAGGGTTTCGCGACAAACCAGAGAAGTCCTGCAAACAGAGCTAACAGTATACCAAAAAAAAGAAATTTGAAGGAGGCCTTGTCCGCCCTTATTGCAGGCAAACCCAGCCAATTAACTTTCATCATGCCTATTCACTGTCCTTATATTTCTCAAAAGCCCTTATAATACGCTCCACAAGGGGGTGTCGAACCACATCTTCCGGTCCCAGCTCTATTATCGAAATACCCTCGATGCCCTTCAAAATCTTGAGTGCTGTTTTTAGGCCCGGCTTTCGGTTTTTAGGAAGATCACTCTGGGTTATATCACCTGTCACGACTGTCTTTGAGTTGAATCCAATGCGGGTGAGAAACATGAGCATCTGCCCTTTCGTCGTGTTCTGCGCTTCATCCAGGATTATAAATGCATCATGCAGAGTGCGCCCGCGCATATACGCAAGAGGTGCTACTTCAATTGCGCCCTTTTCAACATATTTCTGGAAAACGGGATAGGGAATCATGTCGTAGATTGCATCGTAAAGAGGTCGCAGATACGGGTTGACCTTCTGCTCGAGATCTCCCGGTAAAAAACCGAGACTTTCTCCTGCTTCGACAACAGGACGGGTAAGTATTATTCGTGAAATATTCTCAGCAATGAGATTATGAATGGCAAAGGCCATCGCCAGGTACGTTTTTCCCGTGCCTGCAGGCCCGATGGAAAATGTAATATCGCTCTTTCTGATGGCGTCGAAGTATTCGGCCTGTCCGGCTGATTTCGGAGAAATCACTTTGCCGCCGCGGCCGATGGTAATTTGCTTTTTGCTGAGCCCGGCGATATCGAATCCGATGTCCCTCTTCACCTTCGTGATTATATATGAGATATCTTTATCGACGACTGTATTCTTTTCATGGTACAGGGAAATTATATTTTCCAGGATTCTCTTTCCAGCCTCGATATTTTTGAGATTCCCCCTGAGCGTAAGACAGGTTTCTCTTCCTCCGATATAGAGACCTGTCCCCTGCTCGATATCATGAATAATCTTGTCCCTGTTCGAATAGAGGAGTTCCTGCACGTTCCTGTCGGGGATTTCTATTTTTTCTTCGGATATTAATAATGACTCTGAATCTTCCATAACGAGTAATCTCAGAAAACCGGTTGATTCCGGCATCGAGTTACCTTAAAACCCCCCTCTCTTCCCTTTTGGACGTGCCACAGTAATTATACCGATAAATTTATTACAATATACTATGCGAAAATTAATAATGTAACAGAAATCTTGATTCCTGTACTACAGTAATCCGATACCCAGTTCTGAAATCTGCGCAGGGGGCACGGAATCGGGCGCTCCTGAAAGCGGAGAAATCCCACTCGTCGTCTTTGGAAACGCGATAACCGATCGTATGGAATCCTCTCCCTGCAACATCATTACAATCCTGTCAAGCCCGAAGGCAATTCCGCCGTGCGGCGGCGCACCGTAGGCAAGCGCTTCTATCAGGAAACCGAACTTCTTCTGAATATCCTGTTTTTGGAGACCGAGTATCGAAAAGACCGTTTCCTGTATTTCGGTATTGTGAATTCTGATGCTTCCTCCGCCCAGCTCGATGCCGTTAAGCACCAAATCGTAGCTTCTCGATGTGAGACTGTACGGGTCTTCCACCATCCTCTTAATAAGGGATCCGGCATCTTCATCCTCCTGAAGGCGGGGAGCGGTAAATGGATGATGCACCGAAACGATCTTATTCTCATCGTCGCTCCATTCAAAAAGCGGAAAATCCGTAATCCAGCAGTATTCCATCTTCCCATCATCGATGAGCGCAAGTTTCTCAGCGAGCTCCTGCCGAAGTCTGCCTAAAAAAGAAAGAACCTTCTTCTTTTCACCCATTGCCGCGAATACAATAGCAGGGGCTGCTTTCTTCATCTCATTCAGGCTTTTCATAAACAGATGTTTCATAAACAAACCACTGGGGTCCTCTTCGAAGAGCTTGACCATGGGTCCTGTAAATGAACCGTTTGTTACTTTCATCCAGGAAAACATGCTGAGGCCTTCAATCTTTGATTTTTCGGAATAGCCGTCAAGCAGTTTTCGGGTTAAGGCGTCGGATGACGGAAAAACAATACCGTATAATTGTTCATTCCTCCCCGGGCCTGTGGTCCCCGGGCCCGTGGTCTCCAGACCTTCGGCGATAAAATTTTTCAATTTCGCATCACGAAACCAGCCGAGATCGATTAACTCTTGCGTAATTCTCAAATCCGGACGATCGGTCCCGTATCTCTCTATCGCCTCATCGTAGGAAAGCCGCAAGATCGGCAGGTCCTGATTTTTGCTGTAGCATTCTTTTAATACCACCGCAAACATACCGTCAATCAGGGTATACATATCCTCCTCGTCGATGAACGATGCCTCAATATCGACCTGTGTAAACTCAGGCTGCCTGTCTGCGCGCAGGTCCTCATCTCTGAAACACTTTACGATCTGGTAGTACTTTTCGAATCCGGCTACCATGAGAAGCTGCTTGAATATCTGCGGTGACTGCGGGAGGGCGTAGAATTTACCCGGGTTGAGCCTCGACGGCACGAGAAAATCACGGGCACCCTCTGGTGTCGATTTTGTGAGAAAGGGAGTTTCGATATCGATAAAGCCGCCTTCATTGAGATATTTTCGTATGCTCGTTGTAATACGATGACGCATAACCATATTTCTGTTCATCCGGCTCCGCCGCAGATCAATGTACCGGTAGCGGAGTCTGAGCTCTTCGGATACATCCTCCTGCTTTACAACCGCAATGGGAGGGGTTTTTGACTCGTTCAGTATGTTGACCCGGTCCACCCAGACCTCAAAATCTCCTGTCGCAAGATTTGGATTGGGATTTTCACGCCGCCTCACCTCTCCTGATACACACAGTACGAACTCTGATTTCAAAGCCACAGCAGCTTCAAAGCATTTTTTATTGTACTGCCCGTTAAAAACGAGCTGAACGATTCCCGATCGGTCGCGCAAATCGATAAAAACCACCCCACCGTGCTCCCGTTTGATCTGAACCCAGCCGTACAGCTCGATTTTTTTTCCGAGAAGCACCTCCCCTATATCGGTACAGTAGTACTTTTTCAGGATACTCCTCCTCATTCCAAATTTCTAAAAGTTCGGGCTAAAAGTTATTGAGCGCAGTATAAAAGTCAAGGCTTTTAAAACCGCCTGTAAAATCGATCACACATCTCTATTGCATCCGATACAGGAAAAGGCGCGGTATAAACAAACTCTTTGATTGATTTAACCGGTCATGAGTGTTATGTTATTGTCACTATTTACAGCACCGGAAGGAGGGGTCATGAAAAAAAAATACCTGTTTTTAACTGTACTATTCGTTCTGCTATTTGTCATTGGATGCAGCACACTTTCCGGGATCAGTATAAGCCCTCCGTCATGGACTCTGGGCAACTGGACCGCGTATGAAGGCTCTGTTGTTTTTAAATTCTTTTCTGACAACATCATATACACAAACAAAAGCGGCATTACCATCAGTTTTGAAAAACAGTACGCGGGTATGCAGGTAAACGACGAGAGCAGCGATATATCCTATACCGTTACGATAATCAGCCCGGACACGACAACTGTTTACAGTTTTACACTCGTCGGCGACCAAATCAATTATTTCGTGAAGGAAAACGATGCAACAGTCGAAGGCGGCCTTTTAACAAAGGATACCACGTAACGCGTCGTTCTCCTGCAACCACCCATATCAATCAAAACTTATGCCGGTGAAGCAGATCCTTACGATAGATTATACTTTTTAACAAGCTCCTTCTCGTCCGCCTGCAAATACACAGCTTCTTTCAGTGCCCGTATCAGCTCGCGCATTCTTTCGTACCCCCACACAACCCTGCCGAAGGCGATTCCTCTGCCCCCGGCTGCAACGGAATCCTTTGCAGTTCTCAACATCTCTTCCGGAGTTCCCATATGCGCTCCGCCCAGTATAATGACGGGAATACGCGCCCTCTCGAGGATGGTCCTGAAATGATCGGGGTCGCCGGTATACTGGATCTTCAGAATATCGGCACCGAGCTCAACGGCGATCCTGCTCGCATGTGCAATTGTATCCGGGTCGTCCCTCTTTTCCGGGGACATGTGCTTTCCCATAAGAAGCGGTTCGATTATAAGGGGCATGCCCCACCTGTCGCACTCCCTAACGAGCTCGCTTATCATTTTCATTTCTCCCGCCTGACTATCGGGATCGAGCCCCCAGATGAGCAGGACCTTTACCGCGTCAAAACCGGATTTCAGGGCGAGCTCCACCGGAACACCCGGCTCAAAATCAATAAAATACTGCGGTTCTCCCGGAATATTCGATAAAATGCAGTTATCAATGGCAATTATACGAGCCGGCGCGTTTCTTGCGGTGAAAAGCTCATTTGTTATCTTGATCATTCCGTAATTCATGATCGTTGCATCGACCTCTTCTTCCAGCAGCATCTGCAATATGCTGTACGGGTCCTCGAGGCCCTCAGGAACACCGAGATAATAGCCGTGGTCTACCGGTATGATAACGGTTTTATCGTATTCCGGGTGAAACAACCTCTTTATCCTGACATCTCGTTCACTTAGCATTTTTTTCTCTCATCCTTCGAGCAGTTTCTTTGTGCCTGCAATCTCGTAAAACCCGACAATCAAATTCTCCATTTCCTTCGACACCGCTTCCTGAGCCTTCGGGATACTGTTCGTTTCTCTTAATACTTTTTCATAGGGCTGGCGGATATTGGTTCCTATATTGAGCTTTGTCAACCCGTTTTTAATGGCTTCCATGATATACTTTTTTTGAATGCCGGATCCACCGTGCAGCACGAGCGGAATACCGGTAACCGCCTTCAATTTTTTCAGGTGTTCGATATTGAGCCGCGCCTCCAGCTTTCTCTCGTCCTTCGCGGCTCCTGTAATTGCACCGTGAATGTTACCGATTGAAACCGAGAGCCAGTCGACACCCGTTTCTTCGACAAACCGCTTCGCATCCTCCGGCCGTGTAAAGCCTTTACCAGAGGAAAAAAGCTCCTCGTATGGCGGCAGGGGGCCGCTCTCATGACCAAGAACCGCACCGAGCTCCGCCTCAACCGGGACATTTTTCGCGTGCGCGAGCTGAACAATCTCATGAGTGACGTGGATATTGTCCTCGAGGGACAGCCTGGACCCGTCAATCATGACGGAATTGTAGTCTGCCTGCAGTGCCTCCTGAATAAGGGCTCTGTAATCGACCTGCAGGTTGTCCTCGTCCACAACAGGCACATGATCCTGATGAAGCGACATGTACTCCGGATTTTCATACTTCCTGTACATCTGAGCTGCCGTGCTGAAATTATCTATGCCGAACTTTTCAATATCAGGACGCGCGATTTCAACGAGTCCGAAGGTTTCAAGCCGTACCAGCGTTTCGCATATCGGCTTCACCATCTCGTGATATGCTGCATTGAAAGCGGGAACCAGTATACCCTCATGATACGCCTTTTCCATGATTTTCTGCACTCTGCTTTCCATTTTTCATCTCCTCTCTATTCGTTTTTATATGATATTTCCTGTTATGTTAATAACCCGTTGACGTACGCCTCTTTACGCTGTTTCATCGATTCCGAAGAATCTCCTCCGTTCTTCAACACTTTTTTTCCTGAGCAACTTCATTTTTTCGGCTGAAATATTCATCTTGCCGATCCGTTCATAAAATTGAAACCACGTATGCAGGTCATTGAACCGTGTTTTACCGCTTTTCGTTACTGAACCATAATCGCAGAGAGCCCCTAAAAGCTGGTGTCCGAGAAGAAAATTGGCCGATCTCAAAAAATAGTCGTAATAATCGGGAGCGCCTGCAACAGGACCGACAAGGGGAAGCATTGTTTTTGTGTTGTGCTCGGTACCGATAAATACTGGAAGCCCGTACCGTGAAGCTGTATCTATTACTTCACCGGCCCGTCTTACTTCGGTTCGGTAATCAATGATATCAAAAGCAAAAAGTCCGATATCCAGCATCTTCCGTACAAGCTGTCCCAGATCCTCCTCCTCTTCGGTTATCGGGTTTCCCATAAGCGGGTATGTGGGGACGCTTCCGTATGCGCGGTACATCATGACAAGGTTTTCAACTGTGGTAAAGGCCTTCTCATCCTCTTCAACGTAACAGGGACATCCGCTCTTCACAAGCCGGGCGCGTACGAGAGTCTGAATTTCAGCAGAATCAATCACCGTTTTATCATCAACCGGGTAATCGATAAGATGCTCGTACACAACCCTTCTTTTCTCGATATCGGGATACCTTTCTGCTATCCGGTCACACATCGCCTGTACAACATGTCTCTCAGTCGTATTGCCGTTCGGTGTCAGCAGTTCAGCATCTGTGTAGGTCAATTCCAGAAGAATTCCTCTCCGCCCGGCATATCCGTTTAATTTTTCAACAATGCGTCTGTTGCGCATCCGAATTGCATCCTGCATGGCTGTAAGGTGGGACCTGCTCTCCCTTTTTAAATCCCGTATCACTCCCTTGCCGATAAGATACATTCTGCCGGGATTGTCCGGATCGTTGTATCTCCTGTTTTTCTTCAACGCCTTTTCATCCATTGCAATGGCTTCAATACTGAATCCTGCGCGTATCCCGGCAGCAGCACACGCATCTCGGAACTCCGGATGCCCTGCTATGGTGTAATGGTCGTTGATGCCGAAATACAGAATGTCCTCACAGTAGGCATGCCAAACCGCCTCAGTCGGGCTTTGAAAAACTGAAAAAGATTCGCTCGTATGCACATGAAGATTGATAAAACCCTTTGCGAGCCGGCGCGGGTGTTTTCTTACATAGGTCTCGAGTGTCTGCACCCTCTTTTTCGTATCTGTCATGGAGAAGCCGGGTTTTTCAGCAGTTTCCTGCACTGTTACTGAACCTCACGGTCACAAAACATTTTTTTAAAAAGATCAGGCTTTTTCGAGAAACACCTTGTATGCACGGTACGAGTAGTACAGGTCTGCCTTCGATATTATTTCATACGGAGAATGCATACCGATTACCGCAACACCGCAGTCGATCACTGAGGCGTTGTAAAAGGCAAAATGTTTGGCAATTGTTCCGCCCCCGCCCTCGTCGATCTTACCCATACCCCCGTACTGCCAGAATATCTCATTTTCATTGAAAAGGTTTCTGATTTTTCCGATCAGCTCCGCGTCCGCATCGTTTGCCATATACTTTCCGCCAGATCCCGTAAACTTCGTCAAAACGATGCCGTGGGACAGCCTGGCAGCGTTCTTTTCGTCATGCACCGATTTATACATTGGGTTGATAGCCGCGTTGACATCCGCTGAGATGCAGGTTGATTTTTCCATCGCCTCACGCAGAAGGCCGTCGTTGAAAGTCTCTTTTATCTTTTGTATGAGCTTGCCGACCACGTTGAAGATAAAAAGCGATTTCGCGCCGGTCGGTCCGTCAGAACCAATCTCCTCCTTATCGACAATAAGAGCGACTGCAGTCTTGTCACTTATTTCAGCATCGAAAATCGCGGTGACCGCCCCATATGTGCTTACCCTGTCGTCATGGCCGTAACCGCCGATGAGCGCCCTGTCGATACCGACATCCCTCGGGTTCACCGCAGGTACTGCCTGGAGCTCTGCAGAGACGAAATCTTCCTCCACAATACCGTATTCATCGAAAAGCCTTTCGAGAACCGCTATCTTCACCTTCTCCTTTACCTTGTCATCCTTTACGGGAATATTACCAAATAGAAGATTCAGTGTTTCACCCTCTATAAACTCGTTGGCCTTTTTCTCGTTCTGCACCTTACGCGAGAGGTGTGGGAGAAGATCAGGTATGACGAACACCGGATCATCATCCTTGAACCCGATTTCTATTTCCACTTTGTTATTGCCCCTGGTTACAACAACACCGCTCAGGGCGAGCGGAATATTGAGCCACTGGTACTTTTTAATGCCGCCGTAGTAGTGGGTTTTCAATAGCGCGATTTCCGTATCCTCATGAAGCGGAATCTGTTTCAGATCGAGACGCGGGGTATCACCGTGAGCGACGATGAAATTCAGTCCACGGTCAACAATGTTACATCCCACCTTGATGAGAGCAATATTCTTGCTTCTATTTACAGAGTAGAGCATATCACCCGCCTGAACCTGTTTTGCATCATCAAGGTCTTTGAAACCCCTTTTTTTCGCCTGCTCTAAAACCCACTGCACGGTAAGCCGTTCACTTTTCGTGACCCCTAAATATTTTTTGTACTGCATGGCGTACGAAAAGATATCCTTCTTTTCTCCGTCTGTTATCTCACTCCAGATATTTTTGGATTTATATCCGAGTTTTTCCTCTAATTTCTGGTATTTCGATTTTTTCTTTTCTGAATTGTTTTTCTGATTATTTTCTTGCGCCATGACTTCCTCCCCTGAACAGGATTTTATAATGTACTGTCAGCCGCCTCAATTATCAACCCATATTGAAAACACCCACAATGACGGTCTTTACTTTTATATTATTTCTCTGTATACTATATTTATAAGGGGACGATACGGTTTCGACTGTGGTGGAAGGAACTTGTGCAGCATGTCGAGGAGCTCAGGCCTCGTAAAAAAGAGCAACCATTTTTATTTGCCGATTATGAGGCACTTCCAGTAGCAGCATAATATGCTGCTGCCGCTTCTCTCGATCTTCCCCCTGGAGATGAGTAGAAGCGTCGACTACAGGGGAAGCTACCCGGCCCTTTCCTGAGGGACCTGGTGGTTAAATCAATTCAGGATAGGTTTTCAATGCATGTCTGAAGGCTACCGAAAACCGAACTCCAAAACTCAGGCTAAACATGTAGACGCGCTTGCGGCCTCACCACAGGACGCGGGTTCGACTCCCGCCGTCTCCACCAATATAATTCAAACGAACCGATCGAGATGTCGCATACAACATGTCTCATGGTTCGTTATTCTTTTCTAATAAACAATTACGGCGCTTCATGGTTTTATTGGCTCCACTCCCCTCTCATCCAGAAAATCCAGGTGATTTTCTTTTAAAATAAAGAAGAATATTATCAGAGGTGTACGACCTGCTAAAAAAAAGTGTCCTGTATCCGCACCTCATTTTGAAAGCTGAGAGATAAAACATGTCGATCGATAATCTTGTGCTTGTTCACGCGCCCAGCGTGTTTGGTTTCAGGGAGCGCCCTACTCTTTGGGGGCCAATAAGTGACTTAATCCCCTCAACAACAATCTTTGATATGTATCCTATCGGTTTTACAACTATTGCAGATTACCTCGAGAAAAAGGGATTCAGGGTTCGAATCATAAACCTGGCCGTACGTATGCTTTTAGATACAGATTTTAACGTGGAAATATTTATTGAATCCATCAAAGCGTCGGCCTTCGGGATAGATCTCCACTGGCTACCACATGCACATGGTGCGGTCGAAATTGCAAAAGTGATAAAGAATATTCATCCCGATACTCCTGTTATTATGGGCGGGCTCTCATCTTCATATTTTCATGAAGAGCTCATCACCTACCCTCAGGTTGACTTTATAATCCGGGGTGATTCGACAGAAGAACCGCTCGGCAGGCTGATAGAATGTATTGAATCGGGGGCAAATCAAAATGAACTTGCCCGAATTCCAAATCTCACCTGGAAAGATAAAACGGGCGCCGTCCAAATCAATCCTCTGACGTATGTTCCATCTGATTTGAACAGTATCCTGATTGACCACAGTGTTGCAGTTCGGGCGGTAGTTCGCGATAAAAATCTGGCAAACTACCTTCCTTTTTTAAAGTGGCGCAAGTTCCCTATTACAGCTGCTCTTACATGCAAGGGATGTACTCGAAACTGCACCATATGCGGTGGTTCACGACTTGCGTACAGAGAGTTTTACGGGCGAAAAAAACCTGCCTTTCGAAGTCCGGCATTACTTGCGCAGGATATAAGGAGAATAACGCAGTACAGCAGAGGACCGGTATTTGTACTTGGCGATATACGCCAGGCTGGAATGCAATATGCGAGAGATTTTTTAAGGATCCTTCAAGGGGTTAGAGCGAAAATCATTTTCGAATTTTTCTGGCCCGTTGACAGAAATTTCATTGAAGAAATCGCAGGGGCGGCTCGGAATTTCTTTGTTCAATTTTCTCCCGAATCTCATGATTCATATGTATTGAGATATTCAAATAAATCCTTTACCGATGCATCGATTGAGTCCTCAATCAGAAACATCCTTAAGGCAGGCTGTCAGCGTCTTGACGTGTTTTTCATGTCCGGCATGCCGGGACAAACCTACACGTCGGTATTGAAAAGTATGGAGTATTGCGGGCAATTACTCCACAGTTTCAATGGAGATCCGCGGCTCAGATTCTTTATTTCTCCATTGGCACCTTTTCTTGATCCCGGAAGTCTTGCATATGAACATTCGAGCTATTACGGCTACAGGAAATTTTACACTACTCTTGCAGAGCACCACGATGCTCTGGTCGCTCCAAGCTGGAAATATATACTCGGTTATGAAACGAGGTGGATGAACCGCGCCGAGATCGTAGATTCAACCTATCAGGCAGCACTGCAGCTCAACCGGCTGAAGTCTGAATATGGACAAATGAATAAAGAGGCGTCCCAATTAATGGAAGAACGGATATTGAAAGCCATTGATCTCATGAAGTACATCGACTCTCTGGTTGCAGAAGAAGAAAAGAGACCTTTTCTGCAGGAAATTGGAAAAATCAAATCAGAAATAGAAAAAGTAAACAATTCTACCGTATGTGTAAAGGAAGAGCTCGATCTCCCCGTCAACGGCAGGCTGCCTGTCAAAATATTTAAAACAGCAGGGATGTTAATTGGTGACAACGTAAAGAATGCCTGGAAAAGAAATTCAAAATAAGAAAATATACGGCCGAACGAGCACCAATTAAAGTATCTCAATAAAGTCTTTACAAATCCAAATTCCATCGCAATTTTTAACATAGTATATAGACTTCACCCCCTTTTGCGAACGTGGTTCTACTTATTTTTAGCATAATCGCATAATAACTGATATCTTATGTCTTGAAGTTCGAAAGCGTACTTATACTTGATAATGGATAAAACAGTAAATGGTTTTTTAGATATCGGTGATTCGGTGATGAGATTTCTGGAAGGCGGGGAGACCACATGTATTAATCATCCTTCATTAAGCAGTGTTTTTTCGCCTTCAAGCTTCCTGATATCGGTAATATCCTGCGTGACCTCGAGGGTGCCGAGGTAGTTGCCCTCGCGGTCTCTGAGGGCAAAATACCTTATAAAAAGTATCCTGTCCTCCATGTTGATCCAGAAATCAGCATTATCTCTGGAACCGTTCTTAAACGAATCGAGTATTTTTTCAACTATTTCAACACTCTGTGGCGGATGGCAGTTCTGCACCTTTCTGCCGATAACAGACTTTGTCCGTACAAATATCCTGTCCGGGTTATCCGAAAAGTATTTGACACGGTCATCTTTGTCCACGAATGTGATATCGACGGGGAGTCTGTTAAATATCAGTTCGAGCTCTTTGAGAGACAAGGACCCTGTTGGAAGTACGATATTTTCTGAATCCGTAACCAGAGGCTCTTCCCGGTACGATTTTTTGAGCTGTTCGGAAAGGAGCTTATCTTCGACCGGTTTCTCAATGTAACAATACCCGACCTCTTCGCTCGACCTGAATACCTCGGCCCACTCATCGACCGTAAGTTTTTCAAGCGCCGCCGGGAAGAGTATCTGCTCTTCCTTGAATATCATACCGCGCACTTCCTCAACAAGCAGCTCGATATTCGCTTTGATGAACCCGGCAACCGATTCACCGTCCTGTAATCCATCGACCCTGGAAAGCGCCTCTTTCAACATCCCCCGTATCTCGTCGTCCTTGCCCCACATCACCTGCGATGGTCCGAAAAATTCATGTCTCTCGAGGAATGGAAACAGCACCTGTTCTTTTCTCGTGTAGTGAATATCGACGTCGTGGAGTATTTCGAGAAGGCCTTTTAACTCCTTTTTGAACAGATCGATCGTATAGTCCCCCCGTTTGAGGTCCTCCAGCCTCAAGGCAAGCTTTTCAATTTCCCTGTTCTCCTGTTTAAAGAGATACACAGGATGAGTGGGAGACTCTTCCTTCGCAATGTCCTTCCGGAGCGCCGACTCAAAGAGAAGCGCGTGCACATTGCAGAACTTCTTTATCTCGTCCACGGACAGCCCCTCCTCGAGAAGACCCTGCTCGAGCTCGGCGATTTCTGTCGATGAGATGTTACCGACCTCCTTCAGAAACCGCTCTTTTGCTTCCTCCACTGGAGTTCCACTGTGGAGATTGATTATTATGTCCCTCAATATTTCCTTTTTTTTATTGCCACTCTTTCCTTCAATCATTTTTTTCTCCTGAAATATTTTATAACCTGGCATTATATCTTATTTCATCCCGTTGCAGAACTTTTGCAGGCTTATTAAACTCCAAAGTTGTTTAGCTGCACCTGTTATACAACCGGGACTTCCAAAATGGCAGTATTATATAAGTGTAATCCAAGCAGAATTTCGAGGACTTGATGAGGATCAAGAAATCATACATTTCTGTAATACTGATTGCGAATCCTTGTTATACTTTTAAAATAAAATCGGCAAAGTCATGTTCCCGAAATGTGTAAATTTACTTATTCGAGTGGTATTAAACACTATTCACGTGATATCTTGAAGGGCCACATCTTCAGGCCGCCTTCAAGTATCTTCACATTTTCATATCCGCATGATTGAAGAATAAGGGCGGCCTGATACGACCGTGACCCGTCTTCACATATGAGAATAATTCTTCTGTCTTTAGGAACCTCATCAATTCTGCTTTTTAGTGTTTCAAGCGGTATAAATTTAACCCCCTCTATTCTCTCCTCTTCAAAGGCCTCTGCCGATCGTACATCGATAAAAAGGTACTGCCTTTTGTTGCTCTTGAGAAGCTTAAGAACAATTTCTGCAGATACACCTTTGAAACGCCCATCTATTTTATTCTGAAGAACATTAGCAGCGACGACAATAGCCCCGGTTGCGTTTGAAAATGCCGGAGCATACCCTAGATCAACTGAAAGAATGTCGTCAATCGTACCTTTTTTTGAAATTACCATTGCTGCTATGTCTATTCTTTTTGATACGTCCCCTCTGCCGATAATCTGTACCCCGAGAAGTCTTCTCGTCTTCTTACATGCAATCATTTTAATATTTATGATCTCAGCTTCCGGGATGAACCGCTCCCTGTCGTACAGAGGAACATAACAGCTTATAGGTTCATATCCCATGTTCGATATCTCTTTCTCGTTCAGGCCCGTTTTCCCGATATGCAGGTCGAATATTTTTAAAATGATTGTACCTACAACAGGTTGAAACGTATTGTACTGCTTCCCCGTCGTATTCGCTCCGGCTGTCCTGCCCTGTCGGTTTGCAATCGAACCGAGAGGAAGGTAGTATGGCTTTTCAAGCAGGATGTGTCTGGTTTCTGCACAGTCGCCGACAGCATAGATCGACGGGTCACTCGTTTGAAGGTACTCATTTACCGAGATAGCCCCGGTAGGTCCGATTTCAAGACCGGCGCTTTCTACAAGCTCCACATTCGGTTTTACGCCGGTCGCCAAAATGATGATATCGGCCGGAATTTTTTGTTGGTTCAGTTGTATGTACCTGACACGGTCTCGCCCTTTGAATGCTTTGATATGAGCGTCTTTCAGTATTCGAATGCCCCTGTGGGTCATATGCCTTTCGACAAGCGCCGCCATCTCAGGATCGAGAAAGGTAAGAATCTGCTTTTCCCTCTCGACAATGGAAACCAGTGCTCCGGATACAGTAAGCGCATCTGCGACCTCCACTCCAATCAAACCGCCACCGAGTATTACGATATCCTCCGCAATCTCGTTTACAATTGCCAGTTTTATCCTCTCAGCATCCTGAATACCGTGCAGTTTGAATACATTGGGCAGGTCAATACCTTCAATATTGGGCAAAATTGGACTGCTGCCCGTCGCTAATATAAGTGCATCGTACGGTTCAGTTGATACACGTTCGGTTACTAAATCCCTGAACTGGATCTTCCTGGCCTTACGGTCAATTGTAATAACCTCGGTGAGGTTTTTAATTTCAATATTTTTTACCTTTCGGAAGAATCCGGCAACATCATAGGAACTAGATATTGCAAAAGAAAGTTCTTTGCGGCTTTTTATCATCCCCGATAAATAGTAGGGAAGTGTACATCCGGCATAGGCAAGAGAATGGCCCTTTTCAAAAAGCGTAATCTCCGCTTCAGGGTCCAGCCTCCGTGCACGTGATGCGGCCTTTGGACCTGCAGCACCCCCCCCGATGATGACTATCTTCCTGTGAGAGCCCGTCTTTTTTCGCATTACCAACGGCCGGTCCGTTACCTTAACAAGGCGCAGAGTAAACATAACCCGAGTGCCCTCATTCTCCCTGCTCCATACTCCGATACTTCCTTCACAAAGATCGAGTATTCTCTTCACAATCGCCATTCCAAAGCCCGTGCCTGTTTTATCAAAAATACGCGCATTGGGGGCCCTGAAGAATTCTTCGAAGAGGTGCTTCTGCTCGTCTTCGGGAATACCGATTCCCCTATCCTGTATGACACCGATAATTATTTTTTCACGATCATCGTATTCTACGGTAAAGTCGACCTCACCCCCCTTATACGAATACTTCACCGCATTTTCAAGGAGGTTGCTCACAACCTGTTTCAAGGCAGTTTCATTACCATAGGTGATGAGTACCCTGTGCGGAAAATTAACTTCAAGAGTTATCTCCTTGTCTTCAATCTTTCTATGTAATTCATCAGTAACCTGAGTGCAAATTTTTAAAAAATCGATGTTCTCAAAATCCATTTTCTCAGAGTGAAGTCTTTCCAGATCGAGTATATCATGAACGAGGCTCTGCAGATTGTTTGTGCTGTTTTTTATTGATTCGATTACCCGGAGCTGCTTCCAGTTGAGACGACCTGCATATTCTTTCAATAGCGTGTCGATGCTGAAATTGATCGTCGTAAGGGGTGATTTCAGCTGATGTGCGCTTACACGGAGATATTCGTTTCTTTCCCTCTTCAACCTTTCTATTTCATTTTGATAGCTTTTAAGCTGCCGTTTGATTTTCTCGATATTGTCCTGTTGATTCGACATATTTCCTTTAACAGATACCTTTCAATAGTCAGTTATTTCAGTGACAGATAATTATCTCAGTAGAGTTGTGAGAGAAGGAGATTAAGAACACCAGCAAGCAAACAACATATCAGTCAGGCAGATAATTCACAAAACAGCACGATTTAAATTTTTTCTCCGGTATTTACTATGCTCTCCATTCATCTTTATAATCATCCACCACGCTTTCATCCCACATCTTCACTCCGAAGATATACGCTCCACGCATAAGGGCATGGGCAGCAACGGTTGCAGCAAAAAAAATCAGAGGGATACAGAATAGGGCTTTTACACCAACTCCCGTAAATCCGTAGCGAATGAAAATACCGAACAGGATGCTCCAGGTGCCGAGGGTTACACATTTCGTTGAAGCCTGCAATCTGTTGTACACATCAGGCAACCTGATGAGGCCCAGACAGCCAAAAAAATCGAAGGCAACTCCTATTCCGATAAAAACAAGGCTTACCGTATTATTCATTGAGCTTCTTCCCCGACAGGTATTTTGCAAGCGTCAGCGTTGCGATAAAGCTTAAAATAGCCCAGGTAATGGCAATATCTATGATGAACGTTCTCCCCGTTATAATAACGAGTAATGCGCATATTCCTACTACCAGGATTCCGAATATATCGATACCCACCATACGATCGGCAATCGTCGGGCCTCGAATTATTCTGAAAAGGCAGAAGAACGAGAGCCCTACAAGTATGTACAGGAATATTTCGATAAGGGACATTATTCAAATATCCTTTTCAAATATTTTTCAAACCTTCCCAGAATTTTCTGCGTGTATATCTCAGGGTCCCTGCTGTGAACGTATATCCAGTGCACGAAAAAACTGTCGCCGATGATATCCACAGTAATTGTGCCGGGTGTCATGGTGATCGAGTTTGCGAGAAAGACCTTTGCAATATCTGTTTTAAGAATCGACTTGACCTTAACAATACCGGGTTTAACCGGCAGTTTCGGGTGAATTACACGGTACATTACATCGATATTCGCCTTTATACACTCCCATAAAAAGATGAATAGATACAAGAGCGCCCAAAAATACCGCTGTACTTGAAGAAGTTTTATTTCAGTTTTGAGGGAGTATCTGGTGAAAAACGCCGTCACCACAGCAGAAGCAACTATACCCGCTGCAATATTGGGAATTGTAACATTCAGGGTCAGTAAAAGCCAGATTGCAAACATGAAGATAAATAAAAGAACGGCTTTCATATCAGTATCCCAGTACACCTGTGGAATATACGGCTGAATTAAGCAGCACGTTAACAGCCGGGGTGATGAATATATCCCGCACTGCCGGCACGATAAAAAGGCTCAACCCGAGACAGAGAACCGCTAAAAAAACCATGGAGAAACACATGGCAAACGGAACCTCCCGAACATTGAAATCGCCTCTGTTCCATTTTTCATTTGGTTTATTGAAGAAGGTGAACCGCTGTACCTTCAGAAAAGAGGCGAGTGTTATTATGCTTACAAAAACTGCAAGTATCGAAAGTACGTAATATCCCGCCTGTATTGCTGCGATGATAATGATAAGCTTGCTGAAAAATCCGTTGAATGGCGGGATCCCGGATATGGACATGGAAGCACCGAGTGATGTCGATGTGGTAACGGGCATGAGGGATGAGAGACCTCCCAGCTTTTTCATGTCTCGTATGCCGGTTTCATACTCCACCGCGCCTGCATTCAGGAAGAGAAGCCCTTTGAACACGGCATGATTGAAGAGATGATAGAGGCCGCCCGCTATTGAAAGAGCGGCAACTGATCTGGGCCCATTGTGCGCAATGACGAGCATACCGATGCCGACACCAATAACGACGTATCCCATCTGGCTGATGCTGTGATAGGCGAGAAGCCGTTTGATGTCCCACTGCCCGATTGCGAGCAAAACGCCGATTACCATGGAAAGTGTGCCTATTGTTGTGATAACCAGTGCAGTATCGTATGAAATAGTGAACATATTAAAGAACAGCCTGAAGATGACATACACGCCTATTGCTTTGATAAGGACACCTGAGAGCATGGATGAAATCGGTGACGGCGCAGATGAGTGAGCATCGGGGAGCCACGCATGAAAGGGTATCATCGCAGCTTTGAGGCCGAATCCTGCCAGAAGTATAACACCGACAAATTTCACGAATTCACTGTTTGCAGTTGCACTGTTTGCAGTTGTGCCTATCACCCTGGAAATATCCGCGATATTCAGGGTTGAGGTATTCCAGTAGAGGAACGCAATGCCCAGAAGGATAAACAGAGAGGAAGCTCCACCGAGAACCTGATACTTGAAAGAAGCTTCAAGTTCCTCCTTTTCGATGCCAAATGCAACCAGTGCATACGAGGATATCGCCGCCATCTCAAGAAACACGTAAAGATTGAACACATCGCCACTCAGAACGACACCGTTCATCCCCGCAACCATGAGGCAAAACAGTGTATAGTAGTAGTTTTCCGAAGTGAATTTTTTCATGTATGAGATCGAGTAAAATGCCGAAAAAAATCCAATCAGGTTGATGATGAGAAGGAGATACACAGAGAGACCGTCGAGTATCATGGTAATACCTATGGGAACCTTCTCGATAGGCCCATGGCCACCGACCATGTAAACAATCGGAATAGTCACAGAAAATATCACATAGAGTGTGAGGCCTATCAGAGAGGCAAGTACAAGGGAAGTAAAAAATCTGCCGAAGGGCCTTGCAAAGCTCCCGATGATTGCAATGAGAAATGCTCCTCCCAGAGGAACAATGACGAACAATGGGACGAACCAGTCCATACCTCAACCTTTTAAATTTTTAATTTCACGAATATCAAAGGTTTTATACTTCCTGTACAACCGAATTGCGATTGCAAGCAACAGTGAGGTGGTTGCAAGACCTATGACAATCGCAGTAAGAACCATCGCCTGCGGCAGCGGATCAACGAATACCTTATTAGCCAGATTGCGGGATAGTATTGGAGCAGTCCCTCCCTTGACATATCCCACCAGTATGAGAAACAGATTGACGCTGTACTCCATGATTGCAAGACCGATCACAATTTTTATCAGGTTTCGCTTGGCAACAACACCGTAGAGACCGATGAGAAAGAGCAGAATACACAGGAGGTATACCGTCATTTGATTACCTCGTCTTTGTATATAAGGAGTGCGAGAAATATGGTCAGCAGAGCTGCAGCGACCTCAATTCCCACTGCTATATTAAACAATGGAATAAAACCGGCACTGATAAGATGGCCGATCGTCCCTTTCGGAAGATAGTTAACAAAGAAGATTCCCATACCGGCAACCAGGAGGCCTGCTGATGCGATCAGGAGAAACACCAGAATAGCACTGCTCTCAAGAATAGAGGAACCGGTTTCCTCTTTTTTAAGGGAGAGAAATCCACTTCCGAACGCTATTATGAGTAGTATAAAGGCTCCCGCTATAATCGTGCCGCCTGCAAATCCGCCGCCGGGAGTTAAATGGCCGTGCACAACAATATAAATACCGTACAGGAAAATAATTCCGCACATAATTTGAGTGACCTTCTTTACTATTATGGTCATGCCCTTCATACTGTTTCCCTGCACCTTTCTTTTATAGTGTTCTATCTTCTCCCCTTCAAGCGCAAAACGGTTAATACCCCGATAACAGCCGTAAACAGTATCGTCGCTTCTCCGAGTGTATCGTATCCTCTAAAATCGAAAATTACCCCTGTCACAAGATTGGCACTTCCCGTAACCTCTGCACCAGGCTTTATGTAGGCCTCTGACATTCGCATCGCATGCTCTCCGAAAGAACTCAAAGTGCCGGTGACCCTGTTGAAGAAATAAAGAAAGAGGCCGGCAAATATAACAGCACTGACAACATAAAGGGCCGTTCGTTTTGACCTCGTTTTTACTTCCTCCCTCGTACTGTTGAGGATTACCGCTATCATGATGATGAGCGTGATTGCCTCCACCACAATCTGTACAAGAGCAAGGTCGGGAGCCTGCAGTAAAAGGAACATGATAACCAGTCCAAAACCGACAATGCCGTAGGCGACGACCGCAGACAACAGGTCGCGAGCTTCAAGAGAAAATATCGCTCCGCCAATCATCAGCACTATTATCACGGTCAACAGAATCCACATAACCGATCCCCAGTACGCCTATTTTACCACTAATTTTTACACACCTTCAACAGCTGCGCTGTCCACCCTTGAAAGATAGACTTACAAAATCAGCACCGCTACAATGATTATCATGCCCAGAAAAACCCAGACTGCATAGAGCGGAAGCTCGCCCGAGTGACATCTGCTGAATAATTTGTTTATGCCCAGTATGAGCCTCTTCGAATTATCATAGAGATCGAAGATCCTCTTCGCCGCCCTATCATAAAAGAAAGAAAAAATGCGCATTCCCTGTATGGTCTTGTAATACTCAACCGCTGAAAAATCGGTTATTCCCTCGACATCTTCCCCGCCGGCATATATTCCGGTGGTACGCACTTTTTTAATATTGCCGAGGAGGTATATGACAAAACCGATAAAAAGAGACACGAGAATGAGGCCCGTTACAATATTGGAGCTCCATATACCTGTATACTCGAAATCCCCGGTCATCGGAACTATGAGTTTCGGCACTACAATTGTTGTTGCGAAAATACCGAAGGCCAGGCAGAAGAATGCAATAATACATTGGGGAAGCCACATTAAAATGCCTACCTCTTTTACATCTTCATCCCTGTCGGAGGGTTTCAGCTTTCCGAGGAATGCACCGGAGATGAATTTTATGAAACTGGCAAGTGTCAGGGCCGAGCCGAATATTGCCAGGACAAGCCAGACAACCCAGACCTTATTCGCCGGTCCGCTTCCCTTCCCGAATTCGATGATCCCCTGATATATGATCCACTTGGATGCGAATCCGTTGAAAGGAGGCACACCGGAGATGGAAAGTGCAAAAATGAGCGAGGTAATGAATGTAATCGGCATTACCCTGGACAAACCGCCGATATTTTCAAGATTTTCACGTCCCGTTCTCTTCTCCACACTTCCCGCCGCAAGAAAGAGGCCACTTTTGTACAAAGCGTTATTTATCATATGAAATAACCCGCCCGCAATTCCAATTGCGGTCCCCAGGCCGAATCCAGTTATCATATACCCAACCTGGGAGACGGCATGAAACCCCAGAAGCCGCTTGTAGCTGTGTTGCATGAGAGCCATCATGACAGCAGTGATTATGGTTATCACGCCGATAATCAGCAAAGTGAGGTTGAGCCACGGGTTGAGCACAAATAGAGTCGTACAGATTCGCGCAAGCAGGTATATGCCGAGGAGCTTGTCCAGAGAAGCAGGCAGCAGGGCCGAGGAGGATGCAGGCGCAGTTTCTGCGTAGTCGGGCACCCAGGAGTGAACGGGAAAAGCACCTGCCTTTGTAAGTGCCCCGATGAGGAGCGCAATGAATGCAATGACCCCTAGAGTCGTATCGGTTGCTACCTGTGTACCGGACATCGTAAAGTTCTTTGTCAGGACCCATAAAAGACCGATGCCGAAAATCATTATCGAATCCGAGGCCCCGATAAGTATGAAACTTTTCTTCGCTGCTGCAGAGCTTGCCTCGTCGTGTGATTTTATCAGTTTATAGAGGGTTAATCCCAGCACACCCCAGAAGGTGATGAATAATAAAAAATTATTTGCAAGAACTGCACCGGCGGATGCACCGATTGTTATGAGAAAGTTCGAATAGTAGTGCTTTATCCCCTTCTCCCTCGTTATATAGGAGAGTGAGTAGAGCGAGATCATGGCACCGAAAAACCCAATAAAGAGAACAACGGTTTTACTTAAATTGTCAAGGTTGAACGAAAAAAGACCTGAAGCTGCTTCGATGTTTCTCAAAAATTCCTGGAAGGGAGTCAGGGAGATGATTACATTGGGGGACTGAAACATCACGTACGAATGGTATAGCGCCAGACAGCTTATAATAAACGCAGCAATACCCTTTACAATCTTAATCGTCTCGGGAAAAAGGAAAAGGACAATTCCGGCACCAAGCGGCAGCAGGACGACGTACGTAATAGGTTCCATTAATGTGTCCTGAGAAAAATAATTGTTAATAATTTAACGAAAAATGACTTAAAATTTAACTCACCTGCGGCAAAGTTCTATTTTCTTTTTCGATGCATCAAATTTCCAGCAATCTTTTAAACTTCATACACCGCTTTATAATGCCGTGTGAGTGAGATACCATTCCCTTTTACTGACTACACATAAAAACTTAGGATCTTGATTCGTTATAGTGGTACGCACTGATGCGTGGTGGGCAAAGATGCAGTTGTCTAAACATTGGGATGCCTAACCTACACGGTCTTCTAATAAGTCAGGCCCACGACGAAATCTCTTATTATGTTACTTTTTTGTCAATTACACATTTTACCGGAAGAGAGAAATGCTGTCAAGCATTTTTTAAAATTTTTTTTAAAAAAAAATCTTGACAAATATTTATTATTTGGGATAAAATGAAAAATAACATAAATGACCTATCTTTTTAAAAGTGATTTTTTTGCCTTCAGACAGCAGCTGCACTCTACATTTCATACAGCAGAGTTGATCTTTGATTGATATAGCGATCAAGTGATTTTCTGCACCTCAGGATTTTCTATTCATTGATCGATCGTTCCATAGCATGTTTTCAAGTTTCCTTTGGAATTGGGTCATATCCAGACAACGACATGTCGATCTATACTGGTAAGGTAGAATCTGGTAAGATATAGTACGGTATAGAAAGCGACATAATTATTTTGTGCGTAATCGTTAAAATGTTAACAATTATATCATAAGTGAAAAATGCGTAATTATTTGACATAAATTTGTCAAACTTATTGGGCGTCGGTAAAAATAATGAATAACTATTTTTTATCTGAAGAGACTCTGGTCGATTTTCTAAAATTGTTAGATAACGACTACACGGTGTTTTTCCCTGTGAAGCGGGACACAAATAGGTTTTTTACGAAATTCGACCCTACCCTTCTCGCTGAAACCGGGGGAGAGGGAACAGAAAAGGGTATCGTAATCGGTGAAGTGCGCACATCAGACCCTGTAAAAATGTTTTACACAAAACCACGGGAGAAAATCGCCGAAGACTTTCAGGATACAATTCCCATAACGGAGGAAAAACCCTTCTGTATAATCGGTGTCAAGGCATGCGACCTCAAAGGATTCAGAATTCAGGACAGGGTATTCGGAGAAGATGAATATAAAGATCCCTTTTATATCAGGAAACGGGAAGAAAATTTCATCATCGCTTCGGACTGTACCTTTGCCATTGACACGTGCTACTGCCTCGCCCTTGGCATAAACCCCTTCCCTCAGGATAATTTCGACCTCAGCCTCTCGGAAATAACTGGTGGCTTTGTCGTTGAAACAGGCTCAGAAAAGGGACAAAGCCTTGTCGAACAAAACAGCTCTCTGTTTATCGAGGCAAAAGACGAACAGCTTTCAGAGCGGGATGGGCGGAGAAAATCGGTTATAAAAGAGGTAAAGAATAACATTAAAAGAGAGAATATACCGGACCAGGATACGCTCGAGGGAGCAGTGCAGAAGAATTACAATGCATCCCTGTGGAAAGAGGAGGCTCAAAGTTGTGTGGAGTGTGGAGCATGCAACACTGTATGTCCTACCTGTCACTGTTTTCTCATCTACGACCAGATGGATGCAGAGGGTATGGCACGGCTTCGTGTCTGGGATTCATGCATGATAAAAAACTTTGCACAGGTTGCGGGCGGGGCAAACCCGCGGCCCGAGCTCTGGATGCGGTTGCGAAACAGGTTTGAAAAGAAGTTCGATTTCTTTCCGAAGATCAGCAATACCTATGCATGCACGGGGTGCGGGAGATGTATTTCAGCCTGCCCCGCAAAAATCGATATTCGAAAAGTACTGAGAAGGCTGGTTGAAAATGTATCGAAGTAATAACCCTTACAGACCGATAGAGACAAAAGTTCTCGATGTAATGCCCGAGACTCCTACGATCAGGACATTGAAACTGAAGCCGAAGGAAGAATTGCTCTTCGAAACCGGTCAATTTATAGAGCTGTTGGTACCGGGTGTAGGAGAATCACCCTTTACCCCCTCATCAAAACCTGCTGTTAAAGATGTGATTGAGGTCAGCGTTATGAGAGTGGGCAAGGTAACGGAGAGGATTCACATGCTCAAAAAGGGGGATACCGTTGGCCTGCGAGGTCCCTTTGGAACCGGTTACCCGATAGAGGAATTCAAGCGGCATGAGGTGCTCGTCGTCGGAGGCGGATGCGGATTTGCGCCCCTGCGCAGTCTTATGTATGAATTTTTCGAACATTCCGGCGAATTTAAAAAATTATTATTCAGAGGCGGCTGTAAAACCCCGAAGGACTTCCTGTATAAAAAGGAGATAGAATCATGGGCCAGGCGTGATGATCTCGACGTGGTGCTCACAGTGGATGAGGGAGATGAAAAATGGAAGGGCAATGTCGGTGTGGTTACAACCATTCTCGACAATCTTCCAATGGATTGCTCCAGCGGCATTGCCGTGGTTTGCGGTCCGCCGATAATGATGAAGTTTGCGACCATGAAGCTTCAAAGCCTGGGATTTAAAGACCGGAACATCTACCTCTCCATGGAGAAGAATATGTCGTGCGGGCTCGGAAAGTGCGGCCACTGTCGAATAGGAACGTACTACGCATGCAAGGACGGCCCGGTATTCAGATTCGATACGATCAATAAATTTCCAAATATATGGGATTGATCCTTACCAGGATTGATTCCTATTATGGGGACATCATTCTTATTTATAAGCAGGGCATGCCGCCTGTACGGCCGGGTATCTGAAAGTAACTTTATGCGGTAACGTTTCAGGATCTATCTACTGCAAGATAGGGGACGTGCGTCATGTTTACCAGCGCAGAACAGCTTCATCAGGCTAAACTAAATATGAATCCGAAGAAGGCTCCGGATACTAGGCTTTTTATTGACCTCGATATATGCACAGCAGGAGAGTGTAAAGAATGCGTCATTGAGTGCAGCTACTTCTATCATCCTGAAAATAACGGCATCGTCTCCATTGCCGAGCTTGCAACCTATTTTCTCGTATGCCGCAGGTGCGAGGAGCCCCACTGTGTATCCGCATGCCCTGTAGAGGCTCTGGAACAGCAGAAAGACAGGGAAAATCTTTTGATCAGGCACAACATGCGGTGTATAAGCTGCAAATCCTGCTCGCATGCATGTCCGTACGGCACAATTTACCCTGAGAACGTGCCCTACATCGTCCATATCTGTGATTTCTGCCTCGATCGTCTCGACCGTGACAATGAGCCACTCTGCATCGAGACATGTCCGTACAATGCACTGAGATTGATGAAAGCCAGCGAGGAATTGCAGGAAAACAGCTTTCTTGTGGGTGATAATCTCATCGTCCACGCAACCCGATGGGAAAGAGAGAAGGCATAATGTATCTGGTATATCTGATCGTATACGGAGTTATTGCAACGGCCTGTATAGGACTGGTTGCAAGCTGGATTGATCGAAAGCTGACGGCCCGTATACAGTACCGTGTTGGGCCACCGTTTTTTCAACCACTCCGTGATATAGTAAAATTGCTCGGTAAGGAGACGCTTATTCCCGCCGGCTCTTCAAAGGGCATGTTCATGTTTGCGCCGATTATCGGATTCGCAAGCGTTGCCGTCGCATCCACACTGCTGTGGATGAACAGCGGTACTTCTGCGCAAAGTTTTTTGGGAGATATTATCGTCGTCATATACCTCCTTGCAATTCCATCGATCAGCATCATGCTCGGAGGGTTTGCCTCAGGAAACCCAGTTGCGAGAGTCGGTGCATCCAGGGAGATGAAGCTTCTTCTCAGCTATGAGCTTCCATTTATACTTGCAGTGCTTGTTCCAATAATCAAATCGGGGTACTCACTCAAACTGAACGAAATACTCAGAACCCAGTCCATGAACGGATCGTTTGCTCTGAGTATTTCCGGCATTCTTGCACTGATCGTTTTTGTGCTTGTTATGCAGGCGAAGCTTGCGCTCGTGCCGTTTGACATAGCGGAAGCAGAAACCGAGATTATAGACGGGCCACTCACCGATTACTCGGGAACGGGATTGGCATTGTTCAGACTCATGAAAAACATGCTGCTCTTCACCCTCCCATTTTTCCTTGTCATACTTTTTTTAGGGGGATTTCATCTTGATGGAATACGTATTCTGTACAGTTTTCTTAAATATATTGCTATCCTGCTCGTTATTACGGTTATCCGGAACACGAATCCGCGATTGAGAATAGATCAGGCTATGAAATT
>Ga0315534_1000045_pt1 | contig 59418 bp, 54 predicted proteins | sample SalMarSW160240MG_FD_203094 | JGI IMG/M metagenome (GOLD analysis project Ga0315534, IMG submission 203094) | Salt marsh sediment microbial communities from the Plum Island Ecosystem LTER, Massachusetts, United States - Salt Marsh Sediment SW1602-40 ... | reverse complement strand
TAAGGGCAGTGGTTTTGTGATAAACCAAAGGATATCTCACGCCGCTTATTTTTACAGCATTATAAGGACATCACCTTTTTAGGCTACCCAGGATGATCTGGCATAGTGAATCGTTTATCAGGATGGGTATCCACAAGTGAACGCTGGTGGTGATGAAGTAGATATTCGAGTCTGGGATGATTTTGTATTTCGATGGCATGGATCATTTAATTTCAATACTTGTTATAAGCGAAAATACACAAACAGATTTGTTTGTTACGAATCTATTGATTTTTGATTTCGTATCCCATTTTGAATATATCGTTGTCTATTGCCCCCCACGTGGATTGTATGCCAAAACACGAGCGGATTAAAATCCGCAAAATAGCGGCGACGGATGAATATCCGTCGCCAACATAACGACGGTTGAAACGAAGGAAGGGACGCCCATGTCCCGTATGGGTGCACATTTTTATGCTAGAGTAAGCTCGTAATCGAGGTCTTGTTAACCCATCCATGATTCGTGTTTTTGAAGGAGACAGCTGATGAAGAAGCACCTATCGAAAGGGATTTTAGCCGATCAATCCGGGCAGGACACGCTGGAGTGGATCGCCATCGCTGCCGTCGTCGTGATCATCGTCATCGTGGTCTTCGCCATAATCCGCGACAAGGCGATCGAAAAGGCGGAAGCGATCTGGTAGGTAGTGAATCAACCCATGAATCCAGGGCGGACGAATCGGATTCACCCAGGCTAATGATGTTTGCAGCGGGGACAATTATGGCGACAAAGCAGGATTTCCCAAGACGATCACGTAAAGGCGAACGCGGCCAAGCTACGCTGGAGTTCATCTACGTCTTCTGGCTGCTGTTTGCATTCTTTCTCATCATGATCGCCATCGCCACGGTGTGGTACGGCCACATCATCACCTCACCCGTATCGTTGGAAGCAGCATCGCGTGAAAGCGTTCAATCTGGCTGGGGTCAGGAATTCATTTACTCCTCCGGCAACGGTTTGTCTAAAAACACGCAGCTCGATGTCTCCATCAGCAATTGGGATTCAGATCTTTTTCAATCCGAAGCTAAAATCCTGACCGTATCAGGCCAGGCGAAAGCCCCCTGGATGCCTTTTTCGATCAACTGGAGCGTTCCCGTACAGGGTTCGACGATCTTTCCGGTGTGGGAATTCCACGGAGGAAGTCCGTAATGTCTCTACCGAAAGACAAACACCTCACGAAGAATCAGAAGGGCTCAGCGTTAATCGAATTCGTCCTGCTGGCACCCTTGATGGTACTGCTGATGATGTTCGTTTTATTTGCCGGCTGGTGGAGTTATTCAAAACTATCCTCCCAAAATGCGGCCTACAGTCGTGGTGTTTTTAATCCTTCCTATGCAACGTTTCGATCTGGTGGTGAATATATTCCACATGAGGAATCGGCAGAATGGGTGATATTGGAAAGCCCGCAGGGAATGAAACAGATGTGGCTCGATCACATGAGCACCGGCTGGAGGCATAGCACCTATCGCACATCAAGAATTGGCGGGGCAGGTTACGTGGTTTCCATCTTGCCGAATGAAAATTCATTCCATCAATGGTTCCTGGATTTTCTAGCGCAAGTTGGAAGCAGACAATATTCGAGTCAACTACCAAAAGGGAATGCTTTCTTCTTTTTTACACCATTCATATCTGAATCAGAATATTGAATCGGCGGATGATCCAAGATGAAACACATCACCCGCAGCAGAAAAGTGAATAACGGACAGCGAGGACAAATTGTACTCGCCTTCCTCGGCTTTTTCCCCATCTTCATCGTGTGTCTATTTGTAGTGACAGATCTCGCACGTTATTTCTACCTCAAAAACCAGGTGCGTATAACAGCAGATTCGGCAGCCTTAGCTGCGGCCGGAGCACTGGACATGCGCCAGGCGGCAGAGAATCAGGTCTTTGTAATCAACGATGCATGGGGAAGACAAAGGGCGATGGATGTCGTCATGGAAATACAAGGAAAGATCAGTGGAGATTCCTGGATGACGATCGGGATAACGTACTTGGATATCCAAGGTGACGAAGTGACGGTCATCGTAAACGGAAAAGGGCCGACCTTGTTCGGCGGTTACATCGGCATTTCAGAGTTCAACACGAGCGTCATCGCCAAAGCACGCATTGCTGTGGGAGTGGACCAAGAGTGGTAGGCATGTCTGTTAACGATTATTTTCATAGGTATCGGTCTGGGGTGGTTCGAAAATGGACGATTTACATCAAGTTGTTGCCGAATTTGTGGGGATCATTACCACCATTGGGGGCGTTTATTTCTTCGTCGGATTCGTCGTTAACCTAGCACAAGCGCAGATCACCGCTGTAACCGGAGACACGCTGGGACGCGCCAGAGCGCTCCAACAAGGCATCACCACGGTCATCCTCCTGTGTATAGCCGTATCCGTAGGGCCGGTTACGAAAAGCATTGCCGATCATTTCAACACGCTTGGCACTTTGCATGATCCCCAAGGCAAGCAAACCCTGATCGCATTCTGGTCCAGTCTGGCGAAGATGATTGTTACTGCCGTCACGGGAATATCGATTACGCTGCTAACCGTAAGTGCGGCGTTCAACGGTTTCGGCCTTCAGGTTTCGAAGATGATTGGCCTACCCATTGGCATCGCACGATCCGCAGGGAATTTGATCACGATCATCATCGGATTGGCGCTTTCGATAGCAGCCATCTCAATCGCGCAGGGAATATTGGACGCTGTGATCCAACTTGTGATTTCTTAACGTTGGTATCGATCATTATATGCATTGGGAGGTATACAAATGAACGGCTATATCACATCTCGGTATAACGAAATACTGAAAAAACTGGACACGATCGAAGTTCTTGCAGTCAGGTTGGCAAGAATCACAATTTGCCTGGTGCTAACAAATGCATTCCTCACGCCAGGATTTGCGGCTTGCGCCGATGGATCTACAGGGGGCAACACCGATGATGCCGCCATGACATTCATCGACATTTTCAACGACCTTGGCCAACTGGCCATCAAGGTCTGTTATGCCCTGATGTTTATCGTTTTTGCCGTTGGTTCGGTCAAAGCGGGCCTGGGCGCTCAAGCCGCCCAAGCTTTTGGCGCAACCGGGCGAGTATCGATGGAAATGCTTAATCTCGTCGGCGGAATCATCATCTTCGTGATTGGATTGATGACGTTGCCCATTGTCAATACGATCATCGACAGCGTTTCCACCAAGCTCGCCGTCGACTCCGAAATCGGCACGATCAGCAATCCTGTAATTAAGTAAGGTTGCGTAGAAGGTATAGACACGATGCAAATGAGGCGGGTTCGTTCGCTCGTCATTACCATGACCGCGTTTTTAATCGTTCTGCTCGTACTCGTTGAAATTGGAAATTCCAAGCATACAAATACTAAAATCCCAGTTGCGTATTCGTACGTAAATCTCGAAATGGGTGGGGGTGAGGTGAATGGCCTGGTACCGACTCCATCTCCCAAACCCGAGCTGGATTCAACGCCAGATCCCGGAAAGAAAAATGGTAAGAAGGAAGTCATCATTCGAGAAGAAACGGTCGTCAAAGAGATCTATTTCCCCTACGAAGGTCTCTCGGGTGGAATTAAAAAAGCACTCCACGAAATGTTCTTGGAAATGGAAAGTGGAACGAGAGGAAATATTGGCGCTACATTAAATGAATTCGAAGCAAATTTGCCTGCATATGAGCAACAATTAAAGGTTATACGCTTCAGCGCCTGGAAAGTAGCGATAAGCATCGCTGGAATCTTAGCTCCTCTGATTCTTTGCATCGTTGTATCAACCTCTCTGAAAGACGGTGCTATTTCGATCACGGGTTACGCTGTAGCCCGAGAATCTTTACTCAATTGGGTTATAAGTATTGCTGCAGCAGCATCAAGTTTTTATTTCTTAGAAAAGATGATTGAGCTTTCAAAAGCTCTAGAAAGTGCCATCGCTTCACAATTCCTAAAATCGAACAAAGAGACTCTTCATGGAATTGGAGCAACTCAATTAGCTGAGACGCTCATGCCTTCTCCATCTGGATTCACGCAACATAGTGTACTCTTACTCATTGTCTTAATTATTTTCAGTCTCCTCTTATTTATGGCCTACACTGCAGCCCTCACAATTGCGTGGTTTGCATTGAAAGTAATCATCATATTTGTGGTAGCCATCGCTCCGATAATACTCATTTCCGGGGTACTACTCCCGTTCCGTTGGCTTCAAGGATTGTGGTTCAAAGTGACAACTATTGCATTACTCCTTTGGCCTCTGAACATGTTCATGCTCGGAATCTTCTCAAAAGTCATAGCAGTGTTCATTTCGAGTGAGAATGCCTCTGTGTCTAACACACTCTTTGCGTACTTTATTGCTGTTGGCATCATATCGATTTTCATCGCGGTAAATTCGATGATTGGAAAATTGGTATATGGTTCCGCTATAGAAATAGCACTGAAGTCAAAAGACATGATTTTCAATCTGGCAAGCCTGGCAACAGGCAGTTCTTCAGGCGTCATGCTGGCAGGTGCTTCTGGAGTAAGTACCAGAAATCCATCAAGCGGAATTGCTGGCTCGAACTATAACTCGGAGTTTACAAACGAACCGTCGCCTCAAACCTCCTCAATACCTACACTTACCAGATCGGATAAAGTGGGTGTCGGTAATCCAGTAATAGACAAAGGGTCAGCAAATTACCAAGACTCCCAAAATGAGTTAGCTAATAAATTGAAAAATGAAATTTCAGGAAATACTGTCGAAGATCTAGCCACGACAGCAGACAATGTGACTAAAGTTAGTAGTGTTTTAAGACCCGATTATGAGTCAGATGATTATCTTCAAGATAGAATCCAGAAACTGGTAGTACCTATTCGCGCATCAAAAGGGATTCTTCAGTCGGATGTAGCGAAAGCCACGAAATCTTCTGAGAAAATTATTCGCGTACTCAAGAAAAAAGAGAATGCCGAGAATGCCATGTTCGATGTCGCTTCTAAACACGATTAAGAGCAGACCATGCGATACGATTTATGGATGTGCTTCCCAAAATATGTATTAATTAACAGCCTGATTGGTAGATTCAATCCAACAAAGATATCCTGGGTTTTAAAAGTGTCATCTGAGGTTGCAAGATCTAATGGGTCATCGAATCTTCTATTTCTACATTCGCTGATGCACTCAAAATTTCATCGGTTGACATCACCTGTCGAGCATGTAACAGATGATCGTAAATATGAATTGAGTCGAAATGACAACGTTTTTGAGCGTGAACAAAGAATATTTAGATTACTGGAAAGATCGAAGTTTCGGTACTATGTTCGTAACAAATTTCCCCCTGATTTTTCTGCTATTCAAACTTGCAAGGATAGATTATCTTTGAATATCGATAGAGTTAGAAGTAACAATGCATAATCAATATTCATTTACTGGGAGAATTTAATGGGCCTCGTACCGCCAAGGATCGAACCGCCGAAAACGATCATCGGGGTCGGCATGCGCGAGCTGCTCGTCCTGGGCGCCGGATTGATGCTCTCGATCCTGGTCGTGCTTTCCGGTCTGGCGCTGGTACTCAAGGTGGGCCTGGCGGCGTTGATCGTGGGGCTGGCGGCGCTGCTCGCCCTGGGGCGCGCGCCCGCCACCGGCAAAACCTTCGAGGATTATTTCCTCGACATCTACAATTTTCACAAACGCGACCGCTTCATGCAGCGCGGCGTCGCTGATTTGCAGGACCCTTTCGCCCCGCAGCCCAACCGCGTCGCAGAACCCATTAGCAGATATGCATCCAGGAGCCTGGTGCAAATGCGCCCGCTGCCCCTGAGCTTGAACGGCGTCTTCGCCGTGTTGAGTATCTGCTTTCTGGCCATGCTTATCGTCTGGCTGTTCTTCGGCGGGCTGCAGGAATTCTTGCTGCGCTTCGGCATTCAATAACACTTCGGGAATCACGCTTGATGTTCAAACACGATCCACATCGCGACCCATCGTCGAGACCGAACGCACCCACAGCGGATACCGACAAGGTGGTGCCTATTTGCGCCATCACCGAAGACATGCTCGTCACGCACCAGGGCACGTTCCTCAGCATGCTCGAGATGCCGCCCGTCGACATGGGCGCCAGCGGTCAGGACTTCAGCTATTGGATACGCAAGCATCAAACCGCTCTGGATCAGATTCCGCCGGGAATAAACATGCAGGTTACTGTGCAGCTCGAGCCCCGCGATCCACAGCCCGACCTCGAGTATTTCATCGACCGGGCGCAGCGCTGGAACGCGTTGGCCAACGATGAAAATTTTCCCGCACGCAAACGCGACCAGGCGGCCAGGATTTCCGCTGCCGCCCAACAAATGACCGCCTTCGTGGCGCTGTGGTTCGATCGATCGCTCCCCATCACCTGGCGGACGATCTACACGCTCTTCTGGAAGGCGCCGCTCCAGATCTCGAAACGGTCGTTGTTTTCGCTGCGCAAAGACGGCGCCCGAGATCTTCAGCACCTCGCTTTCATTCCGGACGCACGCGAAGCCCTGTCGCGAACGCACGCCATCGTGTCCACCGCCTTTCGTGAAGCCGGACTTCCCCTGCGGAATTTGACGCCCGGAGAGATGTGCCAGGTCGTATGGCGCGGGCTGCACCCGGCGACCAACGGACTCGCAACCGACCAGGCGTCCGAGATCGCCATCGCCGTGGCGAAAGGACACCAAGCGCATCGGCAGCAAACGCCCCTTGTGAGCGACTTTCGGCCCGGCATGTCCGCAAAAGAGATCGCCGATCTGCTGGCGCCGAACACGATCCTCGAACGGGAAACGTGTCTCGAAATCGACGGCGTCCGTATCGCCGGCTACTACGTTCACGATTTTCAACCCAACCGCGTGGCCATGGTTCATCGGCTGGCCAACCTGCCCGGCGGCTGGACGGGCAGCCTGCTGATGGAATTCGCCGAACCGGCTTCCGTCGTATCCAACCTGCGCGAGCGCGAAGTGCAACTGTCTGCCACCGAACTGGCCAAACAAAGCCAGGGCATGCTGCGCAGTTTTTCCAACCAACAAGAAGTCGCCGCGGTCCAGCAGCAGCGCATGTCGTTGGAAACGATCGGCAAAACACCGGTCTTCATCCGCTTCTTCATCATGCGCACGGCGCCCAACGAGGAACTCCTGCAGCAGCGCACCCGCGAACTTGAAAGCCTGCTAACCACCATCGGCGTGTCCTACGTCCCCGCACGCTACAATCAAATGCGCCTCTGGGAAAGCTCGCTGCCGATGAGCGAACTGACCATGAAAACAAACCCCAGGAACATGACGGCGGACAGCCTGGCCACCTTTTTCTGGCCCGCCCAGCGACGCTACATGGAAGAAAGCGGTATTTACCTGGGCATCGATCAGGCGACGCTGCTGCCCGTACGCATCGATCCGTTCGGTGACTACATGGAAAAGACCTCGACGTTTTTAGCGCTGGGAAGGCCCGGCGCGGGGAAATCGGTTTGGCTGCGCACGATGATGCTCTCGGCACTCATCGCCGGCGACTCGGTCATGGCCATCGACATCGAGGGAGAGATGCAAGCGTTCTGCGATCAATACGACGGACGCTACATCGAAATCGGCGGTGTCAGCAGCGAACGCATCAACGTGCTCGACATCCCCCCCGACAGCGAGAATCCGCTGGAACATGGAACCAAACATCTCGTGGCGTTTTGCGAAGCGATCCGCGGCGCTCCCATGCCCAAAGGACCGGAGTGGAATGCGCTGGCAGAAGCCTATAAGCTGGCGCTGGAGGATCGGGGGATGCTCGATCCCATCAGTGGAGAACCCCAATCCGCGTGGCGATCCGAAGATGCTCCGCTGCTTAACGACGTCGCCCGAATCCTGGCGCAACTCAAGCGGCCGGAGGCCGCCTCCCTCGCTGAGATACTCCATCCATATTCGGATGGGCTCTACAAGGAATATTTCAACACCCAGACCACGTTTGACGTGCGCAAAGAGCGCCTGGTCGTGTTCGGCATGCGCCACGCTAATGAATCCGGTACCTGGGACGATCAGGAGCTCCAGGTATATCTGTGGCAGGTGATGGGATTTATCTGGAGCGAGGTGCTGCGCCGGAATCTGGAAGATGCGCAGGTGGCGAATCACGTGATGCTGGATGAGGTGTGGGCCTTGCTGCGTGCGCCAGGGGGTGCAGCGGCGATCGAAAACATCGCTCGCCGGGCACGTAAAAGGCGAGCCGCGCTTTGGATGGCCTCACAGCAAATCGGGGAGTTCCTCGAAAAAGAACACGGCCGGAAAATCCTGTCCGTTGTGGGGACCAAACTTCTGATGGGGGTCAGCCCCTTCGAGGCGAACCGCATGCGCGATCCGTTTGAACTATCCGACTATTTGATCGACATCCTGACGAGACTCGGATACGGAGAAGCCATGCTGCAGATGGCCAACGCTGTGCTCAAAGTGTGGATCCGTTCACCCAGGGAATTGGGACTGTACTGATCGCTGACCCATAGTTAAGTGTCTCGCGGTACTTGCCGCTGTTTGAATGTGTGTTGGTATGAAAAAGAGTTTCTCCTGCTGTATGCTCTCCGTTATCGGCATGTCGCTCGTTTGCATCGCCGGCTTTTTCCTCCTGACTTACACCGTCGCCGCGGTCGTGGCGGATACCCTCCCCTGGCCCCTGGATAAAATCGCCCGGGAATGGATCGAAGGCGACTCAAAACCCGTCGGTCATCCGGCAATGGATTACCAGCCGATTGCCCCCGGCCGAGTGATCGAAAGCGGTTCGTATTTCTACGCGCCCGAAGGCTACGTCGGCCCGGCGAGCATGATCTGCAGACTTCCCGTCACGCATGGATACTTCGTCGAATCGACGGGCGGTTATGGCGAAACCAATGGCCGCAACGGACATGCGCACACCGGAATCGACTACGGAACGTACGGCAAAGCCGAGGACATCATCGCCGTCATGGGCGGGAAAGTTACCCATGCCGGCTGGAGTTACTGGCTCGGTTGGACGGTGGTCATCGAAAACGACGGTTATCAGCTCATCCTGGGCCACCTGTGTTGCGGACGCAGTGGCGTTAGTGGAAGCGAACGAGGCCATTCATCTATTCAGGTGGAAGAAGGGGATGTGATCCCCACTGGAACCGTCGTTGGGCGAGCCGGGGAGACAGGAAATTCGGAGGGCGTACATCTCCACATGGAGGTCCGAGTGTGTGATGAAACAGGCAAGTGCAAGATCGTCGATCCGAGAAGCATTTACCTGCCTGGGCAGGATGCTTATTGTGATTGGCAGGGATTCGAACCCCGCAGTCCGTAGGTTGGGTTGAGGGCAGATAAAACCCAACCTATATTTTGGTTTTCCACACATACCCTTCAATCATCCTGAGCGGAACGAGACGCACAGCATCGAGTGCAGTCGAAGGATCCTTCGACTTCGTTCGCTTATTCTAAGCTTACTCCGCTCAGGATGAATAAATAGCAACGAGGCTGTCGAATACCCCCTCTCGACAGCCTCGTTTCGATACTACAAATTTTTGTTTGCCGTGCCCTACGCCTGGCTCGGTTCGCGCTCCAAACCCCGCGGACGCTGCTCCCCCTCGAAGACGTATCCGGGGCGCCAGGGTGTCCCCAGCGCATCCAGCACCCAGCGGTCCAGGCCCCACCAGCCGGCCGTCTTCCAGGCCAGCACGAGCATCCCGGCAATGACCAACAGAACGGGATTGGTGCTCACCGTACCCGAGAGCAGGTAGTTCATGTTCATGAAACCGCCGAAAAATGCGGCGATACCGACAAAAACGCCCAGGATCAGGGCAATCCCCACGAGAATTTCACCCCAGGTGACAAGATAGCTCCAGAATGAAGCGTTGGGCAATACCGTATTTTCCAGGAAAGAGGCATACCACCCCTGTACATCCGGATGGGCGCCAGCGGTCTTCTGCAGCGCGCCCTGAACGAATCCCGATAACGCCGCACCGGCGCTTTCCCCCGTCCAGGCCGGGTTACCCAGTTTGCCCCAGCCTGCGGACAACCACTGCCAACCGGCATAAAGACGTAGCGGCAGCCAAATCCAGGCCCAACGTACTTCGCCAAAGAGAGCGCGGGCGATCTTCGGATCTTCCAGGATTCTCACCTGGCTTTTGTCCCGCATGCTTCTGGTAATAACAGACATCATTTCCTCCGTGTTTTTATGACTATTTTGGTGAATAATATCACATTTTTAGATCATATTAACGGAGGACAGATGGTTCCATTTGGCTCGAATTAAATTACACGCTTTCTCCGACCCACACCGATTAGAGGAAACGCAGCAGCGAGCGAGCCGGCCGCTGCTGCTTCCAATTTCCAAACCACCACGTCAACGGCAGCAAAATCACCAATCCGAGCAGCCAGTACGGGTAGACCCCGCTGACGCTGGTCCCGTGCGGAGTTAACGCCTTCCCGATGATGAGATAGAGGAGCAGATGCACGACGTACGCGAACAACGGTGCGCGCCCGAAGACTGCAATTGGCTCCAGCCATCCCCGGAAGCGCCGCACGGCCTTCGAAATCAGCCACAGCAGCACCAGATTCAACCCCATCGGCAGGAGTGTGTAGGTCATACTGGGCGGGTACTTGACCACGTTGAGATAAGCGATCCAATCATCCCCCATGCGCGGGCGGATATTTCCAAACCCATCGGCCACTCGCAGGAGCACGAATGACAGTAGGAAAACGATACCCAGGACCAACCCGCAGCGCATGGCAGCGCTTTCGTCCTTGCGCAGCCAGCGGCCGAACAGCATGCCGAAAATCACCAACTCCAACCAGGGCAGGATGGAAAAATTCACCCACAATTCATTGGAGCCGCCGCTGTACCCGAATATCAAACCCAGAGGCGCGTCGAAATTCTGCCCCCACTGTGATGGACCGGGATGCGTGAGTTCCATGCCCACGAAAAGCGCCAGACTGAGCAGCGCAAGGTAAACCGGTTCCAGGCGCAAGACCAGGCTGCCTAAAATCATCGTACCGCCCAACGCTACGAGCACGCCGATGTAGACATCGGGAAACGAAGGTGGGGACATTTTCCAGATGGGATTAACGATGATGAACTGCAGCCCGATCAACAAGGCACCGCGAATCCAAAAATGGCGCACGATCTGCCATCGACTCCAGCCTTTTTCCCGTTGAGATTCGGCGAACAACAACATCCCCACACCCATCAGAAAGAAAAATCCCGGCGCACAGAGGTGTGTCACGAAGCGGTTGATGAACGCCAGCGGGTCGTCGTAGACCGGAAAATATCCTCCCCAATACTCGCCGGAACTGTGCCGCAGGGCGACCATGTCGTTGGCATGGTCGAGCGCCATCAAGACGATCATCAAACCCCGCAGCACATCGATGGCGAGCAGGCGCTTTCCTCGTAACGTTTTTGGTTTCACCGATATCTTCAAACGCTCTGACGCTATTGCGCCTCCAGTAAATCGGCACGGCAACGAGTCCGTTCGTGCACCATTCTTCCGGAACAAACTAGGGTCTGACGTCGAATCACATCAGACCCTAGAAACAGCGTTCGCTCCGCATAATATAGAAAAGCGGGCGGAAAGCTTACCACACTTTGGACTTATAACTCCGCCAATCACTCCTCCGTCTTTTCAACTTCGGACGGTTCTTCCTGGCCTTTTCTACGAAACATACCCAGCGCATTGAGCAGCACCAAGACGCCGATGATCACGATGATCAGCGGCCAGCCGACTGCGAAAAAGTCTTCGGCAGCCTCGCTCAATTCGGTGATTCCGATCACCAACAGAATTCCACCCGGGATCAGCGGCCACCAGGATGCTTTCCGGTGCAGGACCAGATCGATGACGTAAACCGCACAAAACCCCGTGCCCAATCCGATCTCTTCCATCCCGCCGGTAATATCGAACGCAGTTGCCACGATCCTGCCCAACGCTATCCCCAACAGAATGCAGCTCGGAATGAGCAGGCCGTAAGCCCTGTTCTGAAAATACCAGGCGAGAAAAGCGCCGCCGATCAAGAGTAAAATCACGGCATCGCTTTCATCTTCGAGCAGCTTCGCAGCCAATAACACAACCCCCAGAACAATGAGGATTGCCCCTAAAATGATATTGTTCCGTTTCTTGCTGTCCATTGTGCCCTCCTCTTTTGACGAACTCATTTGGAACACGGAACCGATGGATTCTTTCTACCCGGGAAACGATTTACGCCACACAATCATGAGAACAATCCGGCTCAACTTTGTTCGATGCTTGCAAGCAGCTCGGCTATGTTTTCCGCCACCGAGGCGCGATCGTTGTACACACTCGACCCGGCCACCAACACCTGTGCGCCGGCTGCGACGATCCGTGGAATTGTCGTCGTATCGACCCCGCCGTCCACACCGATGGGAATCTCCAGGCCATCCTCCTCGAGCATCTGCCGCATCTCAAGAATTTTGTGCAATTGATCGAACAAGAATTCTTGCCCCCCGAATCCCGGATGAACGGTCATCACTTGAATGAGGTCGACGAGGGGAAACGCATCCCGAACAGCTGCGGCCGGTGTCTCGGGGCTGAGCGTCACGCCCGCACTGATGCCCAGGGCGCGTATAGAATTCAACGTGCTGTGTACATCTTCACAGGTTTCCTGGTGCACGATTAAGCGATCGGCACCCGCCTCGGCGAAAGTCGCCAGAAATCGTTCCGGCTCAACGATCATGAGATGGACTTCCAACGTCAGTGAAACCACTCGCCTTAAAGCTGCCACGACGCCAGGGCCGAAGGTGATGTTGGGGACGAACTGTCCATCCATCACGTCGATTTGAATCGCCTCGACGCCTGCCGCTTCGGCCTCGCGCGCCTGTTCCCCCAAACGAGCGAAATCCGCCGACAGAATAGAAGGTACGATTCGCACCATCAATGAACTCTCCTCATCGTCGAACAGATGACGCTTCGATATGGCGGATCCCGTCCGCTCCGGCGACAATCACGTCGCTCGCCAGTCTGAGGAAGAGGCCGTGTTCTACGATGCCGGCACGCTGCTTCAGGCGATGATCGAGCAAATTTAGGTCGTCTATGGGACCAAAACGGCAATCCAGGATGAAATTTCCCTCATCGGTCCGAAAGGCAGCGTCATTCTCCCCACTGCGTCGTTCGACCTCAGCGCCCAATGTCTCCAGGAAGGCCACGTGAGTTTGCCAGCCGTAAGGGACGACCTCGATCGGCACCGCACATAGAGTTCCGAGCATTGGAGAGAGCTTTCGCTCGTCGACGATAATAATTTCCCTGCGGCTGGCCTGTGCAACGATTTTCTCCCACAGCAATGCGCCGCCGCCGCCTTTGATCAAATTGAGTTGCGGGTCTACTTCGTCGGCGCCGTCGAGGGTCAGGTCGATCGTGGGATGATCTTCCAGGGTCGTCAACGGGACACCCAATCTAATCGCCTCCCTTTGAATGAGGCGCGAGCAGGGGATGCCTACAATGTCTTTCAATTTACCCGCGTCCAATCTCGCGGCGATATCATCCAACGCACACAGCGCCGTACTCCCCGACCCCAATCCGATCACCATCCCGGATTCGAGTAAATCCACCCCTTGTTCCGCGGCCATCTTTTTATACTGTTCGAAATCTGGGCTCACGTTGTCCATTCCTGTCAGCTGGAGATATCAAACCGTTTCTTTAAATATAACTGATCGGACAAGGTTCTATCCTATCAGAATTAACTGTACTTGTGGCAGATAGTTTTGGCAATTCCTCGATCTTTTCAAGCTCTCGAGGACTTCCATTCAAGGTCCATGCGACGAATTTCATCCACCCCAAATCGCCGGCACTGTACTTCCGGTTTTCATTCCCGAACGCTAACGTCGAGATTCTCGCCGGTGTATACGACTCTCACTGGAAAATATTATCAGGGTGTGCTCGACGCGCTACGCTCGATTGCAACGACAACCGTTTGACCAAGCCTCAATCCCAGGTTTCCAATGTTTCCAACCACTCCTGCGATCGATCGATAATCTGTTCGCGTTTTCGTTCGATGAGCACTGCCACCGACACCAACACCAGCCCCAATCCGAGGGTGACGATCCATCGCTGCACTTCGTATACATTGATCAGTACAACCACCTGAGCCACAACATTGAGCACCGACGCTCCCAGCCCCATGAGGAACGGCTCTTTACGGCGATTGATCGCACCCCACCAAATAACGAGCAGACCCTCGACCAGCAGCAGCAAGAAATAGACAAAGCCATCCTTGCCGTTGAGCGATTGTGTAAACGAAGAAACCAAAATTACAGCGAAACCGAACACTTCCACGATCGTGCCAAATCGACGTCGGCCGCTGCGGCGCTCGAGATGGCCCACAAAGGAGAAGTAAAGACCAGCCGGAATAGCGTAGCTTTGCAATTGCTCTACACCCTGATCGAACAACACCAGCGTCCAGGCGACTTCCAACATCGCCAAGCCCAGATAGCTCAGACGCGCATTCCGCTGCCGATAAGCGTGTGACAGATATATGGCGCCGGCGAATATCAGCGAGACGACAGCGTCCAGGCGTGCGGATCCTTGCTGAAACAACGTTCCAATCACTGCAAGCGTTGGCAGCGCTAGCGCGAGAGTAATCAACGGCTCGACCCACACGGCGAATATGCGTTTGTCCCGCCAAAGCGATTTCGCAACTGCATCCAATGTAACAGCGAAAAGGTAGCAGCCAAACCCGATCCCCGCGAGCCAAGCAAGACTTGACGCCAGAGACATACCCGCCCAAGCGAGTCTGAAACCTGTGGCCATTAGCAAGAACCCCAGAGACCCGTACGCAAGGAATCGCTCATTCCAAAACATGCTTAACATTCCCAACAGGGCTGCGTTCGAGATGGCGATAATGATTGTGGTATCCATCCCGCGCAATGCCAGGAGCTGCCATACGATAAGATCATATACTACCCAAAGGAAGAACGGTTGCCCCCACGAAGGTGTTAGTAAATAGTCGATGATCCGCCGTCTCTGGGATCGCTCACCAGACGTCTTGGCCATCTGGATTTGCTCGTTTTTTCGCCAAAGCCATAATCCGATAAGCGCCGCAACCCACATCAGGCATGTGAGGGGCAGCGTGATGTAATGAGGAGGAATCCATTCGGGCAACAATGAGAACGCTGGAATGACCGCAAGATGAATGGCGATGATTCCGGGATAGAGCCAGAGTAGTTGGCGGAATATTACAGCAGAGAAAAAATAGATCGCTGCCGCGGCAACCAGCGCGAGCGAAAGCGGTTCTGGTTCACTACGAGAGAGCACTATCATGCACACACTCAGCACATAGGCCAGGAGATAAAATGGCATACAGGATCGCTTGAGCGAAATGATGAAAGAGCGTAAATTGGTAATCCCCAGTGCGGTTCTATGGAAGGCAAATCTTCCAAGAGCGATGTAAACAACAATCAATGGCAACCACCCCAGTCCATACCACTCAGGAGTCAGCGATGTGAGCGTCATTCCCAAATAATAGGCCGCGGCGGTCAGCCCCGCTGCCGGGTAGATGAACAAGGATTCATTCAGGAGCCAGGCGGAGAGTGCATAAAGCCCTGCCGCGCAGATATCAACCCCAATCGCAAGTTGTTTCTCGCCGCTTGCCACCAAGAGTGCGATCACGCTGTGAGCATAGCCAACGATGAAAAATGGAAGCGCAAACGATGACGTATTTTTCCTCTTGATCCTCAGCCTGCGATCGAGCAGCCAGCCGACGACGACATAAATCAACGCCATCCCCATGAAGACCCATGCGATCCACGTGTCGGTTAATTTCTGCTGGTGTTCCAGTGTGAGTAAGGCCGCGGCAGGAAGCAGCATGCAGGTGAGATAAAGCCAAACCGCCCGGCGGAAGATGTACGCCGAAATTGCGTAGACAACTGCATCGAGGATAAATGCCGCAATTGCCAATACCTGATCCTCGAAAGCGACAACAGCGCCAATTGCCGTCAGGCAATATCCGACAAAGTAGAAGGGCCACGCGTAATCCGAACTCACCCTGGTGATCAGAAAGCCAAGTGCCACATAAATCGGCGCAGCGATCACCAAGGCCATCCCAATCCAGGCAGAGGCAACATCGTAATATTTCAACAATTCAACCAACCAAACGGGTAATCCAAAACAATAAACAATGAGAAAAGTGCTGTGGGCGATACGCCGCACTTCTGTATCCGTCTTGCCCCAAATAAACTCGAGAAAATCCTCAAACGTACGATGCCGACCGGTGTGCTCGATCACCTGTGAAAGGATGCTCAAGACCAAGAAAGCCCCAAATGTAAACAGAAACACCAGGCGATCCTGCATCGACCAGATCAAAGCAAAGCTGCCGATTGCATAACCGACAAAGTACGGTCCATGAGCATAGCGAATCTCATTTCTGTCGAGAACGAACCCAATGCCAAGCAGCACCACGGACAGACCCATCCAAATCCATGCATATTCTGACTGGCGCAGTACGGGCCCATACGTAATCCACGACCACGTAACAGGGAAGAAGGCCAATCCCGCAGCGATAAACGCGGGCCACCTTCTGCGATACAAATAGGCCGAGATCGCGGCCAGGACGATAACGAATGTCTGTGCAAGAATTGACCACAAAGGAGTCTCGGGATGACTTCCCAAGAATGCCGTCAGCATGTCTGTGGCCGTCAATGTCAAACCCAGACCACATAACGCGATACTGCCAGTGCGCAGCGGCAGATGGAAATTTCCGCCTGCGGGTGCACGTTTTTCGCCCACGTTCACCAACCAGCGGTCGACGAAAACGTACGCAAAAGCCAGGCCAACCCACGATATGGGATGATAGAAGCCTGGCACGTTGAACAGCAGGAGGCCTTGGCCGAAAGCGATTGGAAACGTCACGGCGAGCGCCCAAGCGAATACAGCTTCCTTAAACCAAAGCGCACTGAGGAACCACAAACCCGAGACGAGCAGCGGCGTCACGAAACCAACCCAGGGGACGTTGAGTTCATACAAGCCGAAGCGTCCAAGCGTCGAACCTGCTACGGATAGAGCCGCCACGGTGTATCCCACCACAAATACTGGCGAGGCGACCAGCTTATCACGCTTGGCCAGAAGGAGCGCGATCGGCGTGTATCCAAGACTCGCCAGGAGTGCATAGGCCAAGAAATACGCATCCGTAGCCAGAGGCGTGAGATCCAAACACAAATGGAAAGGCCAGATGAAGAGCAGCGCCGCTACAACCATCTCCGCTGCCCGCCGATAGAGAAGCGCCAATGCGCCAGCCACAATCACGAGAAGATACAAGGTGACGATCATCGCCCAGCGCTCTCCATAGGCCACGAAGACACTACTGATGGCAAGCGGGTAGGTGAGGAAATGAGCAGGTATGCGATAATACGCGCTTCGTCTGCGCAGTAGTTCGCCAATACCCAAATAGAGTAAACCAAGCCCTGCGAGCGCCGTGCCGAGCCATTCTGGTCGAAGGACGCTTCCCCACCAAGCGATGCAGAGCCATAAAGGCACCAACATCCCCACCGGCCATAAAAATAGCGATGTTTCAAGCCACGACGGCAACCCCGACAGAAGGTCCGACACCCCAACAAGAATTCGACGGTCGTGAAGGATTGCGGAGAGAGCATAAAAAGCGATGATACCTGCTAACGCCACAAGTGTTGGCCCATTGCTCCAGGAATCGAAATGGACGACGTAATGGACGCCAAGGCCAAACAGTGCCGCCGGCGTTAGGCCATGTGCCCATTGATTCAATTTGGCCACATACTGCGCCGCGCTGCGCATAGCGGTCGCCAATCCCACATACATCAATGCCAATCCCACCCATGCAGCCATCAACCAGACCGTGGGCTGCAGCACCCGGGTATCGCGAAAGACCTGATCGAGCGCCAGGGAGTACGGCACAGTGAACAAGCCGCTGCCGAATAAAACCAGCAGTGGGCGTTGATCGAGGTAGGCATTCCAACCCAACACGAACGACACCAGTGATAAGGCTACGACCGCAGCCCAACGGTCTGTGGACAGGCTCGCAAATCCTGCAACCGCAGCGAAACCCACCAACAACCACTGTGCATAGCGTATCGCTAAAAGGATGCCCTTCCTGAACACTGTCTCCTCCGTCGATCGGCGTAAAACCATTTGACGAACGACGTTATAGACGATGGACAACATCGCTCCCGCTGCGGCGTACCACGCGTTGGGAAGGTTTACCCAGCGTAAAATCGACGCAACAGTGCCGACAGACGCCCACACAGTAGCGTGCGCATAAAGCTCGCCCGGAAAGTGCCAGGCCAGCAGTCCAAAACCGATCGTTGCGAATAAATAGACCATCGACTGGCCAAACATCGATCGACCCGGAACGAAGAGCACAATGACGACACAAGCGAGCAGAACCCACTGCGCCGCACGCATTAACGCAAGCCAAAGCTCCCGCCATTCAACCCCAAAAGATTTCAATCCCGCCGCCAACTGAATCATCACCGAACCCGAAAATGCAAGCGTCGCAATCTGCCATTCGAGCGGCAAGCGCAGTAATCGTGTAAATGACAGCAGCGTACTGATTATGCCGATCAGCATGATGTACCCAAAGAATTCCGCTTTCAGACGGAATGCTGTGAAAACGTAAATGAAGGTACAGAACAGAGAAGATAAAAACCAGTAGGTGGTCACGTCCACATATTCAGCGAGCCCACCGAACTGATAAACGGCCGCAAAATCCACTGCCAGTAAAAGGGATCCCACGCCCGTCAGAACGCTGCCAGCAAGCGGTAGTTTGAGTCGCGTGCGTATTTGCCAGCCCGCTAAAAAGAAAATGGTGGGGACGGAGTAGATAAATAGCAATTGGATTAATGATGGAAAGATGTCCCAAAAACTGACCACCAACACCGTAGCCGAGACCACGATCATGAAAGCGCCCAGATAAAGCAAGCCACGCAGCAATCTTCCCGAGACAACCAACTGCCAGGCTTTTTGCCACCATTTGGTCCAATCGATCTTCGGCAGCTTGTATTCAGAACGCGGAGCAGGTTCTGCAGACACCTTGCTTTCCCTGACCGGTTCAGCAATAACTTGCGCAGCCTGTGCTACGGTGCCTTCGGGCATTGTTAATAATGCATTGCGCGCTCTTTCCAGAGCATCGTACAAGGCGCGCCACACACGAGCGTCGATTGGACTGTCGTTGCGCCAGGAAGGCAGTTGCTGGACGATGAAGTTGATCACATCTTCTTCATTCAATTCTTGGCGCGCGATCTCTGGCTCAGTGTGTCTCGCCCGCATCCCGGATGCTTCCTGCGCCAGGGTGGCTTGTAAGACACTCGCCATAGAACGATCGAGCCATTCCCTCTCCGTCCAAATTTGCAGCAGATCACAAGTGGCTTCGATGCCGTGCAGGTAATCGATCTCCTCTTTTGTAAGCGGCATCCGGGGTGGCGTCTCCGCGATTATTTCTTCGGAGGGCAAATGCAGCTTCGTGGCGAGGGACTGCCGCAAAGAGTCGAATTTATGCTTGGCCGCACCATGGAGTTGCAAAAATGTATTCCGTCCAAGTGTTGAGGCATTATCTTCAAGCCATGCGAGCAGGAACTCGAAGTTTTCCAGCGATTTGACTTCCCCCCAGGTCAGAGACTGTTTGCCGCAAGTGCTACATTGGACGAACTCGCCATCTAAATCGTGTCCACATTCAGGGCATTTCATCGTATGACCTCGCTTAGTTCGTGATCATCCTAATGAATCAGCGGCTTCGATCTCGGTTTACACATCCTGACATGAGCGGCGCCAGGCATTCAATCAACATGGCAAGGTCGTGACATGTTTACAGCGTAATGTGTAGACAACAATAGCTAAACAGCGACAGCACACCCCCGCGAGGAACGACAGACATCATGAAACGATTTCTTAATTTAAGAAACCCCATCCCGTGCCGAGCGTTCTGGCAAAAATCCTGCTTCAGAATGCCCGCCGTCTCGGATTTAGAATTTCCCACGTACCGATGTGAACCCTATCCGAGGCCTAAGGCAGGAAACGACTCTGGGGATTCTCCCGTGTATCGAACACCGCATTTTGAGTTATTGTCGAGTGAATATTTATAACGAGCAGGCGAAGAGAGGCATTAGCAAAAGGATTTTCTTGAAAACCAGGGCCGAGAATTGAATCCTGCCACACTACCACATCCAGGCTTCACCTTCCCCCTTTTCCCTGGGATAAAGCTTAGCAGCTTTCAGATTCCGCTTCGGCGTAGAACGCCAGCCCGATCACGCCCGGGCCTGCATGCACCCCCATCACGGGTGTAAATGCACAGGTAAAAACTTCAATACAGTCGAAGCGTTCTTCGACACATTTTCGCAAATCGGAGGCACTTTCCGGCGCGTCTGCGTGCAATACGGCAACGTGCACCGGTCGCGAGGCGACACGCTTTTCCATTTCGTCCAGCATGATCTGTACCGCACGGGTTGCCGTGCGCGGCTTGGCCAGCACATCAACAACCCCGTTGTTAATAAAAAGAATGGGTTTGATCTGTAAAGCGATCCCCAGCAGCGCCTCCGCCCTGCCGATTCGACCTCCTCGGTGAAGGTACTTGAGGGTGTCCAACATGGCAAACACGTACACGCGCTTGCGGATGTCCTGCGCCAGACGCTGGATTGAATCAACCCCAAGCCCTTCATTGGCCGCACGGGCTGCCGCGAGCGCCACAAAACCTGCACCCATCGCAGCCGTTCCCGCGTCGACCACGCACACCGGGATCTGATCTTCAACGAGACCCGCCGCCAAACGCGCCGCAGAAATAACCCCACTCAATCGATCGGGCAGGTGAATTGACACGATTGCATCTACACCTTCCCCAAGCCGCAAATAGGTCTGCAGAAAATCTCCGACGGAAGGCGCGGCGGTTTTAGGAGTACTCGTGCTGTGACGCAAGCGTTTATACACTTCATCGGGTCCGATATCGATGCCGTCACGAAGCACTTGCTCATCCCAGTGCAGGCTTACTGGTACAACCGTGATGTCATACTCATTCACGACTTCAGGCGGCAGGTTGGAAGCCGAATCGGTCACGATGGCGATCTTGCCCGTGCGCGGACGGTCTTCCTTACTGCCAGATGACGCCCCATCTTTTTCGGCCGTGAGATTGCTCGCGGGGGAACTTGCCAGCTCCAACAGCGGTTCTGCCGTGGAAATGGACCGCAGCGATGGCCGACCCACAGCAGCCGATTCTTGTTTGGATCCCCGCAGGCTTAAAACCGCCGTGACCACCAGGAAAAGTCCCAGGAACATGAACATACGCTGAATCCCAAAAAGATCCGCCAATCCACCCAATATCGGCAGAGGCGCCATAGACAGCGCGTTGCTCAAGAACAGTTGCGTTGAAGTGACGCGACCCCGCATGGAATCCGGAGTTTGCTCTTGAACGAGCGTGCGTGCCGGGATAACAACCATGGCCGCCCCAGCTCCCGAACCCACAGCGATCAGCAGAAAAAGAATCACCGAAAGGCCCGTTAGTGCAGGGATGAGTGGGATACATGCAAGACCCGCGCCCAAGGCAAACAGACCCGCTCCGAGCCATGCTTCTTCCTTAAATCGGCTCCCGATCCGCCCCAGCAATAAAACCCCCAAACCAAACCCGAGTCCGCCCGGTACTGCCAGAAGAGGCATCTGCGCTATGGGAAAATCCCAGGTACGCGATACCAACCCCGGCAGCAGCGTCATAATGACAAGGATGACGCCCGACATCAACACCAGGTAAGCGATCGCACTGCGCACAATGCGTTTGCCAATGATGAAACGCCATCCTGCCCGTATTTCATCCCAGGCCACGCCCCGGCGAGCACCATTTTCTAGAAATGCCAGGCTGCCAATTCGGTCGGACAAGCGTGAATACGCCCAAGCGGCCAAAGTAAAGAGCAGCAACCCCGCCGTCCCGACCATCGGCGCTCCTCCGGCATGAAGCAGCACCGGCGCCAGAACGACTGTTCCTGCGCCCTGCGCGCAGATCAGCGCCACTTGTAAAATCGAATTCGCCGCAAGCAGTTGATCGTCTCCAACGGTGCGCGGCAGCACGGCGTCCCTGGCGGATGCCGTGAGTTGCAAAAGTGCAGCTAGCAGAAAATTACTCACGAAGATCGTTAGCAGAAGCATGGCATCCTGCTGCAGCCAACGTGTCCCCGCAGCAAATACGAGCGTTGCCAACAGGCTGAGCGCGTTCGCAACGAGAAGCACTCGTCGCCGATCGTAACGATCGACCCAAACGCCGGCTAGCATCCCAAATATGAAGCCCGGCAGCGATAGCGAGAACATCATCACACCCATGAGCGTGCTCGAGCGTGTGATTTCCTCTACGAGCACGACGGATGAAAAAAAGATGGCGTAGGTTGCCGCGATGGAAGCAAACTGCGCTGCGCTCAAGCGCAACAATTGGGCGTTCTTGAGCACGGAGAGCGTCGATTCACTGGTCGTTGCGTTGGGTCCGCTGAACATTTCGCCATCCCTTGTCTCGACACGTGGTATAACCACCTGGTCGCTTTGAGATCGAGGGTATGTCGGCTACTGCGAGTATCTCATTCTTTAAACACTTTGCCTGATAACCTTCTGACACCTCTGGGACGTCCGAAGACTCTCTTTGCAGTATAAAAAAAAACAGAATAGCCAGAGATTTGTGTGGAAGATGCGGTGATTCTGCCCCGACGCGCTGCTCTTTCCCGATTTCAATGGTAGCATATCTATAGGGTAATTTTCCCGAATTGGGTGTGTAGTTTATTCCGATTCGGAGGCAATTTTTCCTGTGCACCCATCAATCACTCGTTGCCGCAAACAATAGGAGCCCAGACGATTTGTCGGTAATTCTGCAAAACACGATTTTTTACCCCGCATCACAGTTGGCGATCGGGGTAGATCAAATCATACGCAGCCAGGGAGCTGATCCCCATATCACGCGTCTTCGAAGTCCGCAATTGGTACAGCTCGCCCAGCGCGCCATCGAGATCGGCCAGCCCCTTGTTGAGCCCGCCGCAGCATATCGACGGTTGGAAACCCTCGAAGTACAACACGAACGTTTGCGATTGTCCGATGGGCATACATTAAACGGCACATTGATCGCTCAGCATTTGAGAGCCGCAGAGGCCGTGACGGCGGTGGTCTGCACTATCGGCAGCAGGTTGGAGGAAGCGATTTCGACGACGTTGAAGGATAACCCCCCGTTAGGTTTGGCCCTCGACGGTTTTGGCACAGCAACTGTCGAAACGCTCGCCCATGAGATTTGTGGCCATTTGGAGCGAGAGGCAGCAAAGCGTGAGCGGCAAATTTCGATCCCCCTCAGCCCAGGGATGATCGGGTGGCCGGTAGATCAGGGGCAGGTGCAGATTTTCCACATCGTTGATGCGGAAGGGATTGGTGTAACACTGAGTACCGCCTGTGTGATGACTCCGAAGAAGTCTCTTTCCTTCGTCATCGGCGAGGGAGCGGAATTGAATGCGAATGGGAATACTTGTGAGTACTGCTCAATGCGCGAGACCTGTCGATATCAAGATCACTATGACCAGAAACTCGTCTAAGCGAGATCAAAAAGCCACGATCGATTTCCAGCCCACCTGTCGACCAGCAGCTGGCGCACAGTTAACTAACGAGCGAATCTGCCTTCAACCAAGAGAGTTTTTCTTCTAGATCGAATTTTCCCGCCTTGCTTACCCACAAAGAAGATAAGGCTCTTCAGGTCAATGGATACGAGCCGTCAGCTTGCTGGTAGGTAAATACGTCCCAAATAGGCGATGATACGCTCGCATTGACGAAGACCGGTACAAGCGATATTTAATTAAAGGAAAACCAAGGATATTATTCGCACGATACACATAAAAAGCGGGAGTGCCGACTCGATTATCAGACAGCATTTCCAGAATGCCAACGCAAGACAAAAATTCAGACGAAAGGGGAAGTAACGATGCATGTCGTTGAAATTCAACATGTCGCCAAATCCTTTGGGCCCGTACAGGCTGTTACCGACGTTTCTTTCGAGGTCGATCGCGGTGAAATTTTCGGCCTGCTCGGACCGAATGGTGCCGGAAAGACGACCACGATACGTTTGCTGCTGGACATCTTTAAGCCGGATCGGGGCACCGTCTCGATCCTGAACGGTCCAATGAACGATGCCAAAAACAACCTTATCGGCTACATGCCGGAGGAACGCGGGCTGTATCAGGATACGCCGCTCGAGCGCTGTTTAATCTATCTGAGTACGCTAAAGGGGCTTTCGACTACCGAAGCCCAGAGTCGACTCGAGCCATACTTGGAACGCTTCGATCTCGCAAAACACAAACACAAGAAGGTGAAAGAACTCAGCAAGGGCATGCAACAGAAAGCGCAGATCATCAACACCATCCTGCACAAGCCGGAGCTGGTCATCATCGACGAGCCTTTCACCTCCCTCGACCCGCTGAACACACAGCTGGTCAAGGATGTCATGCGTTCCCTTCGCGATCAAGGGACCGCAATACTCATGTCGACCCATCAAATGCATCAGGTGGAAGAGCTCTGCGATCGCATCGTACTCATCGACGAGGGGCGCGATGTTTTGTATGGACCCCTAGACGACATCCGCCGCCGCTTCTCTGGACATGCAGTGCTGGTGCGCGCTGCTGGCGCCTTACCGCACATTGAGGGGGTCGTAGACACGGCAAGGCACAATAACGCCCTGAAATTGACCCTGGCGTCCGGCGTCTCTCCGCAACAAGTGCTGCAAGACTTGATGGCGAACGACGTAACCGTCGAGAAGTTTGAGATCGCCGTCCCGACCCTGGATGAGATCTTCATCCGTGTGGTGAAGGAAGGAGGTCAATGATGTCGAAGCTCTGGTTGATCGCAAAAGACGAATTCAGGCGCAACGTATACAAGAAGAGCTTCATCCTGGCGCTCCTCAGCGTTCCACTCATGCTGGCCTTCAACGTAGGCATTGGGCTGATCGTCGAGAACCTTGAAAAAGATTCCACACCGATCGGCTACATCGACCATTCAGGGTTACTGGATCACCCTGTTTCAGCCTACGACGAAAATGCCTCCGCTGCCGTCCCCATCATCGCTTTCACCTCTGAAGAGGCGGCACGCCAGGCACTGTTGGCGAAGGAGATCCAAGCCTTCTATGTACTCTCGGCCGACTACCTCGCTACCTCGGATGTCGAGCTGTTTTATATGGAAGAACCCGCGGGTAACGCCACCAGCCAGTGGTACGATTTCCTGCAAGCCAATCTGCTCGCGAACTATCCGCCTGAAATCGCACACCGATTGATTGAAGGCACCCGCATGACCATTCGTTCACCGGGCGGAATTATCGAAATGCCCGCCGGAGGACCGACTCTGAGCACGATGCTTCCCTTGATTACCAGCGTGGCTTTTGTGTTCCTGCTTCTCTTCAGCTCGGGATACTTGATGAGCGGGGTGATCATAGAGAAAGAGAATCGCACGATTGAAGTGATTGTGACCTCGGTCTCCACAACCGATCTGGTCGTCGGCAAGGTGCTGGGCATCGTCGCCATCAGCCTCACCCAATTGGCCACCTGGATTCTAATCGCCGTGCTTACCGTCGCTGTCGGGGGGAACCTCTTGGGATTGACCTGGTTGCAAGACCTGTCAATCAACTGGATCGCCATTGCGAAAGTGGTTGTGATCGCCCTGCCGTCTTACGTTTTCGCGGCCGGATTGATGTTCACTGTCGGATCGACCCTGACAGAAGCCCAGGAAGGTCAAGCGGTTGGGTCGTTGTTCTTTATGCTTCACATACTGCCCATATACATGATCGTGATGATCGTCGAAAACCCGCTGGGGATACAAACCACACTGCTCGGCATATTACCCTTCACGGCACTGCTCACCACAGGCTTACGCAGCATTTTCACCGACATCCCCCTATGGCAAATCACACTCAGCGCCGCGGTTCAAACGATGTGTGCCGTCGGCGCCTTGTGGTTGGCCAGCCGCGCTTTCCGGTTGGGTATGCTGCGCTACGGCCAGCGCCTACGCATCCGTGAACTCTTTCGACGACAACCCTCTCTTGCAGAAAGGAGGGCATCATGAAAACAAAAACCGGCCTCGTAATCCGCTACGAGCTGACCTCAACCCTGCAGAGAAAATCATTTCTGTTCATGGCGTTCGGGGTCCCCATCTTGGCCATACTGATTTTCACCGTGATTAACTTGATCAAGAAGGATACCTCAGCGGTCGAAGATGAAGCCGCACCGGACATGAGCGAGTTGGAGGTTGAGGGGTACGTGGATCAAGCGGGGCTGATCGAGACGATTCCCCAGGATCTTCCTGCGGGCATTCTGGTTTCCTTCCCAACGGAAGATGAGGCTCAAATCGCTCTCGACGATCAAGAGATCAGCGCCTACTACATCATCCCCCGGGACTATGTCGAGAGCGGCGAATTGATCTACGTGCACCCCGACCCGTCGCCTTCGATGTCGGATTCTCAGGAATGGATCATGAAGCTCACGCTGACCTTGAGTCTGCTGCAGGGGGATCAAGCCCTTGCCGCCAAAGTCTGGAATCCGATGAACCTGCATGCCACCAACCTGAATCCGGAAGCGCAACCGCGCGCCTACGGGGAAGACGATTGTTCCACGCCGGGCGGTGACTGTGAATCGAATGCATTGGTAAGTTATTTGCCCATGATCATGGTGATTCTCTTTTTCGTGCTCATCAACGTCAGTTCAGGCATGCTCATCGGCAGCGTGACCACTGAAAAGAAAAACCGGGTCATCGAGATTTTGATGGCTTCCATCAGTCCCCAGGAGCTCTTTGCGGGTAAAATCGTCGGACTTGGAATAACAGGGATGCTGCAATCCGCAGCCTGGATCGGAACGGTATATGCCTTGATGAAATTCGGCGGCAGCACCCTCGGCTTGCCGCAGGAGCTCAACATCCCAACCTCGATAATCACCTGGGGCATCGTGTACTTTATGCTTGGCTTCGGCATCTACGCCAGCTTGATGGCCGGCGCAGGAGCGTTGGTCCCGGACCAAAAGGCCGCTGCGTCGGCGGTCTGGGTGATCATCATCCCGCTGATGCTGGGCTACATGGTCGTCGTCACCCCGATCGGACAAAGCGATCCACACGGCTTACTCACTACAGGGGTGAGTCTGTTCCCTCTAACCGCTCCCGTGGCGATGATCATGCGCCTGACGGTTGGGGGTGTTCCGTTCTGGCAATTGCCCCTCGGCGCCCTGTTGATGGCGCTGACCGTGGTATTCGTCGTGCGCGCGGCGGCGCGCATGTTCCAGGCACAGAACCTGCTCTCGGGACAGCCCTTCTCGGCTCGCCGTTACTTCGCCGCCCTGTTCGGTCGCTAACTCGCGTCGGGGAGCTCTATGGTCGGCCATGGAGCTGCCTGACGAAATCCATGCATACCGGTTTCGAACCAAAGGCGGGAAATTCGACCACTGCCATTAAATTCTGTAAAATGAACGTGGAAATGCGGGTTGTCGACATGGAGGTCGGAAATGAAAAAAAACTTACCCATATTCTTGGTGATCGGCGCACTGACCATCACGGCTTGTAAACCGAAGGTGACGGCAACGCAGAATCCACCCACATCGCAGCCGGCTGAGCAGTCAATAACGCCTCAATCGACGCTTTTCGAAAGCGACCTCGACGATCGAAGCATCTTCTACTCCGGTCTGATCGAATCCGAACGGGCCACATTGGAACAACTTCAAGATCGCAGCAACTATCGCATCGATCTAGAAATCAACCCGGATTTACTTCACGTCGATGGCTGGCAGGAAGTGAATTACACCAATCGCGAAGACGAACCCCTTGAAGAAGTGTACTTCCGCCTGTATCCCAATATTTCAGGCGGCACGGCATCTGTTTCGGACCTTTCTGTAGACGGAACGCCTGCCGAGCCAATCTACGAACAGGAACGCAGCGCGCTGCGCCTGCCACTGCCAACGCCTTTGCAGCCTGGCACAGAGGTCTCCATCGAAATGCGCTTTTCCGTCGAGCTGCCCACGGAAATGTCGGGGAATTACGGTTTGTTCGGCTCCTTTGGTAATGTCGTGGCGATGCAAGAGCTTTATCCCGTCATTCCTGTGTACGACGACGAAGGGTGGAACATCGAGATCCCGCCTCCTCACGGCGATCTGACCTACCTCGATGCAAGTTTTTATCTCGTGCGCGTCGTGGCGCCGGAAAATCTGACTCTCGTCGCTTCCGGGGTCGAAGTAGAGCACAGTGAGCAGAATGATATGCAGACGGCGACCTTCGCCGCCGGACCTGCGCGAGACTTTTACCTCGTCGCCGTCGAGGATTACGAAGTTACGAGCACCACTGAGGCAGAGACAACCATCTACAGCTATGCGCCTGCGGACGATCAAGCCGCATCGAATACCGCCCTGGAAATCGTAGTCGAAGCGCTGCGCGGTTTCAGCGCCCGCTTCGGTGCCTACCCCTACAGCGAACTGGAAATCATTGCCACGCCGATGCAAGCCCTGGGTATGGAATATCCCAACACTGTCGCAATCGCGATCGATTTATACGACCCGAATGTTGAGATCGCGGGGTTGCCAGCAGGGGTCCTTCTCGAATCTGTGCTGGCGCACGAAGTTGCACACCAGTGGTTCTACGGTGTCATCGGCAGCGACCAGGTCGATGAGCCCTGGATGGACGAAGCGCTTACCCAGTATGCTACCTGGTCATACTACCTCGATCGTTACGGGGAGGGGAGTGCCGACGGCTTTCGAGATTCCTTGGTGGGACGCTGGGAGCGCGTTGAAAAGGCAGACATTCCCATTGGGCTCTCGAGCAGTGAGTACGAACCTCTCGAGTACGGCGCCATCGTGTACGGACGCGGGCCGCTCTTCCTCGAAGCCTTGGCGCAAGAGATGGGCCAGGAGACTTTTGACGCCTTCATGCGCGCATATTTCCAAAGCAACAAATGGGGCATTGGCACGGCTGCCAATTTCCAACAGCTCGCGGAGGAGTCTTGTAGCTGTGATTTAACCGAGCTGTTCGATACCTGGGTATACCCACCCTAACGCTGCCGTGGATTGCGTAGATTAACCGCTCTGTTCGAAAGACTGCATCAGGCCAAACAGGTTGCCCTCCGGATCGGCGCAATAGGCATGCATGCCGACGCCGGAAACTTCGTTCGGCCCATCGATTGTTTTCCCGCCGGCTTCCGCCACGCGCTTCAACGCCGCCTCGAGTGAATCGACCTCGATGGTGTTGATCACCGCCTGCTGAAAATGGCGCGCCATGATGCCGCCGTTGATCCCCGCATTCTCGGCTGCGCCGGTTGTGACCAACAAGTAGGGCGTTTCTCCCTCGTTCCAGGGTGTAATTTCCCAATGAAGCACGTTTTTGTAAAATTCGGCCACTTTCTCGGGATTATCGGCCAAGATCTCGAAATGTGTGGGGCGATTCATGTCGGCCTCCTGTTGAATATATATGATATTATGCCATAACCGGTCTATTTTGTAATATTAGGGCGCGGAAATTGGAAAACCGAGCGAGATGGGGGAACATTCAGACGGGCGCCGGTTTACCGCGGGAGCGGCGGATCGCCACATCCGAATTTTCGAGCTCGGCGGATAAATTGAGGCCGCTTACTGACGCAAAATAATTGGAGCCGACTCCACAATTTCCCCGGTTCGCGAAATTAGTTCCCAAACGCATCCAACAGCAATTCTTCGATGCGCTCTGTGCGTGGCGTCAATGAACCGTTTGTATTCGGAATCACGAAGGTATCGTCCACGCCGTAGAAGACGATTTGTTCGGCTGTCACCACCTTGGCAAGACAAATCAAATCTGCTCCCAACTCGGGACTTAGATCGGTAGTTACGGCCTGGCGAAACGATTGAATTATGTCCGGCGCCTTGAGCAGATTATCGGGATCGAGCGCATCGTCGCGCAGACCCTTCAACACCTGCGTTTGACGCTCGAGTCCGTCCCAGCGGGCGAGTGGCGTTGCGGCGGAGGAGAAGGTGAGTGCTTCATCGCCATCCATGTGTACCACGCCGGGTTCGTATTGCCCCAGCCCGACAGCCGAGGCATCGTATGCTTCTAGTATTTCCACGTCCACACCGCCGACCACATCGATCAAGTCTGCCAGGCTGGTCAGGTCGAGTGTAACGTACTGATCCGGCAGTATACCGAAGGTATCGTAAAGTGCTTGCGCCACCAGATTCGTTGCCCCCGCCACATTGTTGGCCTGCATTTCCATGCCCACGCGATAGACTTCATCGAGACGAATTTCATCGAATCCGACATCCGCCAGCGCCTGGACGGTGAGATTGAGTTCTTTCGGGAAGTAAATCGAGGCGACCGTTTGGTTCGGGAAATCCGCTTCGACCAGCCGCAGTGCGAGCAGGCGGGCCGAAGTTCCGCCTTCCGATCGATCCGTCAAAAGGAAGAGCACCTGCATGGGCGTATTGTGCCCACAAAATGGCTCTCCACCACGAGCGGATGTGTCCACGTTGAGTGAGGTGTTAAGCGGGGATTGCCAGTAATTTTTAGCCAGGTAGTAGGCACCCAGCACGATGACAATAATCAAGAGCAATAGAATGATGACCCTCGGTCTCGATCCTTTTTTCTCCATCGGACGCCTCCATTAAAGGGCGTGGAAAGACAGAATCAGCGCGCGTTTCGAAAACGACTTCTCCATATTATGCACCGCATCTGGTCTAGAAAAATACGAGCCATGCATTAACTTCGCACATAATCGCCAAAAATACCAGTCTACCGAGGGGCTATTGCGCTCCGGCAGCGATCGATCTGAGGCACATTGGCGGCTATTTGTCCTACTATTCTCGGGGGCGGTGGGAAGAAAAACTGAGGGTTCTTCCGTAGGTGATGGCGTGGCTGCAGGCATGTCTGTTGCGATAGCCGAGGATTCTTCCGGAGTGGGGGTGCGGCTTTGCGTGGGCGTCGGCTCGATAGGCATGAACGGCGTGGGCGTGTAAGGAAGGAAGGGCGTCGGAGTCACTGTGGGCGTGGCGCGGGGCGGTGAAATTACCGAGGGGCCGACGTCCTCCCCGCCAACGGTCGCATGTCCGATCAAGAAAGGAAAGATGAGGAACAACGAAACGTTGGTCAAGCCATGCGCCAGAGTCACGCCCAAAATCGAACGCGTGCGCCGTACGTAGTAGCCGAAATACAACGCCACGAGGAAGACGAAGATCAGGTCGGCGAGCGAGCGATATCCCAGGTGCAGCACGGCAAAGATGCCCGCCACGTACACAACACCGACACCTCCGAAAACCCTTTCGACGGCGTGCTGCATCAAGCCGCGGAAGATCACCTCCTCAGCCAGACCGGTAAAGATCACCAGGATGAGTAGCGCCTCTGTGATCTCCCAAATAGCAACCTCAGAAATAAGCGGCTTGGGTTTCAAAATGAGGTACTCCACACAGCCTAAGGCTAAACCACTCAAGCCCACGACCCACTGCCCAAAGGATGTCTTTGCCTGCAGACCAAATAGCTCGCGGGGAAGACGTAAGTAGCGGATCAAGGCGTACGCCGAAAGGAAAATCGGTATTCCAGTCAACAAGTACCAATATACTAAGCGATAGTTGGACAACGGCATCGACAGGGAAATCACACGAATTAATGGAGCCAAAGCCAGACACAACCACATGCGAGCAAGCGGTCGGCTTTTCTCGAAAAAACCCAGAATGATGAGTAGCGACAGGAGAATAGCATGAAGCCATACCCCAACGTTCGGGGCTCCATAAACCGTAAAGATTTCTGCTCCCGCAATCCAAAGAATCGTCGAATAAGCAACTAAATGTGATGGAAACGTCATCGTGTCCCTATTTCAAATGAGTGTGTGATTTCCTTCTGTTGGTTTCGACCTGGAAACAATCAGAACGGACACCTCGTTTATCATCTTTCGTATATCAAAAAGAGAATGATCGGTTTTATTTTTGGACACTTCTAACCAGCAACAATCTCCCGAAACTCCGAAAAAACGGAAACAGACGAATGGGGATTTCGGCAGGGATAAGCGTAGGCTGATCCACAAGCGTACTACCCGCTGGAAGACCATCGAACATGTTCCGAATTTCTTTTGTTGTGAGGAATGACACCACGATGGCGCGTCGAATCCCAAAAGCAATAAGTTGAAAACCCCCTTTTGCCAGGAGGCGCGTCATGTAAAACAGAATCGCAGCGCACCAGCGATATTGATGGAACTGCTCGAGAACAATAATTTTTCCCCCGTTTCTCGTTACGCGGAATAACTCACCGACCGCCGCGTGAGCAAGCTTTTTCGAAGCCTTCCTTGTAGATCCCACAAGATGGTGCAGCAGGTTTTTTATAATGACGTAATCAAACACACTCTCGGCAAAAGGCAACTTGATTGCATTTCCGCCAACCAAATTGATGCTTATGTTGGCCTGTTTTTGATAGGCTCGATACGTCAACTCACAGTTTACGAGCTCAGCCGCTCCCGCGGATTTAGCAATCAAATCCAAAAGATATCCGTTACCCCCGCCCACTTCAAGCACAGTGCCTGGCCCGGTCCGCCGGATAAAATCGAGAATGACCGGATCTGCTTCAGGATGTACAATCCCCTCCCGCTGCGAATAAAAATCCGCCGCGCCAGTAAAGTGTTCGACCACTTTGTCTTCCAAAAAGTCTGATGGCATACGAAGCCTCTTTTCGCTGAAACCATGGCATCGCAATCGACAAAACCGCAGCTGCCAATCGGTAGTTAACAAACTCAGATGTTTTCAATTCCAACCATTTCATTGCACTGGCATAACCTCACGACCGGTTCATTTTCCTGCTTTGTCTAATCGGGAGATACAACCGTAGCCCAAAGATATAAGACACGGTATGGCTCAGCAACACCTTGCTTATAAAGGAAGACCGAAGCTTTTGCGTTCTGTTTTTCGCGATCATGACCGACAACGACCACCTGTCTCCACTTTTCGCCTGCTTTGAGTTTACAATCAAAAATCTGCTCTTCGCCTTCATCCCCCGACACCACGACTCGGTAAGCGGTATCCACACCCTCCCGGTTTATTGCTGTCACGGTAAAGAGCATCGGCTCGCCCGTTTAAGTAGACATCCTGACTTGCATCTTCTTGGGGATCGTGCTCGATGATATAAAACTCTGTAAAATATTCCTGAGCATCTGAAACTACTGCGGTATGTGCCTGGTTTGTGACCGGGCTCCCCACCGAGAATATGACCATGAAAACGATATACAGGGCGAGTGCCCAAGGAAGTTTGCGGTTAAGAAAGTACGCCTCAGAGTATGCCTCGCCACTATTTTCTTCATCGATCGTCATACGGCGCCAAAGCGCCACTGCCGAACAAACGACCACAAAGATCGTTTCTGCGATGAGTACGGTGGTGCTGTTGATCCCAACAACAGTGTAGTTGAGGATCAAACCGATAATCGTCGTCAACGCGATGCTGACCCCCATGCTTAAACCCAACTGAGATGTCAGATCCATCGCGCGTGGTTTTGGAAAAATTGACGCCAATAGAGAATACCTTGGCGCTGCCAGAATAAAGGCGAAGCCCGATAGTGGCATCGACAGACTGATCACGCGAATTAAGGGTGCAAAAGCCAGGAAAAACCAAGCCCGAGCGATCGGCCGGCTTTTTTCGTACAATCCGAAAACGAGGACAATCGTGAGCAAGAATGCGTGCAGCCAGACACCCACACCTGGTGAAGCGTAAACAGTGATAACTTCCGCGATGGTTATCCAAAGGATGGCTGTTAGCAATAGGAAGCGCGAGGATAGGATTAGTCTACCTATTCCCTTGTGTTCTGCTTTCACGTGATCCCATCGATCTTCACTGGAGAAACCATCCATTTAAGCACGAATAACATATGGACCATTTTCGATAAGTCACGATCAGCGCGGCCGACGATCTTCTACTTCACCGCGAGGACGAGTCTTCAACCACCTTGAAGGTCATGTAATTCCCGAGCGGCAAAAAGCGTGTAACGCACCGCTCCAAGAATGCGGGTAGCAGGTATATCACTGAGGTTCTCGCCTCTACGATCCGATAACCCTCAGCGCGGAGCAGCTTTTCGAAGTCGCGAAACGTTAAGCACGAAATATGCCTGGCGTACTTCGTCACATAGGGAGTCTCCCGCATGATATCTGACACATATTTGTATAATCCCACACCCAAAGTCCGTGGTGTGCGCCCGAATAGAAGTTCGAGACGATACTGCAGCGAGGATAGATTAACCGTCCCAATCATAGCATAGCCCGTTGGGCGCAGGACCCGTTTGACTTCACGTAAATGGCCAATTGGATCGTACAGATGCTCGATAACTTGATTGGTTATAACAATGTCGAACATGTCATCCGGGTATGGCAGCGGATTGTCTAGATCGTGCACAACACCCTTAATCGCCATGCTCGTCGTCTCCTGCAATTTCACCCATTCATTGGAGAAATCAACCGCATCAAGTACATGAAGTTCGCTGCTCGAAGTTTTATTGGCCAACTCCAACGAGAATGTTGCATTCCCTGCGCCAATGTCCAAGAGACGCTGTACGGGGGCACCATCGACCCACGAAAGGAGCCTGCGCTTTACCAGCGCATCGCCTTGAACGATTAAACTTCTTCGCCAATTATCTTCAGGATAGCGCATGGAAACGTCATGCCTCTCATCCATATAGGCGTCCTTAATTTATTGAACAGGCAAGTCTACTCGCGCGGCGTGATTGTGACCCAAGTGTATAAGAAACGATACGGCATAGCCACACCCTGCTTATAAAGAAAGAACGACACTTTTGCGTTTTGGTGTTCCCGATTATGAACGATAACAGCCACCTGCCTCCATTGTTCTCCCGATTCGAGTCGAAAATCAAATATCTGATCTTCGCCTTCTTCTCCTGCCACCACGACCCGGTAGGATGTGTCCACGCCCTCCCGGTTGATGACGGTCAACGTGAACAACACCGGTTCGCCCGTAAAGTAAATCCCCTTGCGTACATCTTCACCGGAATCGAGCTTGACGGTATAAAACTCTGTGAAGGGTTCCTCCGCATCTGAAACCACCGTGGTATCTGCCACCGTGACGACGCCGCTTACCGAGAATATCAACATGGATACGATAAATATACCGAGTACCCAGGGCAGTTTGCGAAACAGTACGTACGCCCCAGAGTCGACTTCCTCATCCTTTTCCCACTCGATCTTCTTCCGACGCCGAGATGCTACCCCCGAAAAGATGACAACGAAGAGCGTTACTGCAATGAGTACAGATTCGCTGCTGATACCGATAATCGTGTAATTAAGTATCAAGCCGATGATCGTAGTCAGTGCAATACTAACCCCCATGCTCAGGCCGAAGCGAGTCGGTAGATCCAGCGTGCGCATCTTCGGAAAGACGGCCGCCAGCAGGCAATATCCGGGTGCGACCAGAATGTAAGCAAAACCCGACACCGTCCTGATAAACGGGTACGACCATACGAAGGTGGACAAGTAAATTATGACCGGCAAGAGGAGAATTGTAGCCAAATCCTCCCAATATACCCGGTTAGCCGGTTTTTTCTTCAACATGGGCAACTCAGCCTCCGACCCGGTCTGGAGGGAAAATTCTGCTGGTCCGCCTCGAAAATAAGGTCAATATTTTCTGATTACTGATCGACATATCGTCCTGCCTACTACGAAAAGATCACCGCGGGCGGAGAATCAATAAACCACCGTTGTCGTAGACTGCGTCGAACGCCGAATTTTCTTGAATATCGTCCAAGTAGTGTGAAAATGGTTCATAGTAGCGAAATCCTGGACACAGCTCATGATCCGTAACATTCTTGTCGATTACAACGTAACCCGTAATCGCCTCGAATTCTTCACCATCTTCCGAACGATTAATAATAGCGTCGTATTGGTTCTCCGTGAAGCAGCTGTAATCCAACACTTCCCCGTCGCGCGCAAGTCCCATGGCGAGCATGGCGTAGGTGCCCACGTTGGTGATAATTGCTTCGCCTTCCACGTTCGACTCAAGCCAGTCTTTTCCCGCTCGAATGGTATCCCAATCAGAGTGTTGAGAGACGCTCTGAAATGCCATGGCAAAACCAACACACGCTAATGCCCCCAGGGCGACTGCCGCACCGATCTTGAGCCACCTTTTCACCTCGCTTTGCTGCAGCGCCAGACCACAAATCATCGGTCCCAGCAGCGCCAGGTAACGTGTACTCGCATGGCCGTATGCGGCATAAAGCAGCGTATGAGTCAGCAACATGCCGATAACGGAGATCAGAACAACCGCATTCGGCTGCAGCGGCAGCGACAATTTACGTTCTTTAAACCACTGCCGCGCCCTGACCAACAGCAACCAGGCAACGGCCGCTCCCATCAAGAAATAACGCACAACTTGCACCGTTTGGACGGCCGAATCACTCCCGTATCGGACGAACACCTCCGGGTCTGGCGAAAGAATCCCAAGCAGCTGCAAAACTCGACGATAGAGGGATAGTGTGGCCGCACTAAATTCCTCGCTGTATACGCTGCCCACGATGCGGGGGAGATAGCGATACAGGATTTCACCGAAGCCGAGGTAAATGATCACGAAACTCAGACTGCTGCTGATCGTCAGGACATTGGTCGTCGTGTTTTTACGGTCCTTGTTGATAATGTATACAAATAAAAGCAGACTGTTGGTCAAGATAGAATAGATAACCATTAAAGCGGGTCCGGTCCAGTAAATGCTGAAGGCGGCGATGAAAACAATAAAGGTGAGAAGAACGAGCGAGCGATTCTTCCCCTTGATGATTTTCGCGTAGAGAAATAGAAACACCAGCAAGAGAGTTCTTGACCATGCATATATGGCGGTGTGATAGCTGCCGAATACGACGGTGGGATCTAGCGCAACCGAAACAGAGAGCAAGGCCGCAATCGTCGGATCAAGCAGCTCCTTGCATAGAATGTAAAAAGAAAGCGGAACGAGGATGGCGCCAACGGGAAAGTATTGTAGATCCTCGATAGCCACACCCGTAAGTTTGACCAACACCAGTTTGAGAATCTCGCCGCCTTGATGCTCGGGAATGAATTCGAAGCCACCAAAGCTCAACGGGAGAAGGAAATTGCCGTCCTGGGACGCCGCAACGCGGACGTTTTGGACGAAATCATATTCAAGCGAGTGATGAACCGAAGTAAGCAGGTAGCCCGGTACGATCCAGATAACCACCAATACAACCCCCTTCACAAACAATTGCAGGCGGCGATGCCGCACCACGTTAAGAACGCGCGCCCAAAGCGTTTGACTGCGTGCGCCTTTCATTTCGCATCACCAACAGCGCCTTCAGCGAGGGGCAACCTGGCCCAGTTGATGTCAATTCGAACAGAACGCATCATACGCGATCCTGTGCTCCTGCGAGAGGGCTCAATATGCCGGATCCATCAAACTCCCCTACACGCTCATCCATCCCAAGGATTTGCAGAATCGTAGGCGCCACGTCCATTAGCGTCATTTCGTGCCGCGTGACCTTGTGACCGCGCAGATTCTGAAAAAAGATTACCGGTGTTTCTTCATTATGGGAGCCGGGTTGTATGTTATGAGAACGACTTTGCGCATGCAATTTTCCGGAAATTTCCCACCCCGCGCCGTATTGATTCTTGAGTCGAAAGACGATTTCAGGATATCGTACAAGATACTCACCCTGAAATAAGTCTTCTCGGCGGCAAATCCACTTCATATACCGCTCGTTCGTGCTTTCATCAACCAAGTCTTGCAAAGCGGATATGATCTGGGAACGGATTTCATCGTAGCGTTCTCCGTTGGCGATTTTTCCTCTCTCCACCCGAATTCCCCCATACGAATAGGATTTTATGCCCGAGAGATCCGACAGATAGGCGATGGTCTTCTCGAAATCGATGTTGGCCGGCTTGGTGTATATGCTCTTGCTTCCGGGTATCGTGCGCATCACACGTATGGCTACATTGCCCAGTCCAAAACGCACGACCAGATCCAAAACCTTGCGCTTCAGCTTTTCGAGCGCTTGCACCAGAAACTTGCCGGAGCCGCTCCTCAATACAAGATATCCTTGCCGCTGCAGGACCTCGTTGATATTCAGCAATTCGACAGGCCGCATACAATGGCCGTGGTCGCTCAATACGATCACGGAGGTGTCTTCATCCACGCAGGCCAAGTATCGCTCCAATACCTGGTCGAATAATTGGTAGAACTCCTTTATCACGTTTTTGTACGGGCTTTGCGGATCGTGTGCCGGATCATGCTCGTCATAGTCGCTCCAAAAACCATGCTGCATGGGGTCCAAGACGGATGAGTACGTGTAGAACAAATCCCAATCCTGACTTTTCATCATCTCCAAGGAAAATTCCAACTCGCGTTGAGCCAAACTGCGTCCCATGTCTATAAACGCCTGAGGAGATCTGCCGATCACGCCCTTGAGATTGGATAGATCCCGGCCGTCCAAACAGGCGGATGCATCAGGAGGATAGATGTCCACACCGTCACTGGACGAAGCCCGTGCCACCATCACACCGTTGACCGGCCAGACCGGAAAACCCAGCGGCGGTAGAATCACACACACCTTCCTGCCTCCCACCTTACCGGCAAAATCCCAAAACGTCCGCCCGCGCAGCGTCTCATTGGTAATTTCCTTCGTCACGCTCATCGTTGTTTTTTCCAGGGGATCGATAAACTCCAACACGCCGTGTTTTGCTGGATTCAATCCTGTGAAGATGCTTGCCCATGAAGTCGGCGAATCGGGCGGATTTACACCAGTGAACTTGATCTGGGGACTTTCTTCCCTCAACTTCCTCCAGGTCGGCAAGTCTTCAATAAATTTGTCGAGCAGAACGGCATCCACTGAATCAATACCGATGATTAAAAGCCTGGCCATACCGCCTACCTCCGCAATCGATCCGACAAATGAGTCTCGATCTGCTCAAGCAGCTCGTTGACGGGCAACGTTCCATCCAAAGAAATGATCTCGTCCAGGCTCGCCAATAGTTCGTATTTCCGGGACTTCTCTTCCCAAACCTCCCTCGAGGGGATATCGCCTTTGCGGTCCATTGCCACAGACGCGGGAACTGAGAAGTGAAAAACAAAATCCGGCTTTGGGACGTAGCGCATGAAGTCTTTAATTTTGGCCAGCATCGTCCGATCAGAATACACCAGGTCAACAGCCAGATCAACAAAGGTGTCGTAAACATATCGATCGCAGATGCAATCTTTTCCTAAATGCAGCGGAATGCCGACGCGCAGTTGAATTCTGAACCAATAGGTAGCTAAAAGGTAAGTCTGATACAGCCATGCGGCAAATCGATTCGCAAACAGATTGGATTTAATCGTCCGGCTCTGCTCAAAATTTTCCTTCCAATCCCTTTCACGGACAAGAAAGTAGTTTTTCAAATGTATCAAGAGCTTGAAGAGATGCGACTCATACTTGCACCACGCGTACTTCGCATTCAAACCCAGAGCTTCCGCCCGCTTCACCAATGCTCTGGCGACAGTTGTCTTGCCCGATCCATCAATCCCGATCAAACAAATGAACATGTCCTTGCCTTGTAATCCGTCTTATTCATCGCGACGTTAAAATCCAGTGGTGATTGTGAGACGTTGGCTAGGGTATCCATTGGGCGAATCCCTTGAATGCGCGTTTCATCCCGGCGATCACTCGGCTGCGCCGTTCCCATTTGTCGGTATTCCACCAACCAAATCTTGATAAACGCGCGACAGACCGGCGGCGATCCGATCCCAGGCAAGCTGTTGGACTCGCTCCCGCGTTTGCACGGCGAAATTTTCCTGCGCGATGCGGCGCACTGCGTGCAATATTTGTTTTCGCGAATCGACGAAAACGAAACCGGATGCATCTTGGAACACATCCGGCAGAGCGCCGAATCTCGTTGCGACGACCGGCAAGTTGCATGCAGAAGCCTCGATCACCGACAACGGCAGTTCGATCGATGCCGTTTCGTTTTCAACCGGCGTGGGAAATACGTAACAATCTGCCAATTGATAAAATTCGTGGATGCGCGGAACATAATCGATGATCAATGTATTGTTACGCGCATTCATCGATTCTGCCAGATTCGGGTCGACACCCGTCGTTGTGCTGCCGATGACCACCGTCCGAAATCCCTCGCCTTGCAGGTCATTGAGCGCTTGAACGTTGCGTTTATACTTAATCGACCCGACGTGCAAGATCAGGAAATCGGAAACGTCAAAGTTGTGACGCACACGAAGCTCCCGCTTCTCTGCGGCGGTAACCGGTCGGAACAGCTCGAGATCCACACCCGAAAGTGGAAAGTAGATCGAAGCGAGTTTGCTGCGCCTGAAAAACTCATGTCTGCGACGAGATTGGGCGAGCATTAAATCGGGAAAAATGTAGCGCAGCGCTGGATATGCAACGCGCGGAACTTGAAAGAGCGGTGCCCCCATGACAGTTACTGCTTGAGGAAAAAGCCAGGATAATACCTTCATCACAGCGAAGCTCTTTAATGACGGTCCAGGGATATACTGAATCACATCAGGGGAATATTGCTTGATCTGCTTCCAAAAGGATGATCGCTTGGCGAGCGTTGGGCTGAGTGTCTTTACTGTATGAAACCGCGCCAGTTCCCGCCCCAGGCACGAGGCGATTTTACGCATGCCTTCGTCGGGCGTCTCTTCAGCCTCACCTAAGATGCAAACCTTCACGGAACACCTCAAGGGCTTTTTGATACGTCACTTCGATATCGTCTGCAATTCTCTGCCAATCGTGTCGCAGCGCAAATTGTTCGGCGCCGCGACATAGTCGTTCCCGAAGCTGAGAATCCTGCAAGATTCCCGCCAGCGCATTACTGTACTGCTCGGCGTCGTAGCGCACAACGATGCCCGCCTCTCCATCCACTCCCGCCAACGTGTCACCGGCATCGGTCGTCACTACGGGTAAGCCGCAAGTCATCGCTTCGAGAAACGTCAGTGGAAATCCTGTGAATCTGGGGGTGGCGAAAACATCCGCATCCCGGAATGCAGAAAGTTTGTCCACTCCAGAAAGGTAACCACACAGGACGACGCGCTCCTCGAGATCAAGCATATCCACGATTTCTTTCAATCGTCTCAGATATCCGTCATCAAACCCCGCCACAACCAGCCGCGCGTCAGTCACTTCCTCCACCAAATTTGCGAAGGCATGCAGCAGAAAATCCAGGCCCTTGCTTTCATGGATCCTTCCCAGATAGAGTACTACCGGTCGGCTGCCCAGCTCGTACTTGCCTCGAAATTGCCCTCTCTCCGGCAGGGCTTCATACTTCCGCCGGTTGATCCCATTCGGAACGATGCGGATTTTCTCGGTATCGCCTCCCATATCGCGATAGGCCGCGCCTTCGCGCTGGTTCAACGCCAACAGTCCCGCAGCATTTTTTACAATCTGATAGCCGACCCACCGGTCAAAAAGGGATTTCCACCTGGCCAGCCGTCCGCTTTTAGGGAGTACCCCGTGCGCCTGGAGTACATAAGGAAGGCTTTCTTTCGTGTAAAAATACGCTACTACGTTGAGAGACGTCCTCAAATCATGCATGTGGATCAAATCGCTGTCCTTTATCTCCTGACGCAACTCCCACAGCAATGCTGGCGCGAAAAACAGCTTATAGCGATAAGCCAAGCGGTTATTCAGATTGCGCAGATAGTAAACCCGTATTCCATCCACTCGCGTGTAACCGGCAGGCAAACGCGACTGCTGATCATTTGCGTCCGTCGTAAAGACACACACATCATGTCCCCGCTGTACCTGTTCCCTGGCAAGTTCATGCGCCACGGTTGGGCCGCCGCCATAACCGCTGGCTGGAATGAAGGCAGGAACGACGTGAATGATTTTCACGGTTGGTCAATATCCTTACTGTGTCGACGTGCATCACTTCCCCCTCGTGCTTCATCGAAAACCGCTTCTAGACGACTGACGATGCCGCTCCATTCGAAATTTTGCTGCACGAACACCTGCCCTTCAGCCCGCATCCGCTTCACGTCTGCCGGTCTCTCCTTGATGTGCATAATATGCAGGATCATTTCATCGGTGTTGCCCGCATATAAAACCATGTCGCCAACTGCTGCGGAAATCCCCGGCAGCGGAGTGCAGATCACCGGGACCGCACATGCCATGTATTCGAGCAACTTCAGAGGCAGGGCGCCACGTGCCACCGGGTTGAATCCGAAAGGGATCAACCCGACATCCATCAAGGAAACATACCGGGGGACTTGCTCATACGGAACGGTCCCGGTAAAAACAACCTGGTCGATGACGCCGAATTTCTGAGCCAGCGATCTGCAAGCATCCAGGCCGCCTTCTTCGCCAACGACCAGAAATCTGATGTTAAGTCCTCTTTCGCGCAGTGTCCTCAAAGCGCTCAGCGCTGGCTCCAAATCGACCCATTCTCGCAACACACCGACGTAGCCAATCACGAAGCAGTCTTCGATCCCCAGCTCTTTACGCAAGTGAGGATGATCCATCGTATGGAATAAAGTGGTGTCGACTCCGTTGGGCAATAGGATATACTTTTCCCCGAATCGAGAAGGTAGATTTAGCGCCTCCGTCGTCAGAGTCACTTTCTCCGCAACACGCAGATTAAGCCGCAACATCAGGCTGGCAAATGCCCCTCCAAACGGTCGCAGAACGGGGCTGATCTGCGGTGAGCTGCGAATCATTGCTGGTAAATCGTCAGCTAAATCGTACACTGTCCGAATGCCATATTTTCTCAACGCAACGCTTGCATAAAACCCCGATACGAGCGTGTTGTAATTGAAGTGAACATCGAAATCACCCCCTTGCCGCAGAAACCTTCCGATCGAAAAAACCGAGAGCATCTCCTGCAATATGGGGCTAATCTTCAATTGGGTGAAATACTGCACATCAACACGAGGCCAGATATCGTCAAATCCCTGATTGTATTGATGCGCATCGACCTGTGTCGCTTTCCACCAATCTTTGATACTGAGAATGGAAACGTCGTGATCACGCGACAGACCGCGGACGAATTCATGCAGGCGATTATGGGCAGAACGCTTCAAATCAACGACAGAGGTTATCAGGATGCGCACAAAATTACTCTCGTTTTGTAATCCGGCCGCCAGTCATTGCTTTCCGGCGGCGAATCCACTTCGTCATTCGATGCTTCAACACCATCAGAGCCACACCCAAACCGTGCAGCACGGGGTTCGCCGAGTGACTCTGCTCGTGATACAGACACGAGATCGAGGCTTCCCGAATGCGTAATCCTGCTCTGCGCGCTTGCACCAAAGTCTCCACACTAAAGCCGAAGCCGGCTTCGCGTATCTGCAATTCCTCCAGACTCTTCTCTCCGTACGCGCGAAAACAGCTCTGCGCATCGGTGATTCGCTCTCGACCGCCGAAGTTGTATAAAAACGTGATCACATCGATGCCGAATTTACGGTAGCGAGCCACGTTGTTATCTTTCCCCAGAAATCGCGAACCGATCACCAGATCGGCTTCACCACGCTGCAGCGGCGAGATCACTACCGGAATCTCTTCCGGGTTGTGCTGTCCGTCGCCATCCAGCGTGACCAATATTCCGGTGCCCGCCGCGCGACCTACTTGCAGGCAAGTGCGCGCCGCCGCGCCCGGCCCCAAATTTGTGGGATGACGCACCACCAGCGCACCGGCAGCCCGAGCCGTCTCGGCTGTCCCGTCCGTTGAACCATCGTCCACCACCACGACCCGGTCCGCGTAACGACGCGATTTCGCAACCACGTCGGCAACGAACCCGGCTTCGTTGTAGCAGGGGATTGCCACCAAGACGGAAGGTTTCTCCCCGATCTGCGAAACGATCCCTTCGATGTCCACAATCGCATGATCTTCGTCTCTTCGTTTCGTTGTGAAAAACAAGGCGCGCAATCCGATGACCGTAACCAGCCCCTGGCCAATCAGCCAGCCGACGGCCAACGAATCCAGCTGCGGTGATTCAACGGCCACGAAAGGATACGCCAGCGAAACGATAGAGATCAACCCCGCCAGCAACACCATCTCACGCACGCGTTTGCGCACACGCAGCGCCGAGAAATACAAGCTGGTGAATGCCATCATCGGCGAAGTCAGAGCCAGCCAGCGCAGTAAGGTCGTCGCATTCGCTGCATAACTTGCCCCGAAGATGCCAAGCAGAAAAGGCGCCCCGAGACCCACAGCACAGGCCAAGGGAATTGTGACCAGCATGGCATACCGGCCGGCGCGCAGCAGGATGGGACGCAAATCAGCGGGCGTGAATGAGCCTTCGGCGAAAGCCGACTGCGCCAATGCAATGGCAGGGCTGGCGATGAGTGAGCCGATCATCCAGGCTACATAGACGTGCGCACTCGCTTCTGAACCCAGCAATTCCAAAGTCAGCGGTGTCACGAGTAGTAGGGGTGCCCGGTAGAGCAGATCGGCTGTGTAGTTGCCGATCGAATATGGGACCAATTGACCCAGAACCCGCTGCGACCAATCCGGGCGAGGGCGATAACCCTGTTCGATGCGGGGCAACAGCGCCAACAACCCCAGCCCATCGGCCAGGGCGGTGCCGATCGCCAACGCCGCCACGATCCCCACTGCGCCGAATCCCGTAAGCGCGATGATCAAAACAAGCCGTACGCCGTTCAGGAATGCCACTTGCCAAAAAGCGTACTTCGCATCTCGGCGAGCCAGGTAGCTCGCCTGAAGCAGCGTGCTCATACTCGATACAGCGATTAACACCAATAATCCAACTGCGTAACTCAACTTGGTAGCGAGTATCGATAAAGAGGGCGACCAGAATTTAATGCCAAGCAGAAAGACCGTACCACAGAGCAATGCCACAAACGTCGTCAACGTGAAGGCGCCGTTCAACAATCGCCGCGGGCGTCTGCTCTCTGAGAGAAACCGCACCAATCCGCTGCCCAAACCCAGTGCGGCGATGCTGGCCAGAAGTTGAACGATGGAGATCACCGAGGATGCCAAACCGACTTGTGCCGTATCGTAATACTGGGCTGCCAGCCACCAGAATACAAATCCAGCGCCTGCTCCGACGATCGTCACGCCCAGCAAATAGCCGGCGTTTCGCAGCAGCCGGTCTTTGAGCCGCAGCAACAAGGATTTCAATCGCACGCTTACAGGAGCGGAGATGCGCTCTCGTAGCGATCGCAGCGCACTCACGCTCCGTGCTCTCCGAAGATCGAATCGGGATCGAGTTCGAGCGCGGACAATTCCTGCTGCAGCGAGGTGCTCACACTGCCCTGCAGCTTGTCACTCAGCTTCCCCAGCAAACGCGGGGCGAGCTTCTCCAGGGCCAGGTGAATCGGTTTAAACAATTTCGAGGCAAAGTCGATGTCCCCCAAACGCCGGATCAAGAGACGCGCCCAAGGTCGATTGCACAGGGAAACAAGCTGGTCAATCTCGTCGTCGCTCATACGATTGTAGATCGAACGCAGCCAATGATTGTAGCGTAACTCATCGCCTTCCTGTTCGAGCCATACGTCCTCATAGCGGCGCAAGGAACCGTATTCGAGATCTCCCCAACTGAATGCTTCCAAAGCCGCCTCGGCCGCTAAAATACCGGCGCGCATACCCATGTAGATCCCGCCGCCGGATGATGGTTTTGCCTGCCGCGCCGCATCCCCGATTAATAAACCGTGGTCGAATGCAATTCGTGAAGCAGGGCGCACCGGAATGAGCCAGCCACACTGATCCAACTGCGTAAACGATCCGAAACGCTCACGCACTAAATCGAGAAAACCTGAGAAGCGACGGCGTATATCGCGGCACTGACCGCCCAAACCTATGCGCGCAAACCCATCACCAACCGGAATGATCCACCCAAACCAACCTGGTGCAATTTGATTGCCGACGAAGATTTCGATGTCATCGGGGCCGGAGCGATCGAAGCGAACATCCGCTTTCATCGTCGGCAGCGCTTCCCCATCGCCAGCGGCGTCGAACCAACGCGCCACTTGAGAACGGACTCCGTCCGCGCCGATTAAAATCGGCGCTTTTAAGTGCTTGCGGCCTTTTCCGTTGACGGCCATAATGTGAACATCGCCGTTGACACGTTCGAAGGACTCGGCACGCACGCCGAGCCAGATCCGCGCACCTGCTGCCTGGGCGCGTTCCGCCAAATATCGGTCAAAGTCCGTACGATCTATGGCCAGAGCCTGCACTTCGCTCGATTCCAACCAGGCGACGCCGCCTCTGGGGCCCCAAACCCTGGCGCGGTCGAAAGATCGCAGCGCTCTGTCTGACTCGGCTGCCCCCGCGAGGGCCAATGTGCGCGGCGAAACCAGTCCAGCACAGTGGCACGGCGACCCGATTTGCTCGTGCTCCTCCAGCACGACGACGCGCGCTCCACCTTTGGCGAGCGTATGCGCCGCCATGCTGCCTGCCGGCCCCGCGCCGACAATCACTACATCCACGCGTGTGTGTCCCGTTCGCTTCATCCGCCGCCTACCCGAATCTGTAAGGTCTTTGCAAGCTCGAAAGGCCCATTGACACTTTGTGCCCAATCGAGGATCGTGTTAATATTGGTTAATTGCCAGCGACTGGCAATTTTTTCACCTCTGGAGAAGAACAGGGATAAAGCATGGTTTCGACCGTCACCACAACCGTAACCACCATCGCCACACAAGCCTACGGCCCAGCGTTGGCCGTAGTGGGCATTGTTTTGCTGATCGGTTTCCTGGTGACCAAAGAATTGGCCGAATCCACGGAAAGCGTACTGGGGAGTCGCCTCGCCCGCGCTGTGAACATTGGCATTCTGCCGCTGCTCTTTGTCTTCATGCTGATCGTACTTTCGAAGATCCAGGCCGCCCTCTTGTAGACCCATCCTCTACCTTCAAACTACCTGCTCGATACGTTTGATTCCGCCTCGGATTCGATGTACGTGATACGCCTCAGCATCGGGTGAGGCGGTGACGCGCAACAATCGCCACACAATGTACCACGGATAATCCGATCTCGATAGTTGCAGGTATTGATGATCTGTCAGGCAACGGGGGATGGGTGTAAGTCAATCGAGGAAGAGGCTGAATCTTGTCACTTACGATAAAACCAGCGGCGTCCCGTGAATGGGGTGATCGGTGACGTGGATGGTGATACCGTAGGCGGCAGCCAACTCCTCGGGTGTGAGAACTTCACGGGCGCTGCCGATTTTGCGTACCCTCCCATCAGAAAGCAAAGCAACCCGATCCGTGTAGCGCGCTACAAGGTTCAGATCGTGCAGCGTCAGGATCACCGCAAGGTCGTTTTCCTGGGTCAGGATACGAATCAAACGCAGTACCTCATCCTGATGTTTGAGATCGAGATGCGCCGTGGGCTCGTCCAACAACAAGATACTCGCTTCCTGCGCCAGGGCGCGGGCGATCAACAGCCGCTGCTGTTCTCCACCCGACAACTCACCAACTTGACGCTCGGCAAAGTCAAGGGTGGCTGTTTGGCGCATCGCAGCTCGCGCGATGCGCCGATCCGACTCGCTTTCCTGGCCAAGCCACCCGAGATGCGCCGTCCGCCCCATCAAGACCACGTCCCGCGCCAGGAACGCCTCTGGAAGTTGGACGGCTTGCGGTACGACCGCCACGATTTGTGCCCTTTTTCTGAGCGGCAACGTCCCCAAATCCTGCCCGCCGATTTGTACGCCGCCGCGGTGCGGAGCCAAGACGCCGCTTGCGCCTCGGATCAGGGTCGATTTTCCTACCCCGTTCGGCCCCACCACGCCCAGGATTTCGCCGCCCTTCACGGTAAATGCGAGGTCGCGCAGAACGATGCGGCGTCCGTACCCAAAACTGGCCTCGTTAAAACGTATCTCCATTACCAGTACCTCTGCTGCTTGGTGCGTCGTAGAAGGTAGAGAAAGAACGGCGCGCCAACGATGGCGGTAATGATCCCCACGGGCAGTTCGCGCGGGGCAAGGACAGTACGCGCCACGACATCCGCCGCTAAAAGGACCACGCCGCCGGTTAGTGTAGCTAAGGGAATCAAGCGCCGGTAGTCGGGCCCCCACAGCAACCGCGCCATGTGGGGCACGATCAAGCCCACAAAACCGATGATCCCCGAAAAGGAAACCGCCGCCGCGGCGACGAGCGAGGCCGCGGCGACGATGACCAATTTGTAGCGTTCAACATCCAACCCCAGCTGCATGGCTTGCTCGTCCCCGAATTGAAGCACGTTGAGCGGCCTGGAAAGGAGCACCAACGCGATCAACCCGATGAGCAAATACGGTAGCGCGGCCAACACCGGCTCCCAACCACCCAGGGCAAAACCACCCAGAAGCCAGGCGACGGCCCGGTGCAGTTGCTCCGTGCTGAGCAGCATCAACAAGCTGGTGAGCGCCGAAGCAAACGCACTCACCGCTACACCGGCCAGAACCAACGTGGTGATCGGTGTCGTGCGGCCCACGCGCGCCAGTTGATACACCAGCGCCACGGTCAACAACGCGCCGATAAACGCTGCCGCCGGGATGATGTACATCCCCAACAAAGTGGTCGGCCATTGTAAAGTCATGGCCATTACGGCACCCAGCCCTGCACCGGAGGCGACACCGATGATGTAAGGATCGGCCAGCGGATTGCGGAACAAACCCTGATAGGCCGCGCCGCTTCCACCCAGGGCCATACCGGTCAGTGCCATCAGGATCGTTTGCGGCAGCCGAATTTCAAACAGGATCGTGGCAAACGTTGCCGGCCAATCGGCCTCGATTTTCATCCAGGCCAAGCGTTCGGCCAGCATGCGCACGACCGTCCAGGGAGGGATGCGAACGGGCCCGACGGTAACGCTGAGCAGCAGCGCACACAGCAGCGCCATACTCGCCCACAGCCAGGGGGCAATGACCTTGCGTTTGCCCGGCTGCTGCTGCCTCACGGGAGTCTTCTCAGGCTGCTTCGCCGCATGGCCCATTTATTCAAAGCGCTCCGGATGCAGAATTACAGCCATGGCTTCCAGGGCATCTACCAAACGCGGGCCGGGACGGTCGATCCAGTTGGCCTCGATGCCATAAATTTCACCATTCGCAACGGCAGAGATGTCCTCCCATCCTGCCCGCTCAGCGACGGATTCGGCGGTCGTCGTTACATAAGGTCCCTGGCTGAAGATCATCACCTGTGGATCGCGCGCCACCAACTCCTCCAGGCTGAGCGTGACATACCCCTCCAGATCGGAGGCCACATTTTTACCGCCGGCCAGGGTGATCAACACATCCTGGAACGTGCCGGCTCCAACAGTCCAGGGCGCCGTGGGATCCATGCCGTCGACTTCGTAATACACAATCAGCGCCTCAACGCCTTCGAGGTTGGCAAGCACCGCATTTACACGGCCCTCCAAATCCTGCGCCAGCGTTTGTGCCTGGGATTCGTGCCCCGTCAGTTCGCCCGCCAATTCGATGACGGCATACAATTCCGTGAAACCCATCGGATTGGGCAGCACGAAAACTGGAATCCCCAGCTGGTCGATCGCCTCGACGTGTTCCGGGCTGTTGATCATTGCCGCCACAACCAGATCGGGCTCAAGGGCCACGATGGCCTCCGTGTTCAGGTCACCGTAGGTGCTGCCGATGCTGGTGATATCGGCCGCCTCAGGCGGGGAATCCGATAAGTCGTCCCGGCCGACGATTAAATCGCCGGCGCCAATAGCAAACAGGATTTCCGTGCTGGATGGCGCGATACTGACGATGCGCTCCACGTCAGAATCAAGCGCCACTTCCCGGCCCATGCCGTCGACGAGCGACATGGCATTCGACGATTGTCCCGAAACCAACCCACACCCGCTGACCACGATCAGCAGCAACGAGAAAACGATCCCAATAAAATGTCCCTTTCGAGCGGATTTCATGATTTCACTCCCTTGATAAGTTAATTTTGGATCCACGCACAATGCGTGTGCCTTGATGCACAGGAAGGCAAACCCAATGTGCGGTCCTGCCAAACAAAAAACCCCTGCCTGGCGGACAGGGGTCGCGCGATTGCCTCGACGGCCTCACCTCCCTTCCGCGAAGGATGTGACGTAAACGGTGTGGGCGGTCGTCCTGGCTCTCCGCTTCAGCGGATTACAGTTGCGGGACAGCGCCGGACTTCAACGCTCGATCAGCGTGGCACCGGCTTCGCCTTTACGCCCTCTCATCCGGGGGAAGGGCACCCATACCGTTCGTATTCTCTACTCTTCACCCCATTTTACACCAGCTTCGAGGACAAGCAAGGAATTCCGCCAATCTTCGCTGCCTACGCCGCATTACTGCAACGCTTGATGTGAGACGTTCTTGCTTGACACGTCTGTTTCCCAACCTTAGAATCTATCCCCGGCTACGCTTCCAGATTGAGGAGTGTCACGGGTTTTACCGGGTTTCGAAAGGGCAGACCTCGCCCAATCATGCAAAGGGGAGCTGGAACGCCTCAGCAAAACAGCCGATCTGGTTGGCCCTCTGGTCGCCTGATAGAATCAATACCCGGTCATTAGAATCGTGCGCGAGCAATTCGGCTCGTTTCTTCGCAACGGTGTTTAACATTTTTGAACAATTTTGTACACAAGGGATTTGCGGATGGATCAGGATAATGCGACGCACCGGCCGATTTCGCATCGACCTTGTTGGAGAATGGTATGTCCGACTTTTTAATTCGCGGTGACTTGTCTGACCTGGATCCCGAACTCAGTCAACTGGCCGATCTCGAAGCCGAACGCCAATACCGCCGCTTGATTCTCATCCCCTCCGAAAGTTCTGCGCCGCTCGCTGTACGCCAGGCATTGGCCTCCGCCTTCCAGAACCTGTATGCAGAAGGCTATCCCAGCGAATACACTCGCGACCTCGACGAATCAGAGATTCTAAATCTCGCCGCGCGCCTGGCCCACTACCGACGCTACTCGGACCCGCGCTATTACAAAGGCACGGAGTATGCCGACATCATCGAAGCCCTGGCTCGCCGTCGCTGCGCCGAAGCTTTCGCGATCGATGAGATCGAGGCGGATCAGATTTTCGTCAACGTACAGGCGCTCTCCGGGGCGCCGGCGAACAACGCCGTGTTTCACGCCCTGGTTGAACCGGGAGACACCGTGATGGGCATGAGCCTCATTCACGGGGGACACCTCACGCACGGCTCGCCAATCAACCGCTCGGGCAAATACTACCATGCCACACATTACACCGTGGATCCCGAAAGCGAGATGCTCGACTACGATGCCGTAGCGGACCAGGTCAAGAAACACAAGCCGAGACTCATCATCGCCGGATATACCTCTTATCCCTGGGCCGTCGATTGGATGCGTTTTCGGGAAATCGCCGATTCGGTCGGAGCCTATCTCCTGGCAGACATCGCCCACGTAGCCGGCCTGGTAGTTGCCGGGATCTATCCATCCCCCGTCGGCATCGCCGATGTCGTCAGCTTTACCACGCACAAATCACTCTGCGGACCTCGCGGGGCTGCCATTCTGACGACGTCCCCCAAGCTGTCCCGTGACATCGATCGTGCTGTCTTTCCGGGCGAACAGGGCGGCCCACACATGGCGACCATCCTGGCCCAGGCCCTGACCTTCAAACTTGCTGCAACCGAGCGCTTTAAAATGCTGCAGCGGCAAATCGTAGCCAATTGTGTGGCGCTCACGCAGGGGCTCGAAACAGGTGGGCTGCGCATCCCCTACGGCGGAACGAACACACATCTGACCAACGTAGACTGTAAATCCGTCGCCGCTGAAGATGGCACGACGCTTTCCGGCGACATGGCGGCTCGCATTCTCGACCTGGCCGGAATCGTAGCAAATCGCAACACCATTCCGGGCGACGTCTCTGCTGGTCGCGCATCCGGCGTTCGCCTGGGAACCCCGTGGATCACGCAGCGCGGTTTCACCGAAAAGCAGAGCCGAGAACTTGGCGCCGTGATCGCCGAACTGCTCTTGGCCTGCAAACCCTACAAAATCGAAGGCCGGCGCAGAGCGCTGCTGCGAGCGAAGGTGGATTTCGCTGCGCTCAATGATGCCAGAATTAAGGTTCGCGAGATGGCGACGTCGGCCGGCATCGATTTCGACCCGCCCGAACATGGCTATCCCCATTTTTACTACCTCGACGATCCGGATCCGAAGTCGCCCTACGCTCACCTGGAATTGGAAGGGGCGGCTGCAGAAAGCTGTTTACGCTGGGTTAGCGATGCCCGACCGCTCGATTTAAAACCTGGAGAGATTACGGAGGTGCTTCTACACGTCCTGGACGAAGACATCGAAGCGACCCTCGAACGCGGCGAAGCCGCGCAGCTATGGCGCCTAACTGTTCCCGGCAAAGGCGCCAATCGCATCGCCACCTGGATGCGTGACCTATCCGACGGATTCGTACCGCTTGATTCGAACGACCTGCTGAAAAAATCACCCGGGCCGTTCGTCGTGCGTCTGCTCGAGGGACCCAAGTCGATGCCGAAGGCTTCCAGGCAAGCAGACGGCGCCGATAAGCCCTGGAGCCTGGTTCTCAAGGGAGATCGAAACGAAACGCTTCCGGATTTCGAATTTCAACCCGAGCAGAATGACGAGGTGAGAACCACGGCGTTGCACGGGACACACAAAGCGCTGGACGCCAAGATGGTACCCTTCGCCGGCTGGGACATGCCGGTTTGGTACAGTTCGGTCCTCGAAGAACATCGAGCCACCCGCCAGGCTGCCGGTTTGTTCGATGTGAGTCACATGGGCGTGTATCGAATCGAAGGTCCGCATGCAGCTGCCTTCTTGGACTGCGTCGTCGCCAACGACGTCGCTTCCCTGGCCGTGGGACGATCTATCTACACCCATTTCCTCGACCCCGAGGCGCATGTGATCGACGACTTGATGATCTACCGCAGGGGCGAGATGGCCTATTTGCTCGTGGTCAATGCCGCCAATGATGACAAGGATTGGGCTTGGCTGAATGCTGTTAAACGGGGCAGCGTGGCAATCGATCGCGCTCGTCCCTGGGCGAAGGCCTTCGGCAGGAATTGCACACTGCGAAATCTACGCCATCCCAACGAGGGCGCAGACATGCTCGTGGATATCGCCCTGCAAGGCCCGCAGAGTCGAGAGATACTTTTGTCCCTGGGATGCGATCACAAGACGGCAGATCAGCTGCAGCACCTGCCGTGGACCGGTCTGATGGAGGGCAATTTCGGCGGGTTTGACCTGGTCGTCAGCCGCACGGGCTACACGGGGGAACGGGTTGCCTTCGAGTTGTTCGTCCATCCCCAGAAAAGTGTCGACCTGTGGAAGACTTTGCTTGAAGTTGGTGAACCGTTCGGGATTAAGCCGGTCGGATTAGCGGCACGCGATTCATTACGCATCGAAGCCGGATTGCCACTTTACGGGCACGAGTTGGCTGGAGATTTAGCGCTCGGAGTCGGCGCATCCGGTTTTGCGTCCTACGTGAAAGCGTATAAACCCTGGTTCATCGGCCGCAGCGCATTCTTGGCGCAGGAAGCTGAACGCGATGTCGAAGTCGCACGCTTTCGATTCGATTCCAAGCGCGTGCGCGTGCCTCATTACGGTGACCCGGTTGCTGATCGTAAGGGGCAGATGATCGGCACGGTGACCTCCTGCGCCATGGACAGCGAAGGCTATCTGCTCGGACAAGCCTGCTTGCAAAAGGATTTTCTCGCTGAAGGAACGCCCATCGCCGTCTACCAGGGCGCAGCCAGGGAAGCGGACACGTTGCCGGTTGATTTGGCTGCTGTTGACAAGAAAATCGATCCGGCGACGGCGACGGTGCTTTCCCGGTTTCTCTAGCAATTCGCATTTCCCTGCTTTTCTGTATCAATATTCGACGTACACAGCAAGTGTTCAGCACCTCCGGTAAAGTCGTTATCTCCCATCCCGTTATCGGGAACCCGCCCAATCTCACAAGATTCCGGCTTTGATGCGCTTTCAAAACATGACAATAATCATATTCCTTTTTTTGAATGTGTGCTACAATATATTCGAATCTTTGAATATGAGTGGGACGATGAAACCACTGAAGAAAACCTGTGAACTTCTGAAATCCATTGGTAACCCGCTGCGTGCGCAGATTCTGCTTGCCATCGGCGACGGTGAGGCTTGTGTGTGTCATCTCGAAGCGCTGCTTGGAATAAGGCAAGCCTCGATATCCCAACAATTGATGATCTTACGCCGGAAGCAACTCATCAAATCCCGGCGCGAGGGAAAATACGTGTTCTATCGGCTCGCCAAACCGGAAATCCTCGAAGTCATCCACGCCGCGGGCGCTGTCGCAGGTGTACCGAGAAGCGCTCTCGTTATTCAAACGCATACGCATTGTGAATGCCCAAATTGTGGAGCCGACGAGGTCGAAAAGCAGGAACGCATAGGACAATCGTCGTAGGAGAACATGGACGTCATTACCTTTATAGGAAATCTTCTAACCAGCGGCCTGGGCAACCTAGCAGCCTACCTCGCCGCACATGTCTTGCTGTGCTTGCTGCCCGCTTTCTACATCGCCGGAGCTATGACCGCCTTGATTCCCAAGGAAACTATAACGCGGTTCCTGGGACGCAGGACACCCAAGGTCATATCTTACCCGGCTGCCGCTGCAGCGGGTTTCTTGCTCGCCGTCTGCTCGTGCACCGTCATTCCCCTCTTCGCCGGAATCTACAAAAAAGGCGCGGGAATTGGTCCAGCGATTACCTTCTTGTTCGTAGCACCGGCCATCAACATCCTGGCGCTGGTCTACACCGGCGGCGTGCTTGGCATGGATCTGGCCGTTGCGAGATTGATTCTTTCGCTGGCTTTCGGCGTCGGTGTGGGCATCATCATGGCGCTCATCTTTCGCAAGGCGGACGCCGCGCACGATAAAGCCACGGATGCCCTGTTTGCAGGACAAGCTGCAATGCGGCCGAAGGCAGTCGCCTTCTTGTTGCTGCTGGTTGCTTTGCTGGTAGTTGGCACCTTTCAGATCGAGGCGCTCAAGCAAACCTACATCCAGGTCGATTTGCCCATCGCGGGTGTGGATGCCTTCCAATCGTTCCTCGGCCGCCTCGTGCCTTTCGATCCGACGCGGGGCGAGGAGGGCGTCACGGCGCAGGGTGCGATCTTGATCGGCATGCTGATCCTGATCGGATTAGCGTCCCGGAAAGGAATCGAGAACATCCACGCCGGCTTCAACCGCTGGACCTGGATATCGGTCGGTTTGGTCGGATTGACATTGATTGTAGCGGCCATCAGTATGGCACCTCACGCTGGCGGGATAACGTTGTCTCTGACGGGGAAGTCTTTCGGCGTATTCGTCTCCGTCATCGTTTTAGGTTGGATGCTCAAATCGCAACTGAACGAAGATGAAACACGCAGCTTTCTGTGGGAATCGTGGAAGTTCGTCAAGCAGATATTTCCGCTGTTGATCGTTGGTGTGTTTATCGTCGGCGTCATGCGCGAATTGATCCAGCCCGAATGGATCGAATTCGTCGCCGGGAGCAATTCAATCCTGGGAAATTTCATCGGCGTGGTTTTCGGCGTCTTCATGTACTTCCCCACACTTGTGGAAGTGCCGATTGCGCAGATGTTCTTGGATCTCGGCATGCATCGGGGTCCCCTGCTGGCCTATCTCATCTCCGACCCCGAACTCAGCCTGCAAAGCATTCTGATCACCGCTGCGATTATCGGGCGCACGAAAGCGTGGACGTACGTGGGCTGGGTGGCGCTGTTCAGCACACTTTCCGGGCTGATGTATGGTGCCTGGGTTGATGGGACCAGTATCGGCATCGTCGCTCTGTATCTGATCTTGTTTCTGGCAATGTTAGCCGCGCTTTTATGGCGGGTGAACCGTAGAAATTCACTCCGCCTGGCCCGCGAACACACATCTTAATAGGGAGCAGCTTATGCTTACAATTAAAATCCTTGGATCGGGTTGTGAAAATTGCAAACAAGTTGAGAAGATTGCCCGAAAAATCGTGGGTGAGATGGCGCTCGAGGCGGAAGTCATCAAAGTCACCGACTACGCCGAGATCATGCGCTACGACATTCTCTCCACACCCGGGCTGGTGGTCAACGAGAAGGTGGTCTGTTCCGGGCGCATTCCCACCCCGGCCGAAGTAACCACCTGGTTGGTGGACGCACTCGAGACTGCTTGATGTCCAAGCGTAAAGTGCTCTTCCTCTGTACGGGCAACTCAGGTCGGTCGCAGATGGCGGAAGCCATCGTCAACGCACGAATGAGCGACGGCTGGGAAGCGAATAGCGCAGGCACCGATCCGTCGGGAAGCATTCATCCAAAGGCACTTTCCGTACTCGAAGAAATCGGAATAGCGCATCATGGAAAATCGAAGTCGATCGATGAATTTCGGGGGTCAGATTTCGACCTGGTGATCACCCTTTGCGATGCGGCTGCAGAGGCGTGTCCCGCTTGGTTGGGAAGAGGGAAAAAAGTCCATTACAGTCTTTCCGATCCGGCAAAAACGAATAATATCGACGACTTTCGCAATGTACGTGATGACATCGCACGCGAAATCACCGCCCTATTGAAGGAATTCGCCCATTAACGAACTCCATTGCGATGGATTTTCTCAATGGAGATAATTTGGAGGTCGAATGGCACAAGCAACCCGCAAAGGTCTCTCTTTTCTAAACCGCTATTTAACCCTGTGGATCTTCCTGGCAATGGCTTTCGGCGTGGGAATCGGTTTCTTTTTCCCTGATGCGGTGCAATCGTTCAACATTGCAGTCTCTGTTGGGACGACGAACATCCCAATCGCGCTTGGCCTGATCCTTATGATGTACCCCCCGTTAGCCAAGGTGCATTACGACGAATTGAGCGACGTTTTCCGCAACTGGAAGATTCTAGGTTTGTCACTGGTGCAGAACTGGGTGATCGGACCCATTTTGATGTTCGTGCTTGCGATAATCTTCTTGCGCGGCTATCCCGAATACATGACGGGGCTGATCTTGATCGGCCTTGCCCGTTGTATCGCCATGGTAATCGTATGGAACGAACTGGCAAAAGGTGACAACGAATACGCCGCAGGATTGGTGGCATTCAATAGTGTTTTTCAGGTTCTTTTCTACAGCGTGTATGCCTGGGTATTTATCACCGTACTTCCGACCTGGTTCGGTCTGGCCGGCAGTGCAGTGGAAATCACCATCGGGGAGATTGCCAAAAGCGTTTTCATATACTTAGGTATCCCGTTCATCGCGGGATTCCTCACACGCTTCTTCCTGGTTCGTTCGAGGGGCAAAGACTGGTATTACGAGACGTTCGTCCCAAAAATCAGCCCATTGACACTCTTCGCATTGTTGTTCACGATCGTGGTCATGTTCTCACTCAAGGGAGAACTGATCCTGACCATCCCGTTGGACGTGGTAAGGATTGCTGCCCCGCTGCTGATCTACTTCGTAGTTATGTTCCTGCTCTCTTTCTTCATGGGGCGAGTGGTAGGTGCCAACTACGCACAGACAGTTACGTTGTCATTCACTGCGGCCAGCAACAACTTCGAGTTGGCCATTGCGGTGGCTGTAGCCGTGTTTGGCATCGGATCCGGCACAGCGTTTGCCGCGGTCATCGGACCTCTTATCGAAGTGCCCGTGATGATCGGATTGGTGAATGTTGCATTCGCACTTCGACGCCGTTACTTCTCAGGCGAAGTGAAGACTCTCAAAAGAGACTAGCGACAATAATTGTTGTCTTGCGTTTGATTAAATGTGAAAACCAATCGTCCGGACGCAGGTCGATCGTGTATCCGGTTCAATCAAGTATCTATATATGCTCGTAAAATCCGCGCGGCTGTAGTTCGGGGAAGTCCCCCTGCTCGACCAAATATCGGCGTACGTCCACACAGAGATGGCACTTACCGGCATATCCTTCGCTACGCGGCTCGAATTCGAATTCTTTCACAGCGTACTGGCAAAGTCCATACGGCCCTCTCGTGATGAGCGTCTCGATCAAGGTGGGATAGCGGCCGGATCGAAAATCATCCAGCACTTGCGGAAGGTCACGCCAGCTGCCAATGAATAACCCGCCGCAAAAGCCCGAGACATAGTTGCCGTAGAGATCGAAGTGAGAATGGTGTGCATTCAGGATCTCGTTTGCACATTGCGCACCCTCAAACGCCTGCGCTGGATAACTGGGCACCAGGTGTCCCAGAGCATACCCCGATCGGCCGCCAGAAATAATGCCGTAACCCTGCCACAAGATTCGGCCTGCCTCTTCCCGGCCGAATTCCTGCTCGTAGTGCGAAAGCGGCAAGGGGCGCTCGACGTCGTGGCGTTGAATCAGGTTCAGGTATTCCGCCTGGTAAACGATCAATCCTCGCCCGCCAAACACCTCCATCACCGCTCGAATTGCGCGCAGCGTTCGGAGCGGAGGAATCTTCTCGGCGTGAAAGGGTGAACAACTAATCAGAACCGCTTGAAGTCCGGCCTCACGCAGCGTGCGAAAACGAGCGTACGTCTCTTGCTCGTCCACACACCAACTGGCGCTGGTTTCCACGTAGCAGGCTATCCGCCGCGATACAGCCTCTTGAACGCCGCGCAGCAATAGGTCGAAATGGAGGAACGGTTCGCCTCCGGTGAGATGAACCTGGGGAGGATCCGGCCAGCTGGCGACGGCGTCCAACGCTGCCGAGAGTGCCTCGTTCGACATCGGCTCCCGCTCCCAGCGCGGTCCGCAGTTATACAGGCAATGCTTGCAAGCGCTGTTGCATTGATAGGTGAGAATAACGCCGATATCCTGGGGAACCAATTCCATGAACTGCCCGTTCACCACGTCTCGTAACGCACGATGTCATCCAGCGCTCTGCGTTCCTTCGGTTTCGGTCTGTCCGCCGGGTAGCCCAGAGTCGTGAATATCATCGGCTCGACACCCTGCGGCAAACCCAGGACGTCCCGCGCAGCCTGCGGGTCGAAGGCGCCGATCCAACAGGTGCCCAATCCGAGCGACGTCGCCGCCAGAATCAGATGATCCATGGCGATGGTCACGTCCACCTCGGCGGTGTTGCGGTCGCCTTTCCCGACGTAGGCTTCGGCAATGACGCCGCAGCCGCAGATGACGATCGGAGCCGCAACGAACCAATCGCGATCGTATATGCGGCGCAGTTCCTTCTCCCGATCGGCGGTATGGATCACGATGAATCGGATCGGTTGGTTGTTCGCCGCCGTCGGCGCCAAGCGCGCGGCTTCGAGTACCTGCGCCAACTTCTGCGCCTCGACGGCCTGCGGTTTGTATGCGCGAACGCTGTAGCGCCCGCGAACGAGTTCCAAGAAATCCACGGTCACTCTCCCTTGAGCGAGTCGTCAGCTCGATGCTGCGCGCTCGACATCTTCCCTCTTTTCCCCGTGCGTCCCTCGCCGCCAAAGCCAGAAGAGGAAGACGATCAGCGCTACGCCAACCCGCGTCATCCCCGTTGTGTCATCCGTGCGGGTTTCATCCAATTCCTGTATCGGCGCCAGAAACGCATAAAATGCCAGCACGCCGCTCACGATGGCGAGTTTATGCTTTTCGACCCACGCGCCGCCACCTGAAAAGTAGCGCACGACCCAGAAGACTGCGCCCGACCACAGAAATGTCGACAGGATGGTGATCGAAAGCGGAACATCCATCGCCGGGAAGCGAAACATCAGGAAAATATAGAATACAACCACACTGCCGAAACCAAACAGA
>Ga0315534_1000042_pt1 | contig 60624 bp, 57 predicted proteins | sample SalMarSW160240MG_FD_203094 | JGI IMG/M metagenome (GOLD analysis project Ga0315534, IMG submission 203094) | Salt marsh sediment microbial communities from the Plum Island Ecosystem LTER, Massachusetts, United States - Salt Marsh Sediment SW1602-40 ... | reverse complement strand
GGCTGAGCAGCAGGGGCTTCCGTCGCCGGCGTACCGCAGGCCGTGAGAATCATGCTGGCCAGTACGAGCAGGCTTAGAAGCATAAATATCTTTCGGCGTTTCACAGTATTCTCCTCCTGAATTCAAGGGTGTCTAGGTGGTACAAGGATATCGGTTACCTCTCTTTACTTTCCACCACCTCCCTCCTGAATGATAACTATACTGCGCTCCGTCTGAAGATGACGGCGCGCAGTAAATGCACCTGAACGGTGCACTGATGTACTGCATTGTATATCTCATACTGGAGAGGGTCAACCATGGTTCAAAGCACTTGCACCCTCTGGGCTAGCGTTTACAATCAAGCACTCATCGAGGAGGTGGGCACCATGGAAGGCTTTCCATACCGGCGCACTTTTCTGCTTGGATTTGGCTTTTTTGGCATCAGCATCATCTGGCCGCTCTTCAACAGCCTGATTCCCCCAATGCTGGAGGATCTCGGGCTTTCCGCGTTGGCCGTCGGATTCATCCTCACCTGGGATAACATCATCAACATGTTCGTCCAGCCCTGGGTGGGCAGCCTGTCGGACCGCACCCGCTCGCGCTTTGGACGCCGTAAACCGTTCCTGATGTTCGGTGCGCCTGCTGCCGGGCTGTTCTTCATCCTGGTGCCGTTCGTGCGCGAGAACTTTATCTTGATCGCGTTGGCGATCCTGGGCACAAATCTTGGTATGGCGGTCTTCCGCTCTCCAACGATCGCCTATCTGGGCGATCTCTTTAAGCCGGTGGATCGCAGCAAGGCGAACGGCGTGATCAACCTGATGGGCGGCCTGGGTGGGGCGGTAGCGCTTTTCGGCGGCGGGGCGCTGTACAAGCTCGGCGTGCCCTTGCCGTTCATCGTCGGCGCTGGGATCATGGTGCTGGCGATCCTGGTAGTCGTGCTGGCGGTGCGTGAACCCGCACTGCCCGAGCCGGAAGCCGCCGTCGCCGCTCCTGGCCTGTGGGCAAGTATTCAGAGCGTGCTGCGCGGGCCAGAATACAGCCCACTGGCGCTGCTGAGCGCGATCTTTTTCTGGTTCGTCGGCTGGAATGCGATGGAAGCCTTCTTCACCATCTACGCCCGCAACGTGCTGGGGATTGATGTCGGTTCCGGAACCCAAATGCTGACCGCCTTTGCGGCCACGCTGATCCTCTTCGCCATCCCCAGCGGCCTGCTGGCCACACGCATCGGCCGTAAACCGACCATCATGGCCGGCCTGGCCGGGATGCTGCTCGGCCTGGTGGCCGGGTTCTTCATTCGCGATTCAACCATGCTGCTGGTAACGCTGGCGCTGATGGGTGCCTTCTGGGCATTGGTCAACATCAACTCGCTGCCGATGGTTTATGACCTCGGTGACGAAGGCAGCATCGGCGTTTACACCGGCCTGTACTATTTCGCCTCTTCCGCCGCCGCGATCACCGGTCCCATTCTGGCCGGCTGGCTGATCGACCTCACCGACCACCGCTGGATCTGGATCTTCAGCGCCATCTTCCTCGCCCTGGCGATGCTGGCGGTGACACGCATTCGGGTTACGCAGAGAGCTTAAATGGGGTGTTTCATGCTGTAACGAGAAGACGGTGAATTTAAGGAACGAGGACGGTTCCTGCGGGAACGACGGCGTGCTTCGGGATAACAACGATCCCGTCGCGAATCGACCATGATTCGGTATCAACATCAGGTTGGCCGTAGTGCGGCTCGATGACCACGCCGGCCCCGATGCGAGCGTTCTTATCGATAATGGCGCCGGCGATGCGAGAGCCGCGCCCGATCCCAATCGGAGGAACGTCAGGTTGAACCTGCTCCCGTTCGCCCTCGTAGTAGTCGGCTCCCATCATGACCGAATCGCGCAGAATGACATCTTCCGAGATGATGCTGCGGATACCGATAACCGCGTTCTGAATTTCGGCGCCCTCGATGACACAGCCATCCGCTAGTTTGACCCGATCGAGACATACGTTATAGATGCGGGAACCGGGTAGAAAGCGCGGCCGGGTGTAAATCGGGCTTACCGGGTCATGAAAGCTAAAGGGCGGTACTGCCTCGGTCAGCGCCAGGTTGGCGCGGTAGAAAGCCTCGATTGTGCCGATGTCCTCCCAGTAATCATCGAAACAATAGCCAAACACCCGGTGTGATTCAATCGCCGCCGGCAGTACATCCCCACCGAAATCGTCGTGTTCGGATTCGAGCAGCTCAGCCAGGACGTCCCTTTTAAAGATGTAGATACCCATCGAGCCCAAATATGGGCGCGCTTCGTCCGGGCGGCTGGCAAACGCCTGCAGGACCGACTCTTCTTGCGGCTTCTCGATGAAGGCGGTGATGCGGCCATCCTGATCCTGTTTAAGAACGCCAAAGCGCCCCGCTTCTTGCGGCGCAACCGGCTTGACGGCCACCGTGACATCGGCTTCCGCCTGCAGGTGGCGCTCGATCATATCGCGGTAATCCATGCGGTAAAGATGGTCGCCGGCCAGGATGAGCACGTCCCGCGCACCGGTCACTTCGATCTCGGACATCTGCTTGCGAACGGCGTCGGCTGTTCCCTGGTACCAATCATGACTGGTAAGAGTCTGCTCAGCAGCCAGGATTTGAACCCAACCGGAGTGAAAGAGATCGAAGTTGTAGGTTTGCGTGATATGGCGGTGCAGCGATACGGAATTAAACTGGGTCATGACCGCGATGCGGTTTATCCCTGAGTTGAGGCAGTTGCTGAGCGGAATGTCGACCAGGCGGTATTTCCCGCCGATGGGGACGGCAGGTTTCGCCCGCAGCTTGGTCAATGGCCACAAGCGCGAGCCGCGGCCTCCTCCGAGGATCAATCCGAGCACATCAGCATTCGGCATAACACCCTCCAGGCCCCACCACCGGGAGCCATTGCGCGAGCGAGGCGGCCGGCCGAGAAGTACTGGCCATGATCAGCCTTCGATCACTCCCTCGATCTCGAGGTGCAGCGGAATCTCCGGCGGGTTCGTACCGTAGTCGGTAAGATCGTCCAGGACGAGCCGGATGCGGAGCGCTTTCTTCCCGGGCAGTCGGGCAACATGGGCGATCATAGCCTCGTCTGCCTCGATGCCGAACGTCTTTAGAAGTCGCCTGATCTGTTCACGGCTTCCTTCCATGCTGGACCTCCTCGGCTGCAACCTGGCTCAGAGCATGAACACAGTCGTAAGCACTGCTCCAAGCAGCGTTGCCAGCGCGTTAACCGCATCGTTACCCAGCCAGGCGGGACCGCGCAACACCTCGGTCGCCGCTCCGCAGGAATGGTGCGGGTGCTTTTCGGTTTCTTTCTGGCAAGCAGGACAATAATAGACCCGCTGGCAGCATGCGCCAAGATAACTATCCAGGTCAGAGCCCAGAAATCCGGCTATCATCGCCGCGGGTATAAGCCACAGATCCGCAAAGAGCCAGCCAGCCAGGCACGCGATCGTCCCCGCACCTGCGAGAGCGGCGATAAATCCCACCCCACTCACCGCACCCGAGGTTCCAGCAGGTACCTGTCTTCCATTCGTTAACAAGCGAGGCAGACGGCGCGAGAGTACGCCCAACTCTGTCGCCCAGGTGTCGGCATTGGCCACCGCCAGCGCCCCGACAAACGCGTATTGCGCTGGCTGCAGACCTCCCAGGACATAGACCACAAGCGCCACCCCGGCGACACCTCCGTTGGCCAGGACCTGGGGCAGGTCTCTGGGGCCACCCTTGGCGTACTCGAGGTTGACAGCCCTTTTTCTTTTATGGAACAGGCGGGTCAGCAGGCTTGAGCTCAGGAAGAACCACAGCAGCAGCAGGGAAGGGGGGAGACCGCCCAGGCCGAACGTAATTCCACCCAATAGCCCGGCGGCGACCATTCCGCTGCCAGAGAGCGCGCCAGCGGCGTAGGCGATGCCTGAGATGATAAAGCCCAGAATCAGGCCTTGATACAGCAAATTGTGGACTCCGTGTGATCAGGCTGTGGATAACCCGCAAGAAACCTGTGGATAATCCAACGGCAGCTGTGGATAAAATCCGTCAGGCGCTCAACAGGTGGAGCATTGCCCCCCAGAATAAAAGCCCAACGATGATTGAGGCCATCCAGAGTGCGTAGGCAAGCAGCCGCTGCGCCGGCTGGCGGTACAACCACAACCCAAGGCTGAAGTTGAACAACCAGCATAGGCTGCTTATCAGCGGCAGCAGCAGCAGCCGCCCGGGCGGAGCGAACGTCTCCGGCAATCCCTGAGGATTGAAGCCGAAGGGGACCTGGGCTGGCAGATCGGGGACGCGCACAGCGAGATAGCCAAGCAGGATCAGAGGAAGCGCGATTCCAGCCAGCAGGAGCAGTCGCCCAACTCGGTCAGCCAGAAGCTCCATCACCGCAAAACGCGGGCGCTGGGATAGGGCCTGCATCGGCTGCAGCGAGCCGAGCATTGTCGCTTGTTGGTAGGTCTCGAGAAATCCGGCCGCGGTCACCGGGGAGAGGAGAATTATACGGCCGTCTCCTTCGACCAGCACCAGATCTTCGCTTCCCAGTCCCAGGAAGTAATCAAGTTTTGCCCCGCCCTCCGACTGCGAGGATCCGACCGTAGTCACAGGCCAGCGCACCCCGCTTGCAAGCAGCGATAAGCCTTCCTGCCGGCCAATAGCTCGCATGGAGCGAATCTTCCCGATTGGCAGCTGCTCGACGGCCCAACCCCAGCGCACCCGCAGTCCATCCCGGTCGAGGAGGTAGCGTGCGGTCAACAGGCCATAGAGATCATAGAGCAAGAACAAACTCAGCGGCACCCCGAGCAGCGGCAGCAGGATCCAGAGCACGGTTAAGAGGGAGAGTGAGGCGCGTGAGACTTGAATCAATCCGAACAGCGCTGCTGTCAGCAGTGCGAAAATTGCAAAGAGATCGATTGCCAGTCCGGCCGATCGCGGAGGATGGTATTCCATGCCAATCCAGGCAGAAACAAGAGATTCTGGTGCTGTTCGGGCTACGGGCAGGAATTTGACCTTGCCGGGAGGCGTGTCATTTTATGCTCATCGCCGTCTCGGTCACATATACCGTCTCGAGCCAACCTTTATAACGCGGGACGCGGCCGCGTACAACATCATCAAAAATCTGGCGCAGTCGGGTCGTCGCCGGTCCCATGACACCATTACCGATCGGTCGATGATCGACCATCGTGACAGCTGTCACCTGGGCGGCGGTGCCGGTCAGGAAGGCTTCTTCGCATAAGAAGACTTCGGTTTTATCGATTGAGCGTTCCTTGACCGTCAAGCCTAATTCCTGTTCGGCCAGCGTCATGATTGAGCGGCGGGTGATGCCTTCCAGAATATTATCTGTCACGGGTGGAGTGATCAGTACGCCATCACGCAGCATGAAGAAATTCATTGCGCTGCCTTCCGAGACATGCCCGTCGTTGTTCAGCACCAGCGCCTCGTCGAAACCGGAACGCACCGCATCGGTCTTGATGAACGCCGAATTAATGTAGGCTCCGGTGAGTTTGCCGCGCGCCGGGATAGCGTTGTCGTCGATCCGACGCCAGGACGAGAACGTGACATGCGCTCCGTCATCCTTCTCGATGTAACGCGAAAACGGAACGGCGAAGATGGTTAATTCATCACGCAAGCCATGCAGCTTGACGCCGATGATCTCGTCCGCCTTGTAGATCAAGGGGCGGATATAGATGTCCTCGTTGTAGCCTTCTTTCCGGACCAACTCAAGCGTGATGCGTGTCAGGTCTTCGATCGTGTAATTGATCTCGGCTGCCAATAATTTGGCAGAATTTAACAGCCGCGTGTAGTGATCAGCGGGACGGAATACGTAAAGCTGCTCGTGTTCCTCGTTCCAATATCCCCGTACGCCTCCAAACGCGCCGGTGCCGTAGTTCAACGCGTGGGTCATGACGCCGACTTTTGCTTCACTATAGGGGACGATCTTGCCTTGAAAGTAAGCAAACTTGGGGAGCGTCACTGCGTTTAACCTCCTGTTGGTCCTTGAGCTCTAAGCGCCGAAATGCACTTCAATAATGCGACTCTGCCCCATTATAGCCCGGGCGAGAAACCCCGTTCAAGACGACCTTTGGACGATTGTCCTATGTTCGCGGAAAAACTCACGTTCCCTCACGCAGGGAGTTTACCATAGGCTTAAACAGCGGAAGCCCGGGGGAAATCTCCGGGCTTCCGTCACGTTTCGATCAAACCTGTTATTGATCAGGCTTCGCGGAACTCGCCTTCAACGACATCACCTTTATCTTCACCTTCAGGAGTGCTGCCGCCATTGGTTTGTTCCTCCGGCTGTGCGTTTTGAGCATAGAGCTGCTGGCTCAGTGCATAGCTGGCTTGCTGCACGGCTTCAGTCAGGCGCTTGATCTCGGCCAGGTCATCACCCTGCAGCGCTTGCCGCAGGTCGGCGATCTTCGATTCGATCTGTGATCGATCACTCGCCGGGACCTTGTCCCCCAGCTCACGCAGCGTCTTCTCGGCCTGGTAGGCCAGCGTATCGCCTGCGTTGCGGGCATCGGCCAGTTCACGCCGATGCTTGTCATCGGCCTCGTGCGACTTGGCCTCCTGGACCATCCGCTCCACGTCACCTTTGTCCAGGTTGGTGGAGGCGGTGATCGTCACCTTCTGCTGCTTGCCGCTGGCGCGGTCCTTGGCCGTCACGTTAAGGATGCCGTTGGCATCGATATCAAACGTCACTTCAACCTGCGGGACGCCGCGCGGCGCCGGCGGAATACCTTCCAGCCGGAAGCGGCCCAGGGTCATGTTGTCAGTCGCCATAGGCCGTTCACCCTGCAGTACATGGATGTCGACCGCTGTCTGGCTATCTTCTGCGGTCGAAAAGACCTCGGTCTTCTCGATCGGGATCGTCGTGTTGCGCTCGATCAGCGTCGTCATGACGCCGCCCAGAGTTTCGACACCGAGCGAAAGCGGCGTGACATCGAGCAGCAGGACGTCCTTCACCTCGCCCGCCAGCACACCGCCCTGGATGGCGGCGCCAACCGCGACAACTTCGTCCGGGTTGACGCCCTTGTGAGGCTCTTTGCCGGTCATGTTGCGTACCAGCTCCTGCACCATCGGCATACGGGTCGCACCACCGACCAGCACCACCTCGTCCATCTCGTTGGTCTTTACGTTACCGTCCTTGAGGACGGCCTCGAACGGCCCGCGAATGCGATCGACCAGGTCTTCGGTCAGTTGCTCAAACTTCGCCCGTGTCAGCTTCATCTGCAGGTGCTTCGGGCCGGAGGCATCAGCGGTGATGAACGGCAGGTTGATCTCGGTCTCGGTTACCGTCGAGAGCTCGATCTTGGCCTTCTCGGACGCCTCGCGCAGCCGCTGCAGCGCCTGTCGATCGGCACGCAGATCGATACCCTGTTCTTTCTTAAATTCGTCGGCGATCCAGCTCAGGATGCGCTGATCCCAGTCATCGCCACCCAGGTGGGTATCGCCGTTGGTCGCCTTAACCTCGACCACACCTTCACCAACATCGAGCAGGCTCACATCGAACGTGCCACCACCCAGGTCGAAGACCAGGATGGTCTCGTTCTCCTGTTTATCGAGCCCGTACGCCAGCGCAGCAGCTGTTGGCTCGTTGATGATGCGCATCACCTCGAGACCGGCAATTTTTCCGGCATCCTTCGTGGCCTGGCGCTGCGAATCGTTGAAGTAGGCCGGGACGGTGATGACCGCTTTCGTGATCGGCTCGCCCAGGTACGATTCCGCATCGCTTTTCAGCTTAGCCAGGATCATGGCCGAGATCTCCTGCGGTGTGTACTCCTTGTTCGTGGCAGGAATCTTCACCCGAACGTCACCGCTGGGGCCCTCGGTTGTTTCGTAGGACACCATCTCGCGCTCGGTCTCGACCTCGTCGAAGCGGCGGCCGATAAAGCGCTTGATCGAGTAGATTGTGTTTTCGGAGTTGACAACGGCCTGGCGCTTGGCGGTCTGGCCCACCATTCGTTCGCCGCCCTTGTTGAATGCGACAACCGAAGGACACAGACGACCGCCCTCGACGGTAGGGATTACCGTCGGGTCGCCACCCTCCATAACAGCTACGACACTGTTCGTCGTGCCCAGATCTATACCTATAATCTTCGCCATAAATCGTCACCTCATTCCTTCATGGGTTTATAACTTTCATCATAGGTCAAGCGCGCTAGAGGAGCGTTAACATTGGGTAGGAGGAAGATCAGCTCACGAACCTGCAGCCAGCCGATGGCGTCTTTTCTGTAAGAACTGTGCTGGAGGGGGCGTCAGGAAAAAGGAACTGCAGCTTCCCGCCTGGCTGGCTGTAAACTAAACGGGTGTTGTGATTAACCTGGTGAGATCAGACCGATCATCGTTTGACCATAAGACTCGCACTGGAGGTTGAGAATGACCGATTTGGAAGAATTCCGGCATCAAAAGGATGACTTCTTTAAACAAAGTCCGCAAAGCCCGCTCTCTCCCGAGCAGCGAGCCGCCTTCACCGGACTGCGCTACTTCGATGAAAATCCCGATTTGCGAATGGAAGTGGAGGTCGAACGCTTCTCCCAGGATGAACAGGTTCAGATTCAGACCAATACCGGTGACGTCCAGACGTACGAACGATACGGCCGCTTTGAGTTCGAGGTCAACGGCCAGGCGGCGCAGCTTACGGTCTATCGTAATGAAAACGGATTCTTCCTGCCCTTTGCGGATGCCCAAGCCGGAAAGGAGACCTACGGTGCAGGCCGCTACCTCGAGCCCGAACCAGCCGGGGGTGGACGCCTGTACGTCGATTTCAACCTGGCCTACAACCCCTATTGCGCGTACAACGCTAACTGGTCCTGCCCGATCACGCCGGCTGAAAACCGGATCAAAGTGGCGGTACAGGCTGGCGAAAAGGTCTTCGAGGATCACGACTAAAACATAGCCAGGAGTGATCCGTCCTGGGTGTAGGTGTTCGTCTTATCAGGTAGAGGCCGCCCGGCTGCGCGCGGGAATACGCTCTGCACGCTGGCGGTAGCGTAGCAGCCCCAGCAACAGGGTGAACTGGACTGCAGCCGTCAACATCGTCGAAAATTGTTCGAAGTAGAACACCAGCACGTCGACTCCCGCCAGCGACAACAGCAGCGCAATCACGGCTAGGTTGATCCCGGCCCGCTCGCGGCCGAACAGCAGCATGATGCCAGACGCAAATAGCAGGAACCCGACCAAGCCTTCGAGCGTCACGCGTGCCGCGAACCAGAACACACCGGTCGTGCTAGAAACCCGGCCTAGTTCGACCAGGTTCGCAACCAAGCGCTCTAATCGAAGGGGATCTCCCATCGCCAGAAGCAGCTCAAGGAAGCCCGAGAGCGCCAGGAACCCAAGCGCGATCAAGCCCCCGATCAACGCCGCCCGCAACCGTCGGAGCGGGAGCCAGCGCTCTTCCCAGCGCTGAAGACCAGCCAAGTTGCGCTCCAGCATCCCAGTCCTCTCCGGGGTTATTTCGAGATCCGTTGAATTCAAGAATGCTAGCAGGCTTTCGGCTAATTTGGCGTAATTCGGCGAGGAGGCATTTTCAGCAATCAGCTCCAACCGGGCTTCCAGCTCGGCCCGCTCACCGGGCTCCAGGTCATGATCAAGCACCTCGCTCAACTCACTCAGGACCAGGTAAAGCTCCTCGCGCGGATCAAACTTCGGTCGAGTGCGGACCCGCAGGTAAATAAACACCGTGATCAGGAAGAATGCATAGATGATCGGAGCCGCGATCGGATGAAAGTAGTTGTTATTCTGGGTGATGAACTTCCCGACCTCATCGATGAACAAACCGACACCAGCGCCAGCCAGCACCGCCGACAGCATGAAAGCCCAACGATTGGCAAGGATCAGCACGATCAAGGCTGCGCTGAAGAGCAGCAGACCACCCCAAAGCACGTGCGCGATATGCGTCTGACCTGTGCCGAGCTGGGGGTACCCGGTCAGCTCCAGGAACAGCCGTGTGGCCCCAACCGATGCGGCAAAACTGAGCAGAGTGACCAGAACATAGGTCTCCGCCCCGCGCCGCCGGACCGGTTTGTGGATTCTTCCAAGCAGAGGGTCGAGCGCCATGCAAAACCTCTCAGGTAACAGGCTGCCCGGCTCGGTCCGGGACGAACGCGTACAATCCTACCGCTGCGATAACCGCCATCAGCGCGCCGAAATAGAACGGCGCGCTGGGGCCCAGCCCATTCCAGTTTCCAGCCCCCTGCCAGAGCAGGCCGGCGATCAAACTCGCCGGCAGCACACTGAAGCCTATGGCCGTGTACAGCGTGCCGTACGCCGTTCCACGGTTCGCTGCCGGCACAAGATCGGCCACAAACGCCCGCACCGCACCCTCGGACAGGCCATAGTAGATTCCGTAGACACCCATCAACGCCCAGGCCTGCCAGCTGTTCTTCGCCGCGGCGAAGCCGAGGTACACCAGCGCATACACGCCCCAACCTGCGATCAGCAGGCTCCGGCGGCCAACGCGATCTGAGAGCGACCCGGCTGGCGTAGAGAGCACTGAATAGACCAGGTTGAAGGTGATCATCATTCCCAGCACACCTGCGACCGACAGACCGGTTGTGCGGGCGCGTAAGATAAGGAACGCATCCGAGGAGTTGCCTAGCGTAAAGATCACCAACAGCACGATGAAGCGGCGGAAACCTGGTACCCGCCAGAGTGAGGCCTTCGCTGGCACCGATTCTCCGATCGGCGCTGCCGCGTCTCCCACCACCGGACTCTCAGCCTTTTTTACTGGAACATCATGTGCGCCGAATGCCAGGATCAGCACGGCGACAACACTCGGCAGGATGCTGATCAGCACCACGCTCTGAAAGGTACTCCGCTCGAGATCGGGATCTCCACGCTGCGTCAGGAGCACGACGATCAGCGCCACTGCCAGTCCAATCACCGCCCCAGCGGTATCCCCAGCGCGGTGCAGTCCAAAGGCGAGCCCGCGTTCTTCCGCGCGCACGGTATCGGCGACCAGCGCATCACGTGGAGCGGTGCGTAAGCCCTTCCCGAGCCGATCACTAAAGCGGACCGCCAGCACTCCAGTCCAACTCGTCGTAAGGTAGAGGAAGGGTTTCGCCAGGGTCGAGAGCGCGTAGCCGGCAACGGCAATCGGCTTGCGCATCCCCAGTTTGTCCGACAACCAGCCCGAGGCCAGCTTCAACAAGCTTGCCACCGCTTCCGCCAAGCCTTCGATCAACCCGATAAAGGCGGTTTTGACTCCCAGGACGCTGTAAAGAAAAATCGGCAGCAAATTGAAGAGCATTTCGGACGAGACGTCGGTCAGAAAGCTGGTGAGGGTGACCACCCAGACGTTGCGCGGCAGGTCCTTGAGGTGATGCCCTTCAGTGCTCTGTGCTGATTGCTCGCTCATGCCGCTCTTCCTCCATGCTGCCCATGCTAAGGATCGGGTTGGGGTTCGTTCCAGGCAACAACCCCTCCCGTCTCGTCGCTGTGGAGAGCATATACCTTTTCATCCAATGAGACTTGAATCAGCCAGCCTGGAGTTTCCGCCTGAGCACAGATCTCGCCGGGCTTCGGAATACCCAGGCATGCATCAGGCCAGATTACGGTCTGGTATCCAAGGACGACAATTTCCTGGGGTTCACGACCCAGCGCTTTGGCCAGGGCGCGCATTGCGCCTGGCACGGCCGGGGGAAAAGGTTCTTCGACCGAAATCGGCGTCGAACGGATGGGATCGCCGAGCAACCCGCTCAGCAGGAGAATCAAACCGCCGTCCCGCCCATCGTACACCGCATACCAGCCTGATCCCATCCAAGTCAGTGGCCGGGCCGTGCCCTCCGTGTCGGGCCCGGATCCTGCTAGCTGCGCGCGGGCTCTAGGTAAATCCCCCTGAAGATCTCCCACCTGAATTGTCTCTCCATCCACCTGCAGCATCTCGCCTGGCAGGGATGGGATAATCGGTTCTTCTTGTGAAGGCTCTACAACCGCTCCGGCCGCACGCAGAATGCGCAGGAGATCAGTCATGTTGACGATATTGACGGTTGTTGGCGAAACTTCTGGTTTGCACGCAACAGGCCCGATCAGAATGGTCAGGGTAAGCATGACCAGCAGGAAAGTTTTTCCCGGGGAGGGGAACTGGCTCTTCATCTCTGTCATGGACCAAACCTCGACCTATTGTACTCGCACCCGAAAATCAATCATGGCCCGTCACTAGCTCTTGACTCGCCACGTGGCGGGACCTATGCTCAAATGGAATTCCACTTAGTAATCGAGCCCACGGGCGTGCTTTTCCAGAAAGGCCGGAAATGACGCGAAATGCATACATCGTAGCCGCTGTCCGTTCACCAATCGGGATCGGGAAAGCCGACAAAGGCGCACTGGCCCCGGTTGCGCCGGTAGATCTCGCCGCGCACGTCCTGAATGCGGCCCTCGATCGGGCCGGGGTCGAGGCCGGCCACGTTGAGGACGTGATCTTGGGTTGCGTTACACCAATCCGAGACCAGGGAGCGAACATCGCACGTCTGTCTTTGCTGCAGGCGGGCTTTCCATACCAGGTACCGGGCGTGCAGTTAAACCGCATGTGCGGGTCCGGCCAGCAGGCCGTCCACTTTGCGAACCAAGCCATCCTGGCCGGTGACATGGACCTCGTGCTCGCTGGCGGGATCGAGATGATGTCGCACCAACCACTGGGCGCCGATTATCCCGAAAGCTGGCCCGAAAACTTCCCTTACGCACTGGTTCACCAGGGCACGAGCGCGGAGATGATGGCCGAACGCTGGAATTTAACGCGAGAAGAGCTTGATGATTACGCCTTCGAAAGCCATCGCCGAGCGGCTCAGGCGATGAGCGCAGGCCGCAGTGCAGCCCAGATTGCCCCCGTTCACGTCATGAAGGATGGTATGGGAACGCTGGTTGAGCACGACCAGGGTGTTCGCTTACAACCTGACCGGGAGAAGATGGCTGCCCTGAAACCGGTTTTTAAGGAGGACGGGGTCATCACGGCCGGCAACAGCAGCCAGGTCAGCGACGGCGCGGCTGCGCTTCTGCTGGCCTCGGATCAGGCGCTGGAACGATTTCAATTAACACCGATGGCCCGCATCGTAGCCCGAAAGGTGGTCGGATCGGACCCGGTGCTGATGCTCGACGGCCCCATCCCTGCGACAAGGGCGGTGCTGGAACGGGCCGGGCTTACGCTGGACGGAATCGATGTAGTCGAGATCAACGAGGCTTTCGCCAGCGTCGTCCTCGCCTGGGCGAAGGAATTTGGCGCCGACCTGGAGCGCGTCAACCCAGATGGCGGAGCGATTGCACATGGACACCCGCTGGGCGCAACGGGTGCGGTCCTGATGACAAAGCTTGTCCACGAGCTCTCCAACCGACAAGCCCGCTGGGGTCTGCAGACGATGTGCATCGGGCACGGTATGGCGACTGCGACCATCCTCGAACGAATTGCCGGCTGAGCCTTCGGAAGGAGGGTCAGGGAGCAAAGACGAGGAAAGTCAGCGCACTCACAACGACCCCGGTTAGCAGCATTAGCCCAAACGTGCGCCAGATGATGCGCCTGAGTTCAGACGAACCCAGGGCGCCTGCGGCGATCATCTTCACTGTCGTATTAACCAGCGTCGCCAGCACAATTGAAAAGGCCGCAACCCGTGGCTCCAGCGATCCGTTCGCTGAGAGGTCAGCGACGCTGAGCGTGATCGAATCCACGTCGGTGATGCCGGCGAGAATGCTGGCGGCGTAGACCCCGGCCGTTCCCAGGTATTCGTTTGCCGCCCGGACAGCGATGAGTACCAACGCGAAGAGCAATCCAAACCCGATCGCGGTTTGGAGCCGCAGCGGGTTGCCTAACTTTACTGTTGAAGAGTGCTTCTCTTCATCTTGGGAACGGTGGCGCAGCCAGTACAGCCCGACGAGCAGCGCACCGACCAACAGCATCGCCCCCAGGGGGACGATGATTAACGGCAACAATTCGCGATTGACAACTGTCACTTCAACCAAAACTCGCGGGAACATCACGCTTGAGGCAAGCAGAATGCCCTGTGCCAAGGCGTTCGATAAACCCTGACTGGTCTTGCTTCGCCCAGCGAAGCTGAGCGTCGTGGCCGTGCTGCTTACCAGGCCACCGAGCAGTCCGGTCAGGCTGATGCCCCGTGCCGTGCCGAAGACCTTCATCAGGACATAGCCGATGAAGCCGATGCCCGAGACGAAGACCACTAGCAGCCAGATCAAAGACGGGTTGAGTAGATTGAAGGGGCCATAACCCTCATTCGGCAGCAGCGGCAGGATGACAGCCGTGATGATGGCAAACTCAAGCGTGGCGCGCAGATCCTCTGCACTCATACTGCGGGCCAGGTTGTGAAGGCCGGGTTTCAGCGCCAGGATCAGTGCCGTGAGCACGCCAAGTGCGGCCGCCAGCTCCGGCGCATCCCAGATGACCATCGCTCCGAGCAGCGGTGTCATCAAGGCTGCAATTTCGGTCGTGATACCTTCTTCTTCGCCGCGCATCGATGGGGCGAGGTAGCTCGCCCAGAGCAGCAGAATCAATCCGAGGTAAGCGCCCATGAAAAGCAGCAGCCCGAAGCGGTGGGTGAAGTAGGCCGCAACAGCCCCTAATAGCGCCATCAGGGCAAAGGTGCGGATGCCGCCGAATTCCTGCTCTCCGCTGCGCTGTTGAACGAATTCTCGTTCCATCCCGATCAGGGCGCCGATCAGTACGGCAGCCGCAAACCGCCACCATGGTTCAAAGGCGTCCAAGAAGCTCATTCCGGTCTCCCAGAAGATGTGCGAATACTGCCCGGAGGTCCTGTATACTCTACCGTGAATTCAAGCCAACAAGCAATCGTGCTCATGGAAAGTGCAGGTTGACGATGCGCATCGCAACGGTACAGATGGAACCAGTCTGGAAGGACCAGGGTGCGAATCTGGCGCAGGTCGACCGCTTGCTGGGCGAACTCGCGGCGCAGGGAGTCCGGCTGGCAGTTTTCCCCGAATGCGCCCTCAGCGGCTACGAACTCACTCTGGATGAGGCTTCCCACCTCGCACACCCGCTGCCCGGGCCGCAGAGCTCGGCTCTGGTCGATCTGGCCCAGAAGCACGGGCTGTTCTTCCAGATTGGCTTGCTCGAGCAGGGACGGGACGGGGCAATCTACAACAGCTGCGTGCTTGTATCGCCCGGGGGTCTGGTTGGAAGCTACCGCAAGACGCATTTACCTTACCTCGGTGTCGATCGCTATCTCACGCCGGGCGAGCAGATCGGCCCAGTGCTGGAAACCGATCTCGGCCGGCTCGGATCGTTGATTTGCTACGATCTGCGCTTTCCGGAGCCGGCTCGCGTGCTGGCTCTTCTCGGGGCCCAGATCATCCTGGTTTCAACTGCCTGGCCCGCGAGCGCCCATCTTTACCCCGAATTCCTGGCCCGGGCCCGTGCTGCCGAAAACGGCGTTTACCTGGCGGCGGCAAACCGCATCGGCCGGGAGGGCGCAGGGACTTACCTCGGGCGGAGCCTGATCATCAACCCCTCCGGGTCAGTCCTGGCGGAGGGCAGCGAAGACCGTGCGGAAGTGCTCATCTGCGATATCGCCGCGGACGAGAGCGACGAGAAGCGCCGCATTTTCATCCCCGGCGAATACGAACTTGATCTTTTTGGTGATCGCCGGCCTGAACTCTACGGCGCTTTGGTTCAAGAGTCTGGCGCCTGATCTTGTAATTGCTTGAGGCGAATTCCAGCCCGGACGTCACTGCGCCGATACACGCTGCAGACGGCGGGTGCTGATGAACTTGGTCAGTTCGGCAACCACGGCCGGCACCAGCAGCAGCGGCAGCACAATCTCCCATTCCAACCAACCCAGCGGGACCGTGTTGAAGATCGGCTGCAGGAACGGAAGGTAGATGACGCCGATCAGCAAGGCGAGCGAGGTCAGCACCGCCATAACCATCCAGCGGTTGCTGAACAGACCTACCCTGAGGAGCGGGTAATTCTCCGAGCGGGCAGTGAAGGCCCGCAGCAATTCCGAGAAGGACAGCGTGACAAATGCCATCGTCTTCGCCTCCTCTGGAATACCCGGGTAGAGCTGGATTCCGAGCAGGTAGGCGGCCAGCGTGACCCCGGTGATGGCCACGGTCTGAATGCCGATCCGCAGGCGCATCGGCTTATTGATCACCGGCTCGCTCGGCGGTCGCGGCGGACGGTCCATGGTGTCCGGATCGCCCGCTTCCAACCCCAGCGCCAGTGCCGGAGCGCCATCCGTGATCAGGTTCAACCACAGCAGCTGGATCGGCGTCAGCGGCGAAGGCAGCCCGGCCAGGATGGCGAGAAAGATGACGGCAATTTCGGCCAGGTTGCAGGACAGCAGGTAGAAGACGAACTTGCGGATGTTGGAATAGATCACCCGTCCCTGCTCGACTGCAGCGACGATGCTGGCGTAATTGTCGTCAGTGAGCACCATATCGGCCGTTTCCTTTGCCACATCGGTTCCGGTCACCCCCATTGCGATGCCGATATCGGCCCGTTTCAGCGCTGGCGCGTCATTGACTCCGTCGCCGGTCATAGCCACGACCTCGCCTCGTTGTTTTAGTGCGTCAACGATGCGTACCTTATGCTCTGGCGAGACGCGTGCAAAGACATCCGTGTGACCGAGCGCCTCGATCAGATCTTCATCGCTCAGGCTGTTGAGCTCATTACCGGTTAAAACCCCATGCCCACTGCGCAGCAGTCCGATCTCTTCCGCGATTTCCTCGGCTGTATCGGGGTAGTCCCCGGTGATCATCAGCGTGCGGATGCCTGCCCGGCGGGCACGCTCAATCGCCGGTCCAGCCTCGCGCCGCGGCGGATCAATCATGCCAATCAAGCCCAGGAAGATGAAATCGTGCTCTACCTTTTCGGGGGTGGCCTCGTCGGGAACGTCACGCTCGACGCGGTACGCAACGGCCAGCACGCGCAGCGCAGAACGTGCCATGCCAGCGTTGACTTCAAAAATCCGGTCCCTCATTTTCTCCGTAAGCGGGGTTTTCTTGTCGCTCATCGACTGGTAATTCGTACACAGATTGAGCACCACGTCCGGCGCGCCTTTGATCGCCGCTACCTCCCATTCACGCAGATCGCTGTTATAGAACGGGCTCGCATCGCCTGGCTCTGGGGCTTTGATCTTATGCACGGTCGTCATCCGTTTGCGAGCCGAATCGAAGGGGATTTCATCGATGCGCGGGTAGGCACGTTCCAGTTCGGGACGGAATGCTCCTGCCTTTCCGGCCGCAATCAACAAGGCCGCTTCGGTCGGGTCGCCGACCACGCGTGTTGAGCGCCCCCCACCAATGTCGTCGGAGGTCTCAATTTCCGCGTCGTTCGCCAGTGCCGCAACCCACAGTGCAGAGGTCAGGGCAGGATAGTCGCCAAAATCGATCGGCTCGCCCTTGACCTGGAATTCACCCACCGGTTCGAATCCGCCCCCGGTAACGCTAAAATCTACACCATCGACCCAGATGCGGGTGACGGTCATTTGGTTCTGTGTCAATGTGCCGGTCTTGTCCGAGCAAATAACCGTTGTCGAGCCAAGCGTTTCGACGGAAGCCAGGCGCCGGATCAGGGCATGGCGGGTGATCATCTCACGCATGCCCATCGCCAAGGTAATCGTGACAACAGCCGCCAGGCCTTCGGGCACAGCCGCGACGGCCAGGCTGACGGCGGTCAGGAACATCTCAATCGGCTCGATGCCGCGCAGCCAGCCCAGCCCGAACACAAGGCCGCATACGATCAGAGCTGCCCAGCCCAGGGTTTTACCAAGGTCGTCCAGCTTTCGCTGGAGCGGCGTGGGTTCTTCATGGACAGACTGCAGCATAGCGGCGATCATACCGATCTGGGTCCGCATGCCGGTGCTCACCACCACTCCGCTGCCACGGCCATAAGCCACGACCGTCCCGCTGAAAGCCGTGTTGCGGCGATCGCCCAGTGACACATCCTGGGTCAACACCAGGCGAGCATCTTTGTTTACCGACACCGATTCGCCGGTTAAAGCCGCCTCTTCGACCCGTAAGTTAACGGTTTCGGTCAGGCGCATATCGGCCGGGACGAAATTGCCGGCTTCCAGTAAAACAACGTCGCCTGGTACGAGTTCGCGCGCCGGCACGGTCTGGCGATGCCCATCGCGAATCACCTGAGCATCCGGGGCTGCCAGGCGCCGCAGTGCAGCCAGGGCCTGCTCGGCCCGCCGCTCCTGGATCACACCCAGCAGAGCATTTAGGATCACAATCGCCAGGATGGCAGTTGCTTCGATGTAATCACCCAGGATGGCTGAGAGCACCGATGCGACGATCAGCACGATGACGATGAAGTTGTTGAACTGTTCCAGGAGCAGCTTGAACAGCGAAGGCGGCGGCGCACCTTCCAGCTCATTCATGCCGAAGATGCTGATGCGCCGCTCTGCCTCGGAGGAACTCAGGCCATCGGAAGGCGAGGTCTTGAGCGCCTGGACGACGGCGGAGGTCTCAAGCGCGTGCCAGACCTCATTCTCGGCGACGACCTGTGTTAGATCGTCCCCCTTGGGTATGTCCTCGGAGTCCGTCGGGTTCGTCAAATGTACTTTCTCCTCGATCGAAAAACAGTGGTGGGGCTTTCGCCCCACGCGCGCATTATAGCATGCGGCCTGGGCAGAGAAGCTGACATCGAGAGCCCAAAAATCCGACAAGGAAAAGCGGCGCGAGGCGTCCGTTTGCTCTACCTATCTGCAGGTAAAAATTCGGAGGAATCGAGCAGAGCTCTCTTCATGATTTCTTCACATCACACTCATAAGATCCCCATGTGTGGGGATTATCCTGCTGCGTGAGAACGTCCACCTAAGTTCGTTAGAAGGAGTGCTCCATGAGAGCGTTCATCCAACACCTTTCCCGGCGACAGTGGCTGATCCTTATTGCAGTCGTCGTGCTGGCGGCAGCCGCGGCTGTGTTTCTGCTTGTGCGCCCCACGGCCGAAGTCGCATCGGCGGAACCCCGGATGCAAACCGCCACCGTCCGTCAGGGTGATCTTGTGCTGCGAGCGAGCGGAACCGGCACACTGGTTTCGAACGATGAGATCCAACTTGGATTTGGTACGGCCGGACCGGTGGCGGAGCTTCGAGTTCAGGTTGGTGACAAGGTCCACAAAGGCGATGTGCTTGCTGTGGAAGGTGAGCAGGAAAAGCTGACCGCGGCCGTTGCCGTGGGCCAGTTGGATGTGCTCAATGCGCAGCAGGCTCTGGATACGCTCAAAGCCAATGCCGATCTGGTTACAGCCCAGGCGCAGCTTGACCTGGCGAATGCCCAGCAGAACCTGAAAGACGCACAGTACGACTTGTCGGTCGCCCAGAAGGGAAACCGCGCCAGCAGTTCGACGCTGGATGCGGCAAAGGCTGAACTGGCTCTGGCTGAATCTGCCCTTGAACGCGCCAGAACGAACCTCGAGCAGAATCCAAACAGTGATCTCGCGAATTTGAATTACGCCAACACCGAGAAACGCTACAACAGCGCTCTTTGGAGCTGGAACTGGTACAACGGCCAGCCGACGGACATCCAGCAAGCACAGCTTGAAGCACAGGTCGCACTGGCTGAAGCAAAGGTGTCCGAGGCCCAGCGGGCTTATGAGAGGGTTTCGTCTGGCCCCGATCCGGATGAAATCGCCAAAGCCGAGTTGCAGTTATCCAACACTCAAGCTTCGCTGGCCGAAGCGCAGAGCAATCTCGATCAGGCTGTACTGGTGGCCCCGATGGATGGAACAATCCTGGCGGTGGACGGAGCCGTGGGCGAGATCGCCTCGGGCAGCTTTATCACGCTGGCCGACCTCAGCCATCCCTATATCGAGTTCTATCTCGATGAAACGGACCTGGACAAGATCGCCCTCGGCCATGAAGTGGAAATCACTTTCGATGCGATCCCGGATGTCGTCTTTACGGGCCGGGTGACTCAGATTGACCCCAGCCTTTACCGCACCGGAAATGTCTCGGCGATCAGGGCGTTGGCCCAGGTCGACGACACCTTTGCCGCGCAGATTTCAGCCCTGCCGCTTGGAGTAAACGCGGCGGTTGATGTAATCGCTGGGCGAGCACAGGACGAGGTGCTGGTTCCGGTTGAAGCCCTGCGGGAAACTTCGCCCGGCAACTATGCTGTGTTTGTCGTCGTGAATGGCGAGCTTGAACTGCGCACGGTCACGGTCGACTTGCTCGACATTACCTACGCTGCCGTTTCTGAGGGGCTTCAGCCCGGTGAAGTGGTATCAACCGGTATCGTGGAGACCCAGTAATGGCAAGGCCGATCATCAGTACCCACGAGATTGAAAAGGTCTACGGAATGGACGGCTTCCAGGTGCGTGCCCTCGACGGTGTTAGCCTGCAGATCGAAGAGGGTGAGTTCGTGGCCATCATGGGCCCCTCTGGGTCTGGCAAGAGCACGCTTATGAACATCATCGGCTGCCTTGATCGTCCCACGCACGGTTCGTACCAGCTGGATGGTGTCGAGGTGAGCGAACTGGACCGGACCGAGCGAGCCCACATCCGCAACCGAACGATCGGTTTCGTCTTCCAGTCCTACAACTTACTGCCCCGGACTCCGGCGCTTGAGAACGTGATGCTGCCGCTGCTTTATAACCCGGATCATATGCCGCTTACCGAACGCGAGGCCCGGGCCAGGGCCGCGCTCGAAGCCGTGGACCTTTCCGACCGCCTGAGTCACCAGCCCCAGGAACTCTCCGGCGGCCAGCAGCAACGTGTGGCAATTGCACGGGCGCTGGTCAACGACCCGGTCCTGATTCTGGCGGATGAGCCGACCGGCAACCTGGACAGCCGCTCGGGCGAAGAGATCATGGCGCTTCTGGATGACCTGCACCAGCAGGGTCGGACGATTGTCATGGTCACGCACGACCCCGAAATCGCAGCACATACGGAGCGCACAGTGCACATGCTGGATGGAAAGCTCGAACGTGTGCAGCAGAATGGAGTGCATGCTGGCGCGAAGGGCGGTGCGGGGTGAGGAGAATAGAGCTGCTGCGCGTCGCCCTGACCGGCTTGCTGCGCAATAAGATGCGCTCGCTGCTGACGATGCTGGGCGTGATTATCGGCGTTGCGGCGGTGATCGTCATGGTCTCGATCAGCGCAGGGACGGAGGCGACGATCGAGGAGCAGATTACCGGCCTGGGGACGAATCTGGTCTTTGTCACCGCAAGCTTCCAGCGCGGCCTGCCTGGAGGTGGGGGCGGCGAAGGCGGCGGCCTGGTCTATGCTGATGCTTACGCCATCGCTGACCAAATTGTTGGGGTGCAGGCCATTGTCGTCGAACAGCCCTCCAGCGAGACGGTAAAGGCGGGGGATGTGACCCTGGATCAGACGGAAGTCCTGGGCAGCACCGCCGACTTTCCTTCCGTGCGCGACATGCAGATCGCCGAAGGGCGCTATTTCAAACAGGAGGAGGTTGACCGCAAGGCGAAAGTCGCTGTCCTTGGCGCCTCGATCGCCAGCGAGTTGTTCGGCACGAACGACCCGATCGGTGAGGTGATCACGGTCGGCAACACAAAGCTGACCGTGATTGGCGTCTTTGCCGAGCGCGGCCAGGTCAGCGAGACGGATTACGATGCCCGTATATATACCCCGATCACAGTCGTCTTTCAGAAGTTCACGCCCAACCAGTTTGCACGCCTGATCGGCGATCGGGTGCGCGTCATCTACGTGGAACTCAAGCCCGACGCGAACATGGATGATGTCATCCTGCAAATCGAGCTCCTGCTAGCCCGCCGCCATGACGTCTCACTCGACAGCGCAGATTTCTCGGTAACGACTCAACAGGACATCATCAATACTCAGGAATCGACCACGGCTGCCTTCCGGAATTTGCTGGCCTGGGTGGCCGGGGTCTCTCTGGTTGTTGGCGGCATCGGCATTATGAACATCATGCTGGTCAGCGTCACCGAGCGCACGCGCGAGATCGGCATCCGCCAATCGGTCGGCGCCACGCCAGGCGATGTGCGCTGGCAGTTCCTGGCCGAAGCCATGCTGCTCAGCCTCTTTGGCGGGTTGATCGGAATCCTGGCTGGAATCAGCGGCGCGGTCATCTTCGGTGCCGCCAGCGGAATGCGCACGGTAGTGCTGCCGACCTCAATCCTGCTGGCGTTTCTTTCCGCTGCAGCGGTGGGGGTGTTCTTCGGTTATTACCCGGCCAACAAGGCCGCCCTGCTCGACCCGATCGAGGCGCTGCGGCATGAATGATGAAAGGTCAAAATCCCTAAGCTCCAAATCAGAAGCTGCGAAATACGAGGTAACGACATGAAATGGTTTTACCGCTTGCTGGCAATAATCATCCTGGGCGCCATGGCCGCATGTTCATCAGGCGCACAAAGCGCGGCCGAGGACACGACTGCTAACCAGGCACAAATTTCAGGCACACCCGGCGCCTCCGCTCGTGCGTTCCAGCCCACGCCGACGGACCAATTAATCATCGGCACGCTCCTGTTGGAGGACACCGATCAAGCCATCACGGCGGAGCAGGCTTCCAGCTTGCTGCCGCTGTGGCAGCTCATGCAGAACTTGATGACCAGCGACAATACGGTCCAGGCCGAAATTGACGCGGTCTTGAAGCAAATCAATGCCGCCATGACAACCGAGCAGCTGGCGTGGATTCAGAGCCAGGATCTCTCTAACCAGAATATCTTCCAGATTTTCCAGGAGTTGGGTATCGCACCATCGTTCTCGGGCGACTCGACTTCCGGCGGGCAGGCTAATGGTCAGGGAGCAGGTGGCGGTCGGCCGGATTTCTTCCCCGGCGGCGGAGATGGTCCGGCGATCTTCCCGGGCGGCGAGGGTGGGCCGGGCGGTGGACAGTTCGCTGGCGGAGAGGGATTCACGCCGGAGATGCAGGCCACGCGCCAGGCTATGATCGAGGCTAACGGCGGCGCGTTTCAGCGTCGGAGCGGATCGACGATGACCGGACCGCTCATCATCTGGCTCGAGGCGCGCGCCGCCGAAATGCCCTCCTCGTGATTGAAGGAGGTGATGCGGAACAGCCCGCGCATCACTTCCTTCTGATAGAATCGACAGGTAGGCCGGGATCCACCCCGGCGTACTTATTCATACCAACTTACGCCAAAGGATGGAAGAACAATGCGACAGTTAAAGACGTGGAAATTTGTATTCCTGATCTTATGTTTGAGTACGCTGGCTGCATGCGGGACAAGTGCACAGAACGCAACACTTGAAGGTTCTGCTGCAACCCCTACTGCGGCCGCGGCTCCCACACAGGCACAGCCGCCAGCGGATAGTGGCGGGGCAACCCCTGCTGAGGCCGCCCCGGGAATGCTCAGCTTTGTCATCGTGCCGGGCGAAAGCGAAGCGCGCTTTATCATCGATGAGGTTCTGGCCGGTTCACCGAATACGGTCGTCGGCACGACCCAGGAGATCGAAGGGCAGCTAAGCGTCGATCCCCAGGATCCGGCGGGGGCCTCAATCAGCACGATCACGATCGGCGCAGGCTCGCTCGCCACGGACAACAATTTCCGCAACCGGGCGATCAGCAGCTTTATCCTGCAGACAGGCGACTATCCCACCATCACCTTCACGCCGAGCGCGGTCGCAGGCCTGCCAGCGGCTGCGGCAGTTGGTGACACGCTCAACTTTCAGGTAACCGGTGACCTCACAATCCGGGATATCACCCAAGCGATCACATTTGATGTGACCGTCAACATCGAGAGCGAAACACGGCTATCCGGAACGGCAAAAGCCATGGTAAACCGGGCCGATTTCGACCTCAAGATCCCCTCTGTAGCACAGGTCGCCAATGTGTCGGAGCAGGTACAGCTCGAACTCGACTTCGTAGCTGAGGTGGGCAGTTAATTCCACTCGCTGAATTCATGTCAAGGTAGGGGCACGGCGGCGCCGTGCCCCTACTGGTTTCTCCTGGTATCAATTTTTGCAGGTCAGAGATTTGTCAGTAGCCTGAGGTAATCGAGCAGGTGCCGCGTGACCAGAAAATGCTCGCGTACATGTTCCCGGGCCTGGGCTCCAAGCTGACCCGCCAGATCCTTGTCTTGCAGCAGCTGGACGATTTTCTCTGCAAAGCCATCATAATCCTTCGGTTCAAGCAGGTAGCCCGTCACACCATCAACCATCTGGGTCGGGATGCCCCCAACATTCGAGGCCACCACCGGCGTGCCTTTCCACATCGCTTCCGTGATCACCAGCCCGAAACCCTCACGCGTCGATTTCTGAATAACAACATCCGAGATGCGCTGCATAACATTGACCAGGACCGGATCGTCGCCGCGCACGAAAAGTACCTCGCCCTGATCGAGATAGGTCTTGGCCGCCTCCAGCATCTGGGACAGAATCTTCACTCCCTCCGGATCATCGCTGGCCATGTTGTAGACAAAGATCAGCCGGCAATCAACCGATTTCTTCACCCGATCGAAGACCTGCAGCACACCTTCCGGGTCCTTCCACGGATCGAAGCGTGAGACCTGGGTCAGGATCGGTTTGTCCGTTGGGATGTGGTACTGGGTCAGGTATTCATCGATCGTCGCCTGGGGCAAGTCCAGGTTCTTTGGGGAGAGCGGGTCGATCGAGGGCGAGATGATGTCCTGCTGTAAATCCAGCCCGGCAACACGATATATGTCGGACGAAACCACCATCCGCTCGTAGCGCGAAATGAACGGTTCCATGAACGCCCAGGCTTGTGGATTGGCGTGGGTGATGTCGATATGGCAGCGCCACACCCAGGGGGATTGATGATCCACATACGCAACCAGGGCACAGGGTTGGGGATCGTGAACGATGACGTAATCTTGATCAAGATTGGCGAAAGCGGCGAACTTCTCATTGATGTGCTTGTAGAGTGCAAGTTCATCGCTTGAGAAACTCAGGTCTCCGCCCTGCAGCGCATTGTGGAATTTCTTCGTGACCTCAAAATATTCCGGAATGCCATGGATCACGCGCCAATCCGTTCGCAGGCCGAGATCGTTCATCAACAGCACGAAGTTGTCGAGGATCTCGGCTACGCCCCCGCCATAGTTCGTAGCATTGACGTGGACCACGCTTGCGCCCTGCAGCGGTTTGGCCGCCGCGCGCAGCTCAGCGAGCTTTGAATCGGAGACCACGCCTCGAAAGTCATCAACTCGTCGAAGGGGGAAGTTCATGGATTGGCTTCCTTTACTAAGGAATTGGCCCGGGCTCCCCGGGGCTTGAGCCGGAAGAGCACCTCTGCCTGCGGTTCGTTGATCCCGTGAGCCGTGTCCTGGAGGCCGGCCTCCAGCGCGAAAACCGACCGAACCAGCCTGAAGCCGGTCACAGGTGAATAATTTTAGCATCAAAAAAGCCCGGGCCAAGTACCAGCCCGGGCCAGGATCGACCGTTGGAGTTAATTCAACCCGCTGTCATCTGGTTCGGGGTTTAGCTCTTCCATTTCGCCGCTCGAGAGGAAGATAACCCGTTCAACCAGATTCGTGGAGCGGTCCGCGATGCGTTCAAGGTTATGACTGGCGAACTGCAGCCGAACAGCCGCACCGGAGGTTTCCGGTGAGTTGGCCATCACGGCCAGGAGATCACGAAATAACTTGCGGTAGTGGACATCGATCTCATTATCAAGGTCGGCGACCTTGCGTGCCAGCTTGAGATCCTGGTCACGGTATGAAAGCAGTGCATCACGCAGCATCGTCCGCACGAGATCGTAGATACGGGTGAACTCGACCGGGATCTCCAGCGGGGGGTCATCCTGCATGCGGATCACGGCCTTCGAGATGCCTACGGCGTGATCACCCATCCGTTCCAGATCGTTGACCATATTCATCGCCGCGACAATCGCCCGCAGGTCACTCGCTGCTGGCTGCTGGGTTGCGATCAGGCTCAGGCATCGTTCTTCAACCTCAAAGCGTTGGGCGTTGATATCGGTATCGTGTGAGATGATCTCGCGCGCTGCCTGCGCATCACGCTCGCGCAGCGCCGTGACAGCCCGCACGAGCGCCGAATCGATCTGGTCACCCATGCGTAGAATCTCGTCCTTCAGATGCGCCAGCTCGTCATCAAGCGCCGCCCGGGGTGATGAACCCGGCACCCTCTCGGTCATGTAGTTCTCCTCTTTTGTTCCACGGGCTTCTCCCGCAGCACAGTGCTGGTGCCGCTTTCCAACATAAGCGCGAATTCGTCCGGCAGCTCGCAGGAGCGGATCGCCTCGGCGGCGGCTCGAATATCGTACTTCACCCGGCGAAACTCCACCTTCGGACGAAGGCCGGCATCGAACACGACGTAGCCTGCGCGCGGGTCACCATCTTTCGGTTTTCCGACACTCCCGGTATTCACGAACAACATACCATTAATTGTCTTCTGGTACGGCAGGTGTGTATGGCCGAAGAAAAGAGCCTGTGTGCCGGCAACTTTTGCCAGACGCTCGAAAGTTGCACGAGGGCGATCTTCGTAAATATATTCGTTCATGCGGCGTGGGCTGCCGTGTACCATAAGCATGCTGGGCTTGCTTTCTTCCAATCGGATATTCATTGGCAGTGCGCGCAGGTAGGCCTTGTGTTCAGCTGTGGTCCGCTCGCGCGACCACAGCAGGGATTGATGGCCCAGTTCTTCCTGGACTGGATCCTTGTACACGCAGCCGCAGTCGTTCATGTCGAACCCAACACCTTCGTCGTAGTTGCCCATCAGCGTTGGCACCTTGCGCACTTGCAAGAATTCGACGACTTCATTTGGGAAGGCACCATACCCTACCAGGTCGCCCAGGCAGTAGACCACATCCGGGCGCACGATCTCGATGTCATCCCACACTGCCTGCAGCGCGTGGATGTTGGCGTGAATATCAGAAATGACCGCAATTTTCATCTTGTCAACCCTCGGGCAGAGATCTAGCCAAAACGTCCGGTGACATAATCTTCGGTTCGTTTATCCTCCGGGCGGGTGAAGATCAGGTCAGTCCGATCGAACTCGATCAATTCGCCGGCACGATCATCACGCATCATCATCATACCGGTGAAGTCTGAAACACGCGCTGCCTGCTGCATATTATGAGTGACGATGACGATCGTGTACTGCTCCACCAGGTTATGCATCAGTTCTTCAATCCGCAGCGTAGCGACCGGATCCAGGGCCGAAGCCGGTTCATCCATCAGGATCACTTCTGGCTCGACTGCCAGCGCGCGGGCGATGCACAACCGCTGCTGCTGGCCGCCGGAGAGGGCCAGGCCGGAATGGTGCAGTTTGTCTTTGACCTCCTCCCACAGAGCTGCCTGGCGCAGGCTTCCCTCAACGATTTCGTCCAACTCGGAGTGACGGCGAATCCCGTAAAGCCGCGGTCCATAGGCCACATTGTCGTAGATGCTCTTCGGAAACGGGTTGGGGCGCTGGAAGACCATGCCAATCCGACGCCGGACATCCACGACATCGATTCCCGGGGCATAGATATTCCGGCTGTCGAGGAGCACATCGCCTTCTGTTCGGATGTTCGGGGTCAAATCGTTCATGCGGTTGAAGGAACGTAAAAGAGTCGATTTCCCGCAGCCGGAAGGGCCGATGATGGCTGTAATCCTTTGAGTAGGAATTTTTAGCGAGACGCCTGCCAGGGCTCTGAAATTACCGTAGAAGACAGAGACATCTGACATTTCCATCTTCATCTCGAGCGAGGCAAGCACCTCTTCGACCGTTTCCTTGACTGCTAACCCCTTTATCGCAGGCTTATTATTTTCCACGTCGAGTTCTCCATATAATTGCTTTACCATCTGACTACCCCTTCAACTGTCCGGCTCGCCTGGTGACCCAAAGCTTCGCACTAACATTGGTCAGCAGCACGATAGCCATCAAGACCAGCGCAACTCCCCAAGCCTGGTTAATTCGTTCTGGGTAAGGCTGCTGGGCATACTTCCACAGCGTGAGCGGGAGCGAATCAATCGGCTGTTCAACAAGCATATTGAGGATCGACAGCGGGTTCTGGCCCGTTTGAATTCCACTTTTGATGATGCGAAATGCATCGTAGCGTTCATTCCCCAGCGCCGTAAACAAGAGCGGCGCCGTCTCACCAGAGGCGCGCGCAAGACCTAGCATCAACCCGGTGATGATGCCGTTCATAGCCGCTGGCAGGACGACCCTCAGGGTTGTTTTCCACTCAGCCGCTCCCAAGGCGAGAGAGCCCTCGCGCAGCGTATGCGGGACGAGTTTGATCATTTCTTCTGTCGTGCGCACAACGATTGGCAGCATCAGGATTGCCAGGGCGAGCCCACCAGCCAGGGCCGAGTAATGCCCCTGAGTCTTGACGATGAGAGCGTAGCCAAACAGGCCGACCACAATCGACGGCACACCCGAAAGCACGTCGGTTGAAAAACGCACCGCGATACCCAACGGCGTGTTTGGATTTCGCGCGGCGTAGACCGCGGCCAGCACACCGGGCGGTATGGCGAAGACCCCGGCCAATGCCGTCAGAATAAAGGTGCCCTGAATGGCATGTAATACGCCCCCGCCAGCCACCCCTAATGGCCGCGGCGCCTGAGTAAAGAAACTGACGTTAATCGAGCTGCCCCCGCGCAAGATAACGTAGGTAGTAATCCAGATCAACGGGACAAGCGCAAGCAATGCCATTGCCCCTGTCAGACCGAGCATGATCAGGTTTACGATTCTGCGGCGGGCGAATCTAGCCTCACTGAATACAATCTGGCGCTTCGCTGGCATTGTTGAAGTTGTCATGCACGCACCTCCTGTGGGGTGCGGCGTGCCACTCGCCAGACCAAAAACCGTGCCACGATGTTGAGCAGCAGCGTCATGATAAAAAGAACCAGACCGATTTCAACCAGGGCCTGGGTATGCAGCTCGGTAACGGCTTCGGCGAACTCATTGGCGATGATGCTCGACATGGTGTAGCCGGGCCGGAGCAACGAGAGCGAGCCTTCGATACTGTTTCCGATCACCATCGTTACAGCCATGGTCTCGCCCAGAGCCCGGCCGAGGCCAAGAATTACGGCGCCCAAAATACCCGACAACCCATAGGGGATAAGGACTTGCCAGATCATCTCCCAAGATGTGGCGCCCAAGGCCATCGCTGCTTCGCGCTGAGCACCCGGGATTGCCAGAAAGACATCCCGGCTGACGGCCGCAATTGTGGGAACGATCATAATCGCCAGGATGAGACTGGCAGCCAGGCGGCTCGATCCGCTCTGTGGAATCAACCCAGCAAAAAAGACGCCTAAGCCGGGTATGCCGCCGAAGGCTTGCCCCAGCGCGTCGCCCAGCGGCGTGACGACAGCCGGGAGGAATACAAAGATGCCCCACAATCCATAGACCACGCTGGGGATGGCGGCCAGCAGCTCGATCATCCAGCCCAGCGGTGTGCGCAGCCAGGCCGGACTGAGTTCGGCCAAGAAAATAGCAATTCCCAGGCTGACCGGGATGGCTATCAGCAGAGCGACGAAGGAGGTTTGAAGAGTGCCATAAATAAATGGCCAGGCTTGAAATTTATCGAAGACGGGATTCCAGGAGGCGTCTGATGTCGGCAGCACAAAGGAAACTCCAAACTCCTGTCGCGCAGCCGATGAGTCCCGCCATAGAAGCCAGCCGATTGCCAGGATTAAAACAAGTACGGCGGCGGCGGTCAGGGCGATCAATAGACGCCATAGCGTATCGCCATGCTTCCATCCATCCACAAACCGCTGCCTCGCTCTTGCGAAGAGATTGTTTTTTGCGTACTTTGTGGCCTTCAACCTTTTATCTCCAAGCTGGCGCAGGAATACTCGCAGGGGAACCCGCCTGGTCCCGGGTTCCCCTTATGGGTTTCAAGGCCTGGTTACTCTGGAGGTCTAACCCCCACTCATAACCGGGCTGCCATTACAGCTGACTTCACCCAACTTTGATAGCACCTGCTGCTGTACCGCTTCCGGCAGCACTGCGTAGCCAAGATCTGATGCACGTTGAGCGGCGCCAGCATCTGTCAGCGTCCAGTGGACGTACTCAAGCAGCTTAACTGCCTTGGCGCAGTCTTCCATGCTCGACGTATGCAGGACAAGATAGGTGTAGCCCGAAATTGGCCATGATCCGGCTCCGGAGCCATCGACGATGTCCGTGGTCAGGCGATCGCTAAAGCTCCCGGCGAAATCGGCCATCGCAGATTGTAAGCTGGCCACATCAGCCGTGACCGCGTTGCCCGCCTTGTTAATCATCTGGGCGAAGGCGATCTTGTTTGAAACCGCGTAGGATAGTTCGACGTAGCCGACGCTGTTGGACGTGTTCTGAACTGCAGCGGCCACGCCCTGGTTGCCCTTGCCTCCCACACCGTTGCCGGCCTTGTCAACCGGCCATTCGACCGACGAACCGGCACCGACATTGGCTGCCCAATCGGAACTGAAGGAAGCGAGCGCCTTGGTGAAAATTTCGGTGGTACCGGATCCATCCGAGCGATGGGCAGCGGTTATCGTCGCATTCGGCAGCTTATCAGCCAGCAAAGGGTTGAGCGCGACAATCGCTGGATCGTTCCAGGAGCTGATTGAACCCTCGAAGATCCCGACCAGAACTTCACGACTGAGAACCAGCACCGGATTATCACTGGTGACACCTTCGATATTGTAGATCGGGACAACCGCGCCGGCGATCATTGGGTACATCTGCAAGTCACCACCGGCGGTGTATTCCTCGTCCTTCAGGAGCGAGTCGGAGCCGGCAAAATCGACCGTCCGGTCGACGATGGCCTTCTTACCACCACCTGAGCCGATGCCCTGGTAGTTGATCGAAACCGAAGGATCAACGTACTGGTAGGCATAGGTCCACTCGGTGTAGACCGGAAGCGGGAAGGTTGCCCCGGCACCGTTGATCTGGATCGATCCGGCCGGTGCCTGTGCTTCTGGAGTCGCCGTAATAACAACGACCTGTGGCGTCCCTTCCACCATTCGTGTCACTTCAACGGTGGCCACTGCCGTTGGTTGCGAGCCACAAGCGGAGAGCACGAGAGTTAGAAGGAGACCGATAACCAGAACTGAACGCTTATGTGACATGCTTCAAATCCTCCTCAGGATGTTTTGGAATCTCATCGTAGGATAATTGGGATCACTTAAGGGCAGGTCAAGGTTCGATTAAGCTTCCTTAACCCAAGAACACCTGCTGCGGTCGGCGCTGCAGGTGCCCCTGGGGGGATAGAGAGAGAAAGCCAGCCGACTCAAGCGGCCTGATCGATAATATCCAGAACGCACTGCCTGCTCCCCACCGGCCGTTTTTCGGTCCATGCAGGAGAGCGCCGGATCGCGAAGATCCGGGCGCGGCAAGGTGGACAGCTTCCTTCTAGCTGGATGTTGCTCCCGAGTGGTCGCGATTCAAACTCAGATAACTTTGCATGGCATACGGGGCAGCGAAGTTCGATCCCTTTGCCATGGAGAATATCGTTGGTCGCTTCAATCACGCCAGGGCTCCCACCGCCCACAGGGTGCGACTCCACGAGATCGAGCCCGGCCGACCTGCTGCGGACACCGCCATGCTGTAGAGCGCCATTCCCGCTTGTTGATCACCGATGCTCCCGAGGCAGTTGTCAATTGTTTTTTAGCTGGCCCGCCCAGCGAGAATCGCCGGGGTTGGGGAATTCTTTACAACCAGGGAGTTAAGATTTTCGTTTTCCATGCTTCTAACATAGCGTAGAGACTTTAAGCATGTTTCAAGGGACGGTTAACCATCCTTAATTCAAATGAAGCTTTTTGAACTGGTTGGGGAGAAGCTTTACGCTTAATCAGCCGGCGCGGAAGTTGAGATGGAAGACGGCCCCGGTGGCCGGGGGACGCAGGTTCTCGGCCTCAATGCTTCCGCCGTGGGCACGCATTATGTGGTGCGCGATCGACAAACCCAGGCCAGTGCCAGGGGTGGCGCGGGCGCGATCTGTGCGGTAGAAGCGTTCGAAGATGCGCGCCAGGTCTTCAGGGTGGATCCCCGGACCGCTGTCCTGGATTGCCAGCGTCACCATCGAGCCTGGTTTGTCGCCGACGGCCGAGATGCTGACGACTCCCTTTTCAGCCGAAAACTTGATCGCGTTGTGCAGAACGTTGAGCACCGCCCGTTCAGCCAGTGCCCTGTCGGCGAGAATCTTCAACCTGCCGGAGTCTTTGATTTTGATCTCGATCTGCTTGCGGGCTGCCTGATCTTCCAATCGTGCCAGCGGATTGGTGAGAATTTCAGAGAGCGGAATCGTCACGAGCTTGATGGGCTGCTGTCCTGACTCAATCGAGGACAGGTCGAGCATCTCCTGCGTCATCTGCTCAAGCACGTCCACCTCGGAGACAATCTTCTGGGTCAAATCGCTTGCGACTTGTGGTGCCTTCCCGGCCGGGCTGATCAGCGTTTCGGCCAGCAGTCGAATCGAAGCAATCGGAGTTCGCAGTTCGTGCGAAAGGTTGGCGATCATATCCTGCCGGGCCCGGCTCAAGCGCTGCATTTCAGAGATATCCTCGAGCGAGATCCCGATGTAGCCAGCGGCGGCTTTTGCCCGCACCAGATATGGTTTATCCGTGATGCGGATCGTTCGCTCCAGGTCTCCTTCTGGCCCGATCTCCCATGCGTCCCGGGCAATTTGCTCGAGTGCCGTCGTACGGGTCAGGCTGATCAGGCTCATGCCGTGCTGGTATGGCCCGAAGTGATCTGCCGCATGCCGGGTAATAAAACGGACGTCCAGATTCTGGTCAACAACGATGAGTGGATAAGGGCTGCTGCCGAGAGCGGCGACCATCTGGCTGCTCTCACTCTCGATACGCGCCAGGTTGGCAGCCATTTCTTGGGTTTCACGCCTGAATTGGCGCTCGAAATCCTGGAGTTTCCGGCGCTCACGCTGCCAGAGCCCGGCCGCAAGCAGGGCGACCAATCCCACAGCTACCAGCCAGAGCGGATGGATCATGATCGCTCGAAGCGGTAGCCGGCCCCGCGCACAGTATGAATGTGTTCGGGCTGAGAAGGATCGGGCTCGATCTTCTCACGCAGCCAGCGGATATGGACATCTACCGTGCGTGGGTCACCGAGGTAATCCGAGCCCCAAACCCGAGCAAGCAGAGTCTCACGCGTAAGAACGGCACCTGGGTTTTGCATCAAAATTGCCAGCAGTTCGAATTCGCGCGGCGCAAGTTGAAGTTCGCCCTCACCCCGGAACGCCCGCCGGGCGATCAAATCCAGGCGCAGTTCACCCGCCTGGATTTCGGTTCCAGGCTGCACCGTCTCTCCCCGCCGCAGTGCAGCCCGGACCCGGGCCAGGAATTCGCCCAACGAGAATGGTTTGACGATGTAATCATCAGCCCCGCTCTCCAGGCCGATAATCTTGTCGGTCTCCATGCCGCGCGCCGTGAGCAAGATGATCGGCACCTGGCTCTCCTTGCGCAGCACCCGGCATACCGTCAGACCATCTAATTCTGGCAGCATGACGTCGAGGATGATCAGATCAGGTGAGAGTTCACGTGCGCTCCTCAACCCCGTTTCACCATCGCCGGCGGTTTGAACCTCATAACCCTCCGAGCGCAAGTTGAGGGCGATCGTCTCGCGCAGCGTAGCGTCGTCTTCGACGATTAAGATCATCGGCATGAACAGATTATAGGTAGAAACCGAGCTGGAGGGTTAAGACTTCTTAGCACTCACGGCGTATGAAGCGTTAGCTCGTGTCGCACTACATCGTACTCATAGATCGTTCGATTGACTTCCGCTTCACTCAAGATCGCATCCGTTTCCGCGTTCCGGCTCCAGGCGATGCGCAAGTCGCTGTCCGAAAATGGCGGCACGAGCGGCAGCAGCTGCGCATACTGGAACCAGCGATCGGCGTGGACGATGATCAGAGCGTGTCCCAGGTTTTGCGCCGCGATCTGTTCGGATGGCGCCCGGGTGATATGGTACAGGCCGCGCATCCCGCCGACACGAGCCGGGATATACCAGAGAGCATCAACCACCAGCAGCAGCGTTGTTAATCCAAAAATGGCCAGCCTTCGAAAGTGCCGGGCTGAAGTACGTCTTCCGATCCACCCGCCGAGCCAAGCGATCCCGGCCGCGCTGAAAAGTGCCAGTGCCGGCAGCGCCTCGGCGTAATATCGCGGCCCGAACAGCCAGGATCCGATCCAGTACGCAGCATAAAAGGCGATCAGAGCCAGCGGGATGCCCAGCAGCAACCACGCCCGGCGGTCATGCCGCAACGCGACCAGTCCGAAGGGTAAAAAGATCCAAGAGATGAACGGCCAACCGAACAGGTCGTGCAGTCCAGCCCGCAGACTGAAGCGGGTGTTGTACAGCGCCCAATACAGGCTGTGTCCACTCTCTGTCACCCCGATTCCAGGTCCAAAACCAAGGCGGTCGTAGGGCCACCAAAGCGTGTAGGGGTTGAGCCATGGGCTCCCGGTCACGGCGTACTGCCAGAGCGGAACACATGCCGCCAGCAGGCCGGCCAGCCCGGCTACCGTCAGCAGTTGGATGCGTTCATTTTTTCCACCACGCACCAATCGAACAGCGCCATGGATCACAAAGGGCGTGGCCAGCGCGGCGGCCGTCCAGGGCCTGCTCAACGCCAGCAGACCGAGCGACAGCCCGGCCAGGACCACAAGCAGGCACGTGGACGCAGCTCGTCTCAACCGGGCCCGGTCCTGGCGTGGGAAGAGATCCAGCCATACCAGGGTGAAGATCAGCCCCAGGACCAGGCTGAAAGTGTGCGACATCATCGAACTGGATAACATCAGGAACATCGGCGAGCTGAGCAGCAACAGCGCCGCCAGGACTCCCGGCCACTCGCCGAGCAGCTTCGAAGCGAGGCGGAAGGCGAGCCAGACCGCCAGGCCGGCCAGCAGTGGATTCACCATCCAACTCGCTCCTGCTCGCACGCCGAGCGAAAGCGCCGCCGGCCAGCCGGGCGGGTACTTGCCAAAGCGCTGGCCCTGGTAGTCGACCACGAAGGGCACGAGATAAGAGTGGGTTGCTTCTGGAGAGGGCAGGCTCAACTTGCCTTGAACAAATACCTCAGCCTGCCAGAGATTGGCGAATTCATCCTCAAGGTGTGGAATGCGCTCGAAGACGGTTGTAGAGAGATAGGCCGTGAGGGCTGTCGCAAGCAGCGCCAGCGTTAATGCCAGCGCCGCCGGCAGGCGTGCTTTCACGCTTGCTCCGGCCGCCGATCGGCGCCGACCGCGCGAATTGCGTCGAGCGCCGCCTGGTGCAGCTGGCCATTCGAGGCTAACACACCGAAATTCGCAGTCAGCTGTCGCCCGCGAGTGAAATCGAGAGGCTGTCCGCGCAGGTCGGTCACCCGCCCTCCAGCCTCTTCGACGACCAAAGAACCGGCTGCCTGATCCCAGATCTTTTCACGGTAATCAGGCTGGCCAGGCGAGAGAAGCCGGAACAGCAGCTCACCCGAACCACCTGCAAGGAGAGCGTACTTGGCCTGGCTGTCCATTAAAACGGGTTCGGCCGCGATGCCGAGGGTACTCAGGAGCGCTTCGATCTTCGAGCTGTCGGTATGCCCCGATTCGAAGGACCGCAGGACGCGTGCGTTCCCCGGGTCATCGACCGCTGAAACGTTCAATTTGCGCGCTTCCTCACCCTTCAGCGGCGTCGACCAGGCGCCCTCGCCCCGCACGGCGATCACCGCGCACCCGCTCCCGCCGATCGCGGGCTGCAGATTTGCCTTCAGGTTCGGGCAGCCCAGGGCAGCCACTTCCACCTTCCCATCGACGATCAACGCCAGCGCAGTGACATATTGATCGCCGCGCAGAAAACCTTTCGTGCCGTCGATCGGATCGCAGGTCCAGAAGCGCCGCGCTGCCCCCCCGGTGCCGTGATCAATCCAGCGACAGACTTGATCCGAATCCGCCTGTGGCAGGAGACGCCCGACATAAGCGGTAACTGCCTTCAGGGTCTGCGCTTGCTGCGCCTGCTGCAGCACCCGGCTGTCCTCCTCCGCTACGAGTGCATCCTGTGGGAAATGCTCCAGCAGCATGCTGGCAAAGACGGCCTGGCTGGCAAAATCGGCGACTGTTACCGGCGAATGATCCGACTTGGAGAGCGCCGGCGTGACCATCTCCTGCTGGATCGAACGGCACAATTCGGCCGTGGTGCGAACGGCGCTCAGGGCGAATTCGGCTTCTTTGGAATAGCGGGTGAACACGGATCATCCTCCGGCATGATGCGCTCGGTTCAGCACGGTACAATTGTAAGCGATACTCGTACGCTGGATGGTACCCATGCTAAGTAACCGGTTGGCCCTTATCGTTTTCGCACTCGCACTTGCTGCCTGCGCCCCGGCGGTAGGAAGCACGCCAGACATCCCCCCATCCGCGACCTCATTCCTACCGCTGCCAGCGACCGCAAGTGTAGTCACGCCCAGCGCAATGTCGATTCCCGCCAGCCCAGGTGCGGCGGCTGTCCCCGAGATCCCGAAGCCGAACTCAACCGTTTGGACCCGGGTGGTCGATGGATTCACGCGCCCGGTCGTGGTGACGAATTCCGGGGACGGACGGCTCTTCATCGTCGAGCAGCGCGGGATGATCTGGATCCTGCAGGACGGGGAGCGGCTGCTCGAACCCTACCTCGATATCCGCTCGAAGGTCGAAGACCGCGGCAACGAGCAGGGGCTGCTCGGATTGGCTTTCCACCCGCGCTACGCGGAGAATGGGTTCTTTTACCTCGATTACACCGGAACAGGCGGCACAACTCACATCGTCCGCTACCGGGTCAGCGAAGATCCAAACCGGGCTGACCCCTCCAGCGAGGCGAACCTGCTACAAATCGATCAACCCTACGGCAACCATAACGGTGGTGTGCTCGCCTTCGGCCCGGATGGCTATCTTTATATTGGAATGGGTGACGGGGGGTCGGCCGGCGATCCACAGGGCAACGGCCAAAGGCCCGACACCCTGCTGGGGGCGATCTTACGCCTGGACGTCGATGGGGGTGATCCTTATGCCATTCCGGCGGATAACCCCTTCGCTGGTGGAAGCGGCCAGCCCGAGATCTGGGCTTATGGGCTGCGCAACCCCTGGCGCATCGCTTTTGACTCGTTCAGCGGGGACCTGTACATCGGCGATGTCGGCCAGGGCAGCATGGAGGAAATCGACTTTGAACCAGCCGGAGCAGATGGCGGGCGGAACTATGGCTGGAACCTGCGTGAGGGGACGCTGGCCTACGCCGGAAGCGCCGGGCCGGGGATGCTCGACCCCATCGCCGAATACGATCATTCCCTTGGCTGTGCAGTGACCGGCGGAGTGGTTATTCGGGATGAGCGGCTGCCTTATTGGTCCGGGGTCTATCTGTATGGTGATTTCTGCAGCGGCCGGATCTGGGGCTTGCGCCCTGATGGAGCGGGTGGTTGGCTGCACGCGCAACTATGGGAAACTGTATTCCAGATCAGCTCGTTTGGCGTTGACTCTGCCGGAAGAGTCTATCTTGCCGATTTAAACGGGAGCGTTCAGCGCCTGGATCCAGCACCCTAACTGCGGCGAGGCAGGTAGCGCGGCGTGCGCTGCAGGTAATCCTGCGCGCCATCGACGCGAGCGAGCAGCTCCCACTCCTCCAGCTCAAAGAGCGGCTGTGAGAGGATCAACCAGCCGAAGAACCAGACCCACATGGCCGGACTGCCGCTGGTGAGCGCTCCTCCGATGCCAAGCAGCGCGATAGCAGCCCCCATCGGCCGGCGCAGCAGCCGGTAGGGACCATGCGTGACCAGTCGTGATCCTTCCTGCGCGATCAGGCTTTGCACGCCGAGCGTACCGAACGCCCACAGCAGCAGCCCGACACCGGCCAGGAGCAGGATCGCACCCAGCGCCTGCGTGAGCGCGTTGCCCCAGGGCGAGAGCGGGGTGATGCTCATCGCCCAGGTGTAGGACCAGATCAGGCTTCCCGCCGCGACCAGCGATAGCAGCCCCGCCAACCAGAATAGCCAGCGGCCGAGCGTAGGCGCGGCGCGGCGCATGAGAATCGCGCTCAGTTCTGCCAGACCAGCAGCCAATAGTGCCAGGATAAAGGGATAAGAGGAGATGGCGCCCGTCATAATAATCTCCTAGCGTACGATGATGTAGATCAGCGAGCCAAGCAGCCCCAACCCCAGGGCGGCTGAGAGGCTCAATCCTGCCGTAAGAACAAATAATCCCAGATTCGAGCGAAACGAAGTGAATGCCGTGCGCGCGGGTGGCACTCGTCCCTCGACCGCACGCGGCTTGCGCGTCCCCAGCAGGTACATCGAGGCCAGCACAACGACCACGAACGTGGCCGGGGGGACAAAGACCAGGCCCGCCCGCACAAGCGTATCAAACGGCAGTCGCTCCAGCACACGGGCAAAACTCTCCGGCCGCAGCCAGTAGAATCCGAGCGCAGCCAGCGATGCAAGCAAGGCTGGGAGCGACGAGATCAGCACCGAGGCGATCGCCGGCCGCAGCATGCGCTCGGGGGAGCGCTCTTCCGAGAGTCCTTTTGCCGGCTTCTCGCGGGCAAAGGCGAATCCGGCAGCCGCGAGCACGATCAGGAAAAGCACCCAGGGGGCGATCGGCACAAGCGGTCGCAGGTACGAGTCGCCCGGCAGTGGAGCGAGCAACCGGTCGAAACGCACGGGTGAGATAAAGGACAGACTCCATAGTCCCAGCGTAAACAACCAGAGCGGTGCGGCAAAAGTTAATGTCAGCCGGGCCGCCCCGCGCGCTCCCGATAGCTGCTTGGGTATCCTGCGCACTCCAGGTCTTACGGCCTTCTTCTGACTGGCCTCGACCGGCTTTTCTACGGCGTAGAGCAGCGCCAGTACGACGATCGCAAACAGAGTCGCCGGCGCAAACACAAGCGCCGTACGAATGAAAGACTCACCCGGCAGCCGTGCCAGTAAGTCTCCAAAGCGGACCGGCGCCAGGTAGAAGAGCAGCAGCGTTCCGACCGATAACAGAAGCATGGGAACGGCCGGCACGAGCACCAGCGCTGCCAGCACGCGGCTGTACGGCCAGCCGGCAGAGGTGCCTGAATTCTTCCCGAGCCCCCGGATTGGTGCCGTTTGATCATCCATCGCGGTCTTTTACCTCACGGTTTTTCAAAGCTGCTCCATCCAAATCGATCAGGGCTGCAACCTGATCTCCACGCTGGCGAGGTGATTTATACCGTCAAATGCCGGGCTAGGATCCGTGACGACCACCCGTCCCGGACCTTCGGCGGCCACGCTGTACGATACATCGAGCGCGAAGTCACCCGGCAGGCCCATGTCGGGCGCATTCACGATCAGCGCCTGACTGGCGAGCAGCGCTCCATCCGCATCATACAACTGAACCACCAGCGTGCCTTCGAAAGTGGCGATGCCCACCCCTTCAACGTGCAGCACGCCCCCGCTGACTGTTCCGCCCGGTTCTGGTTGAGAGATGATAATCCGTTCGGGATAGGGATCACGGGTCTTCACCTGAGCAACGCCGTCCGGCAGCAGCATCACGCCGACCGATTCCATATGCGTCACACCGCCATCGCGCGGGCTGTGTGCAAGCACCTGGATCAGAACGTTCTGCTCATGGTCGACCAAGAACGATAGGTCGGCAGAGAAGGGCCCGCGCGTGCCCATCTCGGATTCGATCATCACCGGCGCCAGTTCTTCCAGCAGTCCACCTTCGAACGAAATCAGCCGGACCGTCAGAACCTGCTCAAAGGTTGAATCGGCTATCCCGGTCAGTTGCAGCGGGCTCACCAGCCGCGAACCCGGGGCGGGCTCGAGAATGGCGATCGCCTCCGGGCCGGCCGTACCCAGGGTGGTTGCTTCGGCCGTGGGCGTCGGTGACGCGAGCGCGGCCGGGCTGCTGGTCGGTGGGGCAGCTGGCCCTAGCACCGGAGCGTTGCATCCGGCCAGGGCGAGCGCCAGCGCCAAGGATATTGAACTCGCGAGCTTCGTCACCATCGCCTGCCTCCTGCTACCGGCCGAGTCTATCAGGGAAGCGAATGCAGGTCTATGACGCCTCTCCGTCGATTGACATACGAACATTTGTTCTATATAATTGAGGCGAGCGTGTTTTCCCATCCTTCCAGCATCGCACGCCCGGGAGCGGCCTGTGTGGTTTCTTCGTCGGTCCAGTTCAGCCAGCATTGACTCGGCCGGGCAGCCAGCCTCCGGGCGGGCGGGGTGGCTGGCGCGCCTGCGCCGGCTGGCGCCCCCGGGCCGCGCCGGCCTGACCGTCGAGCTGGACGGGCAGCTGGCGCTCCACCTGCGGCGTGCAGCCCGTGCCCGTGACCGCTCCCCGCAGACGCTGGCGCAGGATCTGCTCACCCGCGCCCTCGAACGCGAGGCGCTGCGCCGGCATGCCGAAGCGGTGCTGGCCTCACTCACGCCGCGCGAGCGTGAGATCACCTGGCTGGCAGCGCGCGGGCGCACCAACCAGGAAATCGCCGCCCAGCTGGTCATCTCGCCCGAGACGGTCAAATCGCACGTGCGCAGCGCCCTGGGTAAATTCGGCCTACACAGCAAGTCCGACCTGCGCATGCTGCTGCTCGACCTGGGCCTGCGCTGGTGGCAGCAGGAGACGGGCTGACGAAACACCGGTCAGGCCATCGGCGTTCAGTTCGCAGTTATAATCCCGGCGGAGGAACGATGGCCGAATCAGAGGTGATCGGCGCCACGCCGGAGCCGCGCACGCGCCAGACGCTGGGCGCAGACCTGCTCCGCCTGGGTGTCGAGCCGGGCATGATCATGCTCGTACACAGTTCACTCTCAGCGCTTGGCTGGGTCAACGGCGGTTCAGTAGCCGTGATCCAGGCGCTGCAGGACGTCCTCACGCCGGGCGGCACGCTGGTCATGCCGGCGCACTCGGGTGAACTGTCCGAGCCTGCCCGCTGGGAAAACCCGCCCGTCCCCGCGAGCTGGGTGGATGCTGTTCGTGCGACCATGCCAGCCTACGACCCGCACTTTACCCCGACACGCGGCATCGGCCGCATACCCGAGCACTTCCGCACCTGGCCGGAAGTGCTGCGCAGCGAGCACCCGGCGCTCTCCTTTGCCGCCTGGGGCGCCCATGCCGATGAAATCACCCGCAATCACCAGCTTGAGGATCCGCTCGGCGAGGGTTCACCGCTGGCGCGCATCTACGAATTAAAAGGGTACGTGCTCCTGCTCGGCACCGGCTACGACAGCAACACCTCCTTTCACCTGGCCGAATATCGCATTCCACGGCACAGAGACATCACCCAGGGCGCTCCCGTCATGCTCGACGGCGAGCGGGCCTGGGTTGCCTACCGTGACGTCGATCTGGATGAGACCCCCTTCGCCCAGATCGGGGCCGAATTCGAGGCCGAACATGCAGTGCGGATCGGCAAGGTCGGATCGGCCGAGAGCCGCCTGTTCTCGCAACCGGAAGCGGTAGATTTCGCCCAGGCCTGGCTGACAAGCTCGAGCTGAAACTACAAAGCAGCGGTCGGCCCCTCCCGCAACGCAGCCTGCCGGAAGGGGTTATAACCGTCGGACTGCTCCTGAAGCAGCCTCTCTAAATCTCACCCTTGGTGATCAACCACCATAAAAGGAGTAAAGAAGCAATGTTGATGAATCGAATCATGGGTGCTTTCACATTCCGCCGCGAGGTCTACAAGGAAGTTGAGGACGACACCAGCTTCACTTCGACTGCCTGGGTCTTGATCGCCGTCATCGCCTTCCTGAACCAGCTCGGTTCGGTGAATGCAACGGGCTTTTTCCGAATCATTATCGCCGCTCTCATTGGCGCGGTGTTTGCGGTAGTCGGTTTTGCAGTCGGTGCGATGATCATCGCTTGGGTCGGACGTGAGGTCTTTAAAGCTGAAGTGACCTTCGACGAGCTGGTGCGCACGCTCGGACTAGCCTACGTCTGGCAGGCCGTAGCCGTGATCGGCATCCTCGGTGCTTTCTCACCGGCATTGAACTGCATTACCGCTCCGGTTCGCATTATCGCTGCGCTGCTCTCGCTGGCAGCCTGGTTTATCGCCGCCAAGGAGGCGCTCGATCTGGAGTGGGTGCAGACGATCGTGACGGTCGTGATTGGCTTCATCGTCTACTTCATCCTGGGATTGATCGCCACCGCAGTCATCAGCCTGCTCGGCTTCGGTGTCGGCACCGCAGCTGGCATGTTCGGCTAGCCGAGTCGCAGTAAAAACCAAACGCCCCCAAAAACCAGGGGGCGTTTTTGTTTCTCGCAATGGGCAAGCGGGCTGGCCGTCGATCAGAAATCCGCCGCGAACTCGCCCCCGGCCTGGTCAGACAGACGAAAGAATGATAGATAAGCCGCATTCCATCGATTCTCGCGCTGAGCAAACGGCCTAAATCTGGATTTAGATTTCGCGAATGAACACGCGGTGGTTTTTATAAGCTACGCCACCGACGTTTTCCAGATCGCTGCGCATCTGCACCGCACTTTCAGCCACCTGGGTCAGGTCGGCGTGCCGGTATCCGAACTCCTGAATCGTCTTTTCCATCTCGCTGTAGAGCAGAGCATTTCCACCACGACCGTGATACTCGGGCAGCACTCCGGCGCCGTTGAGTGCGATCCACTTCGTGCGCCTCATCTCGATCAACAGATCGATGATCCCAAACGGGAAGAGACGACCCTTGCTGCGCTGAATGGCGGCCGAGACGTCAGGGAAGCCAAACAGGAAACCCACCACGTCCTCGCCATGGGTGATAATCTTTATCAGGCGCGGATCGGCGATCGTCAGTATCTCGCTGATTACGTAATCGATCTCACGCTCGGTCAGGGGGTAGTACTCCCAATTATTGACGAAGGTGTTGTTGTAGGTCTTTCCGATGCGCGGGGCCCAGGTCAGCAGCTCGCGCTTACTCTTAAAGCGCTTGACCTCCAGCCCGCTGCGTTTTGCCGCCCGCCCGGCGATGCGGTGCACGCGCTCGGGCAGATGGAATTTATGCGCACTCAGGTAGCAGGAGACGAAATCGACCTCTTTTCGAAACCCGAGAGCCTGCATGAACTCCGGGTAGTAGGGTGGGTTGTAGTTCATCATCGTCATCGCCGGCCGGAACTCGAAACCCTCCACCAGCATGCCGTAGCCATCGAGCGGTCCGAATCCCTTGGGACCGACGATGGCGTTCAGACCACGCACACGGGCCCATTCGTAGGCACGCTCGAGCAGGGCACGCGCGACGTCGAGATCCTCGACACATTCGAAGAAGTAGAACTGCGCCTGGCGGGTCCCGTGGTATTCGTTATAGGGCTTGTTCTCGATGACGGCCACGCGGCCCAGGTCCTCTCCGTCTCTCTCGGCAATAAAGAATTCGGCGTCGGAGTGCTCATGAAAGGGATGCTTGCTGCGGTTCAGACGCGTGCGCACATCCATGCGGATCGGGGGCACCCAGAGCGGGTGGCCGCGGTACAACTTAAACGGCAGGCGGACAAACCGTTCTACCTCGCGCTTTGACTCTGTATCGATCTGCTTGATCTCAAACACGCTCGCCACCACCCTCGGTTCGGCGACATTGTAGCACTGCGGAAATCCGTCTACAATCGAAGCGGAATAGGAGAACACCGCATGTTTTCTCGCTTCCTGCGCTGGATCTTCAACCTGCTCGCGGCTATCCTTACCCGGCGTGACGTCCAGGGGCTCGATCATCTACCGGCGAATGGACCCTACATTCTGGCCGTAAACCACCTCAGCATCTTCGACCTGCCGCTCGTCTTTGGCCTGGTGGGTGGCGAGAATGTGACCGGATGGGCAGCCGAAAAGTACGCCCGCCACCCGCTCTTCGGGCCGATTCTTCGCATGGGGCGGGGCATCTTCATTGAGCGCGGCCAGGTCGATCGCATGGCGATCGACGCCGCCGTCGCCTGGCTGGAACGCGGCAACATTTTCGGCATCGCCCCGGAAGGCACCCGCAGCAAAACCGGCGCCATGGCCCGCGGCAAGACCGGCATCGCCTTCCTGGCCAGCGAAGTCAGCGCCCCGATCGTACCGATCGCCGTCGCTGGCACGGAAAAGACCCTGGCGTGCTGGCACAAGCTGCGCCGGCCGCGCTACCTCATGCGCATCGGCCTGCCCTTCACCCTGCCACCGCTCGACGAATCAAGGCACAGCGCCAGTCTGCGTGCCAACGCCGACGAAGTCATGTGCCGGATCGCCGCTATGCTGCCGCCCGAGTACCGCGGCTACTACGCCGACCATCCCCGCCTGAAAGAACTGCTCGCCGCACCCAGCAACGGATAACGCCCACTCTCGGAAAACCATCTCCTCCCCCGCGCGGGTGAATCGCGATTCACCCGCGCGGTTCCACCGCGCGCGGGATTGCGCCCCGGCCATCCAGGGTTAGACTTTTAGCACATTTGTTCTATGGAATGGTTCGCTGCCCTGGAGGTATGTGATGCAGTCGACGCTCGTATCGTACGAACACCCCCCGCTCCCGCTCGCGCTGGACGATCCGTCCACACTGGAGATGCTGCTGCAGCCGCGCTTGTCGCTCTTCTGGGGCGCCGAGACGCCCACCCGTGCGCTGCTGGCGGCGCTGACGCTGATGGCAGCGGGCGGGCGGCGGGTGCGCGTCTTCGATGGAGGCAACCGCTTCGACGGCTACTTCATCGCCCGCCTGGCGCGCCGCTTGAGCTCCAATCCACACGCCACGCTGGAGCGTGTGCGGCTCTCGCGCGCCTTCACCTGCTTTCAATTGGCGCAGTTGATCGAAAACGCGCCCGCCGCTGGTGGCGTCCCGGATGATAGCGGGCCGGCCAGCCCGCAGGCGCCGGATGTGCTCTTCGTGCTCGACCTGCTCAGCACCTTTTACGACGAGAGCGTGCCGCTGCGCGATTCCGAACGGCTGTTGGCAAAAACCATCACGCACCTCAAGCGCCTGGCGGCGGGCGGAGCGGTGATCGTCGGCGCGCGCGAGCCGCGCGTGCTGGTCAAGGAGCGCTGGTCGCTGCTCGACCAGCTGCAGATTGCCGCCGACGCCGCCTGGCTGCTGCGCTCTCCCGAAGCGACGTCACAGGAGCAGCTGCGCTTGTTTGGCTGAGGCGGGCGTCCGGCGTAAGGGACCGGAAGCCGGGAAACCATGAGCGGCAACCGCCCTTCCCTCCACCCGGCTTCCGGGTCTCATAAGCCACCGACGGATCTTTCATCGATTCCATTTCAAACACTGCGAGGTATCCATGGGACGAACACTACCTTCCATCACACAGGCCTTCCTGCATGAACAGCAGTCGCTGGCCCGCTTCCGTCGGGCGCTGCGCCGCGAAGACCAGCGCGCGCTCGACGACCTGCTGGGCGCCTCGCGCCGCCACCTGGCGGCCGCGGCCTACGCCTCCCACCTGCTGCCGTTCGAGGTCATGCTGCTGGCGATGCTGGTCGAGGAGCACAAGCAGGTGCTGCTGCTCCAGGGGGAAGTTGAGATGCTGCGCACCGGGGAGGGCGGGGCCGGGCGTCAGGCGCTGCCGCCGGGCCCACAGGCAGATCATGACGGGGGAGCGCAGGACGCATGACGACCCTCTTCGGCTGGCTGTTTGACACCTACCCGGACGGCGACGGCATGACGCTGTGGGTGCTCGACGCCCAGGGTTGCAGCCATAAGCTGCACGATTCGTTCACGGCGATGTTCTACGCACGCGGCCCGCGCCAGGATCTGCACGAACTGTGCCAGTGGCTGCGCTCTCACCGCACGCCGGTCAGCCTGTCGCGCGGCGAGCACCTCGATCTGTTCCTCGACCGTCCAGTGGAGGTGCTCGAGGTGGGCGTGCCGCGGCCCGGCCAGCTGCCGCACCTCTTCCGCCAGGTGGCGGATGCCTTTCCCGACCTGACCTACTACAACGCCGACATCTCCCTCGCCCAGCGCTACGTGCTGGCGCGCGGCGTCTTCCCGCTGGCTTACTGCGCGCTGGAGGTCGAGGGGGAGCAGGTGTGCGAGATTCGCTCTCTCGATTCGCCCTGGGAGATCGACTACGCGCTGCCGCCGCTGCGCACGATGGCGCTGCGCCTGGCGGGCGACATGTGCGACCCGGGCCGCGGGCACCGCGCCGACCTGCTGGTCGAGATCGAGGGCGAAACACTGCGCTTCCCCCGCCGCCGCAGCCGGCAGCTGGTGCTCGGCCTGCGCCACCTGCTCGAGCAGTACGACCCGGATGTGCTGGTGTCGACCTACGGCGACAACTACATCCTGCCGCGATTGATCGAACTGGCGGGGCACTACCACATCCCGCTGCCGCTCAATCGCGATCCCGGCTACGCTGTGCAACACAAGTCAGCTTCATCTTATTTTTCCTACGGCCGGGTGGTCTTCCGCAACGAGCAGCACCTGCTCTTCGGGCGCTGGCACCTCGACCGCCAGAATGCATTCCTGGCCAACGACTACGGCATCGACGGCATCCTCGAGATCGCCCGCCTCTCGGGCCTGCCGCCGCAGACTGTCGCCCGAGTTTCGACCGGCACCGGCATCAGCGCCATGCAGGTTGCCACCGCGCTGCGGCGCGATGTGCTCGTGCCCTGGCAGAAGCGCCAGCCAGAAGACCTGAAAAGCGGGGGCGATCTGCTCACGGCCGACAAGGGTGGGCTGGTCTACACGCCGATCGCCGGCCTGCACGAGCACGTGGCCGAGCTCGACTTCAGCGCCATGTACCCCAGCATCATGGTTCATTTCAACATCTCGCCCGAGACGGTCGGCGCCCACTGCTGCGAAGGCGAGCCGATCCCCGAACTGGGCACGCCCGTCTGCCGCCACCGTCAGGGGTTGGTGCCGGAGACGCTCGCGCCGCTGCTCGAGAAACGCCGGCACTACAAGGCGCTGATACGCGAAATGGACGTCGACGACCCGCGCCGCGAGCCTTTCCGCCGCCGCTACTCGGCTCACAAGTGGCTGCTGGTGACCTGCTTCGGGTACCTGGGCTACAAGAACGCCCGCTTCGGCCGGATCGAGGCGCACGAGGCGGTCAACGCCTACGGCCGGGAGATCCTGCTGCAGACCAAGGAACTGGTCGAGGCGCGCGGCTTTCGCGTGCTGCACCTGTACGTGGACGGGCTTTGGATTTACAGGCCCGGGGCGCAGGATCGGCCGGATTACGAGGCGCTGCTGGACGAAATTCACGAGCGCACCGGGCTGCATATCGGGCTGGAGGGCGTCTACCGCTGGCTGGCTTTCCTGCCCTCGCGCACAGAGCCGCGCGTGGCGGTCGCCAACCGCTACTTTGGTGCCTACGAAGACCAGACTCTGAAGGTGCGCGGGATCGAGGCCCGCCGTCATGACACGCCGCGCTTCATCAAGCAAACCCAGCTGGGCATGCTCGAGATCCTGGCCAGCGGCGAGGACGCGGCCGGCTTTCGCGCTGCGCTGCCTGATGCGCTGGACTATGCCCGCCGGCAACTGGGCGCGCTGTGCGCCGGAGAGGTCGACCCTTCCGAGCTGGTGGTCGCCCACCGCCTGTCACGCAAACCGGAGGAGTACACCGTACGCACGGCAGCGGCGCGCGTCGCGGGGCAGCTGGCACAGACCGGGGTCGAGCTCCACCCCGGCGAACGGCTGAATTTCCTGCTCATCCCCGGCCCGGAAAAGGCGCGCGCCTGGGAGCTGGTTGAGGGCGACGTTCATTACGACCGCGCCGCCTACCGCGAGCTGCTCCTGCGGGCGATCGAGAGCATCGTCTCGCCGGTGGGGGTCGACCGGGGGACGCTCGAGACCTGGCTGCTGGCCAACGCCGGCTACTGGGGCCCGCCAGGAGTCCTGCCGCCGCCAGGTGTTGACGTGGGCGCGCCGCTGCTGGCCGGGCATCTGCGCAGCTGGATCGGCGTCCGCCCGGTCTCTGCCATCTACAAGGATCGCCAGCCGGTGCCGATCAAGGAACTGCTGTTGGCCGCTTAGTCAGTGAACAGTTGGAGAGGTGATGAGACGTTACAACGTATTCTTATTGGTAAGTGGCTGGGTCAGTTTGCTTGCCAACGTGTTGGCGATTGCAGGTTACTTCGACGTGGGTGGAGTTCTGGCCGGGTGGCGACCGGACCCTGGGCTGCTCGTGGCGGGATCGTTTCTGACGTTGGCCTACGCGCTCGCCGTGTGGTCGGTGTGGGTCTGGCGGCGGGTGGGGTTACCCTCGGTGAAAGCAGAAGCGGTGCGCAGCGCGCACTTCCTGCTGACGGCACTTGCGGCGCTGCCAGCGCTGACTCTGTGGTTGTATTTGCTGACCGGGGCGCTGTTCGCCTGGCCGCTGAGCACGGTCCAGCGCTGGATGATTGCGCTTGGATTGGCCTGGTTCTTCACGCCCTTCGCCGCGCTGGGCTTGATGGTCCTAGGCGAAATTCTCGGACCGCTGCTGGCCTCCCGGGGGCGTGGTGCGGCTCAGTCGTCGCCTCCCACCAGCTTACTCAAGGGGGATTGAAGAATTACAGCCGCTGAGCCCAGCCGGCAAAATCCTGATATCTCATCAAAGTCCGGCGTTGCAGTTTGGCGCAGCGTGCGTCGGTCGGGCAGCAGCGGGAAAGTGGGCGCAGTGGATAATAGAGCGGCCGGATTTCGCGCAATGACCATCCTTTCTTTGCAGTAAATTCACATTCCAGATGCATTCTGGTTATGATGGACAGGATGGAACGAAGCTTCACGCCAACACATGCCAGTTCGAGGTGCAGCCCGTATCTGCTGCGGCTCAGGAGCGTCATAAGGGTCGAGAGATGCCATCGCAGGATGTGAGATGGTTGCAGGCTGCCCGCAGGCGAGACCAGCAGGTTCTGACTGAGATTTACGATCAGCTCAGCCCGGAGCTGTACCGTTATGCGTACCGCCTGCTGGGTGAGGTCCAGATCGCTGAGGACATCGTCAGCGAGACCTTCCTGCGGTTCCTGCGTGCGATCGAAGCGGGAGGCGGTCCACGGGAAAATCTGCGTGCTTACCTGTACCGCATTGCGCACAACCTGGCGATGGACATGCACCGGCGGCACCCGGCTGGTGCGGATGACCAAGATATCGAACTTGAGCGGATTCCGGCTGTCGAGGACCCGGCTCAGCAGGCTGAGTACAGCATCACGCAGCAGGTCGCCCGGCGTTTAATCTGGCATCTGACCCCCGACCAACGCCAAGTGATCCTGCTGAAATTCTTTCAAGGGCTGAGCAACGAGGAGGTCGCGGCCGCTGTGGACAAACCGATTGGGTCCGTAAAAGCGCTGCAGCACCGTGGGGTGGGCGCGCTGCGCAGGATGCTCCAGAGCGAGGGCTGGGATGTGGGAGACGAGCGATGACCATGAAAAAGGATACGAGGGGTGGGATGCCCGGCTGGCTTGAGTCGCTTCGGGATGTCCCCGAACGGGATCCCGATATGGCTGCCGAGGGACGTCGAGTTTTCCTGCGGGCGGCGGGGGCGATGAAGGAACCCGTATCTCTAACTCGTGACGGGCGTCATATAGGGTGGACAACAAAATTCCGAAAGGAGCGTTCACCCATGTTTAGCTTCGCCCGAATTCTGATCGTTCTCGCTCTCGCCCTCGGGGGGACCGGTACAACCGCAGCCTATGCTGCTCAGTCCAGTCTGCCCGGAGACCCGCTCTACAGCGTAAAACTTGCGTTCGAGGACTTGCGTTTGGGCCTGACGCGTGATCCGCAGCAGGAGGTTCTTCTTTTGGAGAATCTGGTCGAGACACGGCTGGACGAGATCAGCGCCCTGGTTGGTGAAGGATCACCGATCAGCCTGCAGTTGACGACGCGCCTCGAGAACCATTTACGGCTTGCACTGCAGCAGTCAGCCCAGCTCGATGACCCCCAATTGATCCAGACCATGGAGCAGATCCGGGCCCGGGCCGAGCAACAGCTTCGAACCATGCAGCAGCTCCGAACAAATGCATCTGAAGGCCAAGAGGGCGCACTCCAGCAGACCGAGCAGGCGATTCTACGCGTGCGCGACACGGCCGCGAATGCAATTCTCGATCCGACCACCTTCCGCATGCGGCTGGGGAACGAACGCCCCGAAGATGCTCCCGTACAGCCGCAGGTCCTGCCACCCGGGCAAAATGGCGAATGGGATGGACCCCAGGGTTCCGGTGAACCCCAGGGCCCTTGTGAGGACTGCGGCAGCGGTCCAAACGGGCCAGGTGGGGGCAGCGGAGGCCATAATTGAGGCAAGCCGGCTTAAACCGGCAGCGGTCTTCCTCGGCTGCCCCAGGTCGCCTGCTGCAAGCCGGGTCCTGACTGGACCCGGCTTGTCATTACTTCAGCGAAATTCGGATTGCCGCCTCAAAGCTGCCAATACGAAGCACAAATGCGGCCCCAACAACATGTTCTGAACCCTGGCAGGAAACTGCCAATCATTTGACGATTCATCCGTACCCGTGGTATTATCCGCGCGTCCTGGGGCCGCTCGTAACTTGACCGGGCGGCCCGTGTTTCTGTGTCGGAGGAGCTAAACATCAGCGCATCAGATTACCGAATTAATGAAGATATTCGTGTCCGCGAGGTACGCCTCATCGGCCCGGACGGCGGAAACGTCGGGGTGGTGTCGATTGAGGAAGCGCTGCGAATAGCTCAGGAAGCCGATCTCGATCTAGTAGAGGTCGCACCCAATTCCGATCCACCCGTATGCCGCGTCCTGGACTATGGCAAATTTCTGTACGAAAAGGCCAAGAAGGATCGCGAGGCACGCAAGGCACAGACGAAGGTTGAAATCAAGGAGGTCCGGCTACGGCCGAAGACCTCCGACCACCACCGCTCTTTTAAAGTGCGCGACGCCCGCCGCTGGTTAACCGAGGGCAAGAAGGTCCGTGTTCGCATCCGTTTTCGGGGACGCGAGATCCACTACCCGGAGATTGCGCTCCAGGACCTGCAGGGCATCGCGGAAGAATTGGCTGATGTCGGCGTGATTGAGCAGGCTCCGATGATGGAGGGCCGTACCATGCTCATGACGCTGGCGCCGGGAAAACCAAAATAGCGCTTTTTTCGTCAAGCGCTTCCAATTCAGGATGACGTCCCCGCGGACAGCTGGACAGTCCGCGGGCTTGGTTCTCAGGATGCATCCCACATCCAACGGACCACATGCAACTCAGGAGGGTACGCACCGTGCCGCGCAAGTCGACAAAAAAAGGTAAGTACAAACTAAAGACCCACAAAGCCACCGCCAAGCGGTTCCGGCTGACCGGATCTGGCAAGCTGGTCCGTACAAAGGGCGCACAAAGCCACCTGCGCCGCAAGAAATCGGCGCGCGTCAAGCGCCTGTATACGGAAATGCTGCCGGTCGATTCGAAGGGCATTACCAAGCGCGTGATGCGCCTGGCGCCGTATTTGAAGAAGTACAAGGCCAACCCGAACGCCCGCTCTGGCGGGTCATCGAAGTAAGCCTGGATTAGTGTGACCGTTGGGTGCACTCAACAAGCGTTTATCCTGCGCTGGCGCCCATGGGCTCACAGGAGAGTGAAACGTGACACGTGTTAAAGGCGGGACGGTAACTCGCAAACGCCATAAGAAAATACTGAAGCTAACCAGCGGCATGTACGGTTCCCGCAGCAAGCTCTTCCGGCGGGCGAACGAAGCCATGCTGAAGAGTCTGTGGTATGCCTACCGCGACCGGCGCACCCGCAAGCGTGACCTGCGCCGCTTGTGGATCGCGCGCATCAACGCGGCTGCCCGGCAGAACGACACGACCTACAGCCGCTTGATTCACGACATGAAAGACGCCGGGATTCGATTGAACCGCAAGGTGCTTGCCGACCTGGCTGTTCGCGATCCCAGGGCCTTCAGCGAAGTCGTAAAAACCGCTCGCGGCTGAACACCCTCACCAAGATAAACAAAAAGGGCGCTTCTGCGCCCTTTTTTGGCCACCACGCCAGGGTCAGTCTATATCTGACGGGCCTTGTCACGCGCTCGTCGCCAGATGCCCATCACCAGGCCGTAAAGCAACACCAGGTCGAGAATTACCGCGCCTGCCCCGAAAGCAGCCCGGCCGAGGAATTTGCCCGATGCCGCCGTCGCGCCAAAGAGCGGCATGGAGAATGTGGTTTGAATATCACGCTCCCCGGGGCCAAATGCGACCCAGTTCCCGAGCGTGAGAAAAATTAAAACCAGAAGCAGGCCGGTGAGAGTGCGCAGGATTCCAACCATCGAAGCCGAGGTGGGGGTCGATTCGTGCCGCCGCAGCTCGATCAACACCGTGAGCGCACCGGCTAGCAGGAAGGCGAGCCCGGAAAGAATGATCACCCAGCTTGGTCCTCGCAAGAGGGAGTCATTGAGCGGTATGGCACCCACTGCGAGCAGCACAATGAGACAGCCCGTCAGGGCCGCAAGCGCCGCGACGTACAGGACGCTCTTGCGCATAAACGTTCCTCCTGTGTTTTCTGGCTGGCAACCGCTGGGAAACATGTAAGGAGGGATTAGCCTCAATTCTAGATAGTCTGCGCTGAGCTTGCCATAGGACTCTGGTTTGAACCACGGGCTGCGGCTTTTACGCTGCTCTGCGAGTGTTACAATCAGCACGGCCCCATCTTCGCCCCGGGAGGCTGTCATCAACAACTGCATCCGGCAGGTTTCACTATCCAATGGCGTGCGTTTTTCGCTCGTTCACGGCGATCTAACCCGTGCGCCGGTTGAAGCGATCGTCAACGCAGCCAATGCCAGGTTGCAGCATGGCGGCGGGGTCGCTGGAGCGATCAGCCGGAGCGGAGGTGGGAGCATCCAGCGAGAAAGCAACGCCTGGGTGGAGCGCCATGGCCCAATCAGCCCAGACCGACCGGCGCTGACGGGTGCCGGTACGCTGCCGTGCCAATATGTGATCCATGCCGTCGGTCCGGTATGGGGAGAGGGGGACGAAGATCAGAAGCTCTCAATGGCAGTCAGCTCCGCCCTTCAGCTTGCAGAAGAAGAGGGGATGCGCAGCGTGGCGCTGCCAGCTATTTCAACCGGCATTTTCGGCTTTCCTAAGCCGCGCGCCGCAAGCGTAATTCTCGCTGCGCTAGAAGAATATGCGGTCCAGCACCCTACACCCTCGCTGCAGGAGGTCTGGCTCGTGCTCTGGGACAACCCTACGCTAGAGATATTTATGAAAGCCTTTGATGACGGCTGGCCTGAGGCTTCAGGCAAAGAATGATCACGTCGACTTCGAACCAGCGCGTGAAGTGGGTACGTGCTCTGCAATCAAAGAAGTCCGAGCGCAGCGCCGAGAAAGCGTTCGTAATCGAAGGCCCGCGCTTGTTGAAGGAGGCGCTCGCCGCCGATGCAAAGGTGCGCTCGCTTTTTCACCTTGAACAGCTTGAGCCGGAGGACCAGGCGCTGATCAATGCCTTCGTCGCCCGCGGCGCCGGGCGCGAAACCGTCAGCGAGCACGTCCTCAAGGCCATGTCTGCGACCGATTCTCCGCAGCGCGTACTGGCCGTTCTCGAGCAGCCCGCATTAGCTCCCAACCGGGATCTCGACCTGGCGCTGATCCTTGACCAAATCTCCGACCCGGGCAACCTTGGCACTATCTTACGCACCTCGCGTGCGTGCGGGGTGGGTGCGGTCTATATGCTGGAAGGTACCGTCGATCCATTCAACCCTAAAGTCGTGCGGGCGGCGGCCGGAGCCCACTTCCGCCTGCCGTTGATCGAATCCAGGATAGGGAATCTGGTCGAACTCAGCGGTGGTCTGCCCATTTGGGTTGCAAACCCCAACCAGGGAGTACGCTACGACTGCGTCGATTGGAAGGAACCTGCAGCGCTCGTCATCGGCAGTGAAGCCCACGGACACCGCCAGGGGCTGGAAAGTCTGGCCGCGGGGCAGGTACGGATCCCGCTACAGGAGGAAACGGAATCGCTCAATGCGGCCATCGCCAGCGCCGTGATCCTGTTTGAAATCGTTCGACAGCGAGGAGAACCATGCAGATCCGAGCCGTGACCGGGTTTATGGACCCGGGTTGGCCTCTCGATACCGACGCTATCGCCCGCACCGCCAACGCGCTCCAGCAAATGGCACGCCAGCTGCGTGAAGCCGGTTACGAGGTCCAGACCACCCGCCTGGCAACTCCCCCACCGGCGGAGATGTCTTCTCCGGTGCCGGCAGCGAAACGTCCCGAACTGGCTCGCAATCTCGAAGCCGAGGTTTTCGTTCACGGGATCGACTACGCCGCAATCGGACCAGTGCTGCCGGACGACCGGGAGGGCTTTCAGGTCCTGCCCGAAATCCTCGCGAGCACCGAGATCATCTTCACTTCCGCCCTGTATGCCGACCCCTCGATCGGGCTCTCGCTCCGGGCCGCGAGCGACTGCGCCCGCGCCATTCAGGAAATCTCCGGCCTTTCGCACGATGGTTTCGGAAACCTGCGCTTTGCGGCGCTGGTGGACGTGGCCTCTGGAACACCTTTCTTTCCGGCGGCCTACCACCGCGGCGGGCCAGCCACAGTCGCCATCGCGACCGAAGCTGCCGATCTGGCTGTCCAGGCCACTCGTGAGGGGCGCTCGCTGCGCGATATCCGTCAGAAGCTGATCAACACTGTTGAGGTGCACGCCGATGCCATCCAGCAGGTCGCCCAGCGCAGCGCCGGTGAGCATAACCTGCGCTATACGGGGATCGATTTTTCACTCGCCCCGTATCCCGAACCAGGCCGATCGATCGGCACGGCGATGGAAGCCCTTGGCCCCTCGGCCGTAGGCTCCCCCGGCAGTGCCGCAGCCGCTGCTTTCCTGGCCAACTGTCTGTCCGGGGCCAAGTTCACGCGTGAAGGGTTTTGCGGGCTCTTTCTGCCCGTCCTGGAAGACAGCGTTTTAGCCGCACGCGCCGCTTCCGGGCAATTGACGTTGAGCGATCTGCTGCTGTATTCCACCCTTTGCGGGACCGGTCTTGATACGATTCCGCTGCCCGGTTCAATCAGCCAGGGTGCACTAACGGCGCTGCTCGTCGATCTGGGCGCGGTCGGACTACGCCATCTCAAGCCGCTCACAGCCCGCCTGATGCCAATTCCGGGCAAGGACGTCGGCGATCCAGTCCACTTTGATTTCCCCTATTTTGCCGATAGCGGCATCATGGCGCTTCCCACTGCGGATCTTCAGGGCCCCCTGGCATCACCCGACCTGGTCGACATCGGCCCGCGCGGGTTGTGAGCCGTGCGCCTTGCTGGCAGTGTGGCCGCCCATTAGAATGACGTCCGGGCTATGAAGCGATGAATCTCCTAACCGAGCTAAACACCGAACAACGGCGTGCAGTAACCGCCGATCCCGGACCGGTGCTCGTTCTTGCTGGACCCGGTTCGGGCAAGACACGCGTTCTCACCCATCGCGCCGCCTACCTGGTGCGCGAACTCGGCCATGCACCGCATTCCATCATGGCTGTTACTTTCACAAATAAAGCCGCGCGCGAGATGGCCTCGCGCGTCGAAGCGCTGCTCGAGGGCGACCCAAGCGGCCAGACGGGTTTCAGCCTGGGCACGTTCCACGCCTTCTGCGCCCGGATGCTGCGGCGCGAGGCCGAACAACTGCCGTTCACGCGCGAGTTTGTCATCTTCGATGATGCCGACCAGCAGTCCTTGATGCGAGAGGTCCTGAGCCAGCTGCAGCTTGATTCAAAACAGCACTCACCAGCCCGGATCCACAGCGCCATCTCACGTGCGAAGAATGAGTTGATCGAGCCCCAGGACCTCGTGAGCGATACCTACTTTAATGAAATCGTCGGTCGAGCCTATACACGCTATCAGGAACAACTGCTGCTGAATAACGCACTTGATTTCGATGATCTGCTCTTCTGGGCTGTTCGATTGCTTAAAGGCCAGGATGAGGTGCGGCTTGCCTACCGCCGCAGGTACCAGCATATTCTGGTCGACGAATTCCAGGACACGAACAGCGCACAATATGCACTGCTGCGCCTGCTGTCCGGAGCCGAGCCGGACCTGTTCGTCGTCGGCGATCCGGACCAATCGATCTACCGCTGGCGCGGCGCGGATTACCGCAATGTGCACCGCTTCCAAGGGGATTATCCGGGGGCGCAAACGATCCTGCTCGAGCAGAACTACCGCTCGACGCAGACGATTCTCGACGTGGCTATGGCCGTCATCGACCGAAACCCGGACCGGCGCAAGAAGGAGCTCTTCACCGAACGCGGGCGGGGAGAACCAGTCGTTCTGCACGAGAGCTATGATGAAGGCGATGAGGCAGCCTTCGTTGTCGAGACCATTGCCCTGCTGGTGAGGGAAGGTTTCCAGCCGCGTGACTGCGCTGTCATGTACCGTACGAACGCTCAATCCCGGGCGCTGGAGGAGATGTTCCTGCGTGCCGGCCTGTCCTACCAGCTCGTCGGCGCGCAGCGTTTTTATGGTCGTCGCGAGATCAAAGACCTGATCGCCTATTTGCGGGTAATCCACAATCCTGCCGATCGAGTCAGCTTGCAGCGCATCATCAATACCCCCGCGCGGGGAATAGGCGATAAGACCGTCGCTCTCTTAATGGGGCTGGCCGAAGCGCTGGGCGAAGCCCCTTGCAGCGTGCTACTCGCCCTCGCCGCCTCCCCCGATTCCGCTTTTACCGATCAAATAGATTCCCGCGCTCGCTCTGCGCTGCTGTCCTTCGCGGAGCCGCTTGCGCGCTGGATCGATTCACGTCAGCAGCTCACGCTGATCGATCTGCTCGATTCCGTTCTCGAGAACAGCGGCTACCGTGCCTACATCGATGATGGTACGGAAGAGGGGGCCGAGCGCTGGGAAAACGTCCAGGAACTACGGCAGGCAGCTTATGAGTTTGGAACGATCGATCTGGCGACATTCCTTGAGCACGTCGCACTGGTTTCGGATCAGGATACGCTCAGCGACGAGCAGAACGCTCCCACCCTGTTGACGCTGCATGCCGCCAAGGGGCTTGAATTTCCGGTCGTGATTATTATCGGCCTTGATGATGGTGTGCTGCCGCACCAGCGTTCGTTCGACGACCCGGAGGCAATGGCTGAGGAACGCCGCCTGTTCTATGTGGGCGTCACACGCGCGCGCGACCGGCTCTTCCTCGTGCGTGCCTTTCGCCGGCGGCTCGCTGGCCCCTCCATGTTGAGCGAACCCTCCCGCTTCTTATATGACATCCCCGCCGACCTGGTGCAGGGTGAACTTCCTGGCATCCAGACCTGGACCCAGCAAGAATACCGGGCACAGACCCGCTGGGAGAGCCCGGTCCGGCAGACAATCCAGGCACGTTTTCAACCTGGAATGCGGGTGCGCCATTCGGTTTTCGGCGAGGGGGTCGTGATCAACACCCAGGTCGAATTCGACGACGAAGAAGTTTCGATCGAGTTCGAGGATGCCGGCATCAAGCACCTGGTTGCGTCTCTAGCGCAGCTTGAGATTCTAGAGTGCTGACCGGCCTTACCGCCGGACAGACTTCGGGCTGAGAGGTCAATCTATGAAAATCTTCGTCACCGGAGGTGCAGGGTATATCGGCTCGGCCGCAGCCGCGACCCTGCTCCAGGCCGGGCACTCAGTCACAGTCTACGATTCGCTGGTGAAGGGCTACCGGGCAGCCGTACCGGAGGAGGCCGAGTTCATCCAGGCCGATCTCGCCGACCGTGAACGGCTTCGGTCTGTGCTCCGGGGAAGGTCCTACGATGCCGTGCTGCACTTCGCCGCCTTTATTGAGGCGGGCGAGAGCATGCAGCTCCCGGGCAAGTATTTCCATAACAACCTGGCGCTGTCGTTGGGCCTGATCGAGGAGGCAGTTGCCGCGGCCGTACCTCGTTTTGTCCTGTCCTCGACCGCCGCCGTCTATACCTCCAGCGACGAACCGCTTTCCGAGATCTCGCCGCTCGGCCCCTCCAACGTGTATGGGCAAACGAAACTGATGATCGAACAGACGCTGGAGTGGTACTCGCGCGTACACGATTTGCATTACGCTGCTCTGCGTTACTTCAATGCCGCAGGCGCCCTGCCAGGGATCGGTGAAGCCCACCAACCCGAGACCCATTTGATCCCGCTTGTCCTGCAAGTCCCCCTCGGGCAGCGAACGGAAGCCCAGATCAATGGCACAGACTATCCCACGCCCGATGGAACCTGCGTGCGCGATTTCATCCATATCGCCGACCTGATCTCGGCCCACCTGCTCGCGCTCGATGCACTCGAACACGAAAAGAAACTTGTCTACAACCTGGGCAACGGCTCAGGCTACTCAGTGCGGGAGGTGATCGATACCGCACGCAGGGTAACCGATTTCGACATTCCGGTTCTCGAAGCTCCCCGCCGCCCCGGCGACGCACCGCGCCTGGTTGCCGACGCCAGCCGGATTCGGGCCGAGCTCGGCTGGAGACCGGCTTGTCCCGAGCTTGAGCGCATCATCGGCAGCGCCTGGGAATGGCACCGCGATCACCCACAGGGCTACAAATCCTGAACTTAAACTCTTAAGTGGGCATGCTATAATCCCGCTCGCCTGAAACGGGGCAAGCCGTGACTTGCCCCGATCGTATTCCCCGCCAAGGAGGCTCCATATGTCCTATCAGCACGCCGTGATACCGGCCGAAGGCGAAAAAATTCGCGTCACCGGCGGCGCACTGCAGGTACCCGACCGGCCGATCGTGCCTTTCATCATCGGTGATGGCACCGGCCCCGACATCTGGCGCGCATCGGTGCGGGTTATCGATGCAGCCGTGCAGCGGGCATATGGCGATGCCCGCAAAATCGCCTGGATGGAAGTGTTTGCGGGCCAGGTTTCCTTCGACCGCTTCGGCGAGTGGCTGCCTGCGGAGACTGTCGATGCCTTCCGGGAATTCCTGGTTGGAATCAAAGGCCCGCTCACCACTCCAGTTGGCGGCGGGATTCGCTCCCTGAACGTGGCACTGCGCAAGGCGCTTGACCTGTATGTCTGCCTGCGTCCGGTGCGCTACTTTGAAGGCGTCCCCTCCCCGGTTAAACGTCCACAGGACGTTGACATGGTTATCTTCCGAGAGAACACGGAGGATATTTACACCGGCTTGGAATTTGAGTACGGCAGCCAGATCAACCGCGAGTTCCGGGCCTGGTTGAGCGGTAACTTCCCGGCCGAGTTTGAGAAGATACGTTTTCCGGACAGCTCCGGCTTCAGCATCAAGCCCGTCTCAAAGGAAGGGACCGACCGTCTTGTGCGGGCTGCAATCCGCTACGCACTGGAGAATGATCGGCACTCCGTGGCCCTGGTCCACAAAGGCAACATTATGAAATTCACCGAGGGGGCGTTCCGCAATTGGGGTTACGAACTGGCTGAGCGTGAATTCGGCGAGCAGGTCTACACCTGGGCACAGTGGCAGCGCACGAAAGATTCACAAGGTGAGGAAGCTGCCAATGAAGAACAGCGAAAGGCGCTCGACTCGGGCCGCTTGCTGGTGAAGGACGCCATTGCCGATATTGCTTTTCAGCAAACCATCACTCGCGCCCGTGAGTTCGATATCATCGCCACCATGAACCTGAACGGGGACTACCTTTCCGATGCCCTCGCGGCGCAGGTTGGTGGTATCGGAATCGCGCCGGGTGGAAATATCAATTACGTCAGCGGGCATGCCATCTTTGAAGCCACCCATGGGACGGCACCGAAGTACGCCGATCAGGACAAGGTCAACCCCGGCTCGGTGATCTTGAGCGGCGAGATGATGCTGCGCTACATGGGTTGGGCGGAAGCAGCCGACCGGATCCTTCGCGGTATGGAAGGCGCCATTGGCGCCCGCACGGTCACCTATGATTTCCACCGCCTGATGGAGAATGCTGAATTGCTGAGCACCTCCGCCTTCGGAGATGCGGTCATCGCCCATATGGAGTAGAAGGAAACCTCTGCTAAATCAGTGAGCAGGGGTTCCCTTCGTTCTCCAAGGTGGAATTGGAGGCCTCAAAGCGGCGGGTTATAATCGCCGCGTGGAGTCCTTTGCCTCACTCGCGGCTGAAGTCCGAAAACGACTGCTCGAGCATTATGGCCAGCCGAGCTGGCGCAACCCGCTGCCCCCGCTAGACGAACTCGTCTCGACCATCCTTTCCCAGAACACAAACGATACCAACCGGGATCGGGCTTTCGAAGCGCTCCGTGAACAATTCCCATCCTGGGAAGCCGTACGCGATGCCGACTCCAATAGGGTAATCGAAGCCATCCGGATCGCGGGTCTGGCCAACCAGAAAGGACCCCGCATCCAGCAAGTGCTGCAGCAAATCACAGCCGAGCAGGGCAGCTTGAACCTCGAATACCTGCGTGACATGCCACGGGACGAGGGCCGGGCAAACTTGCTGCGTTTCAAAGGTGTCGGTCCGAAAACTGCGGCCATCGTGTTGCTGTTCTCGCTGGGTAAACCTGACTTTCCGGTGGATACCCACATATACCGCGTGACCGGCCGTCTCGGGCTGCGCCCGGAGGGGATGAGCGTCGAGGCCGCACATGAGCATCTGGCCGGGGTTTTCCCTCCGGAAACCTATCAAGAAGTGCACTTGAATATCATTCGGCATGGCCGCGAAATTTGCCATGCACGCAATCCACAATGTGAGCTGTGCTTCTTAAGCGATTTGTGTACATACTATGCTGATGCTGTACACGAACCCCCAAGGGGTGGCACATGACGGTTCCCGAGTCTGCCGACTTACGTCGCAACCTGGATCTGCTCCGCCGCGCCCTCGCGGACCCATCGCTTTCGTCATCCGCACTCGAGGCGCTCGAAGCGGTTGAAGCAAATTTGATACAGAGCGATGAGCATGGGCGCCTGGCTGCCCTGTACCAGGTATCCCGCGCCCTGGGCTCCTCCCTCAACCTGGACGAGGTACTGCGCGAAACCATGGATGCCGTCATCCAGCTGACTGGTGCAGAGCGTGGATTTCTCATGCTGCAGGATGACTCAACTGGCCAGTTGGAGCTTCAGGCAGCCCGCAATTTCCAGCGCGAAAATCTCGACCAGGACGACATGCAAGTCAGCCGCACGATCATTGAGGA
>Ga0315534_1000041_pt1 | contig 60775 bp, 66 predicted proteins | sample SalMarSW160240MG_FD_203094 | JGI IMG/M metagenome (GOLD analysis project Ga0315534, IMG submission 203094) | Salt marsh sediment microbial communities from the Plum Island Ecosystem LTER, Massachusetts, United States - Salt Marsh Sediment SW1602-40 ... | reverse complement strand
CTTATCGTTGCGTAAAGCCTGCACCGTCAGTCACGCCGCCGCAGGTCACGTGCACCGGCGGCAACGTCAGAAACGGCCAATGCGAGTGCCCGAAAGGGACCGAGCGTGAGCAGACCGCCACCCACGCCTATCGTTGCGTAAAGACGCCGCCGCAGGTCACGTGCTCAGGCGGCAGCGTCAGAAACGGCCAATGCGAGTGCCCGAAAGGGACCGAGCGCCAGCAGACCGCCACCCACGCCTATCGTTGCGTAAAGACGCCGCCGCAGGTCACGTGCTCGGGCGGCAAGGTCGACAAGGGGCAATGCATCTGCCCGACGGGGACCGAGCGCCAGCAGACCGGCGCCCATGCCTATAAATGCGTAAAGACGCCGCCGCGGGTTAGATGTTCCGGCGGCAAGGTCGACAAGGGCCAGTGCATCTGTCCGAAGGGCAGCGAGCGTAGGAAGATCGGCACCAATGCCTATCGATGCGTGAAGTCGGCCGCGCACTGCGATCCGGGATGGAGCCAGGTTGGCCGCGAGAAAGCCAAGGCCCTGGTCAAGCAGGGCTGGGAGATCAAGCAGGTCGGCAACCTGCTGTGCGCCAAGCGCCGCAAATAATGAGGATCACCACCGGCGTTCCCCGCCGCCTCGATGCAGGAAAGGAGACGAAGATGAAATTCGAGACCGGATTGGCGATTGCCGTGACGGCGCTGGCTTGGTTGGCCTCAACCGCGGTCATCAGCCCCGCCCGTGCCTATGAATGCAAGGCACGCGTGACGGCGGCGTCCGGCTATAGCCGGACCTTGCCGACATCGCCAAAAGTCTTGCGGCACAAGGCGTGCTCGCGTGCCCGCAGTAAATGGTCCGCCTTGGTGACGCAGAGATACGGTTCGCGCTTTGCGAACTGGGCGGCGTCCGACTCAAGACGTGAAACCCCCGGGATCACGGCGACGCACTTCACCTGCGAGGTCTCGGCGAAACCCTGCACCCCGCTCGAGTGATCGCCAGCACCGCGCAAGCAATGTTAGGCACAATGATGAACAGATTGGTCATGGCGGCCGCCATCGCGGCTCTCGCCTCGCTGGCGGTATCCGCAAGCATCGCAACAGCAGCAGCAGCGTGCCGGCCGAGCGTGGAAGCGTCGTCCGGCGTGAGAGTGTCGGAGGGCGGCACCAAGGACCAGGCTTGTGCCCGCGCCCGGTCGAAATGGGCATACCAGGTCAAGGCGCGCTATGGCTGGGAATTTTCCAACTGGAACGCGGCACACGACCGCATTCAAGCGGTCAAGCTCGAGGACGGTTTCGTCAAATGCAGCGCTCAGGCCGTCCCCTGTAGCATGACGGTGCGAGCACCTCCGCGGTGACCCAATCCTAATTTGTATCCGCCCGGCTCTCCGTACGAGTTGGCGCGAATGCATTGCCTGCGATTGGCAAGTCTCTCGCGTCAAGCAACACGCGCCTCGCCTAAGCCCAGCGGGGCGCGTTCGCATGCTCCGGGCAGCAGCGAGAAGTTGTCAATCTTGCCGAAGACCATGCTAGGATATCGGCGTTGTCGCTGGAGTCTCGCGGAATAGGAGAATAGTTATGGCTACACGCAAGACGGCACGCAAAGCCAAGAAGACTGCTCGCAAGACGGCACGCAAGACAAAGAGAACCGCCCGCAAGACGGCACGCAAAGCGCGCAAGACCGCCCGCAAGACGGCGCGGAAGACAAAGAAGGCCGGCCGCAAAGTGGCCCGCAAGACGAAGAAGGCCGGCCGCAAGGTGGCCCGCAAGACAAAGAAGGCCGGCCGCAAGGTGGCACGCAGGAGACGGAAGGCCGCCCCCCAGATGGAAGAGATGTAGAGCTAGGCTCAAAGATTTCCGTCGCGTGGCCGGATGTCTGCCGAAAGCGGCCCGCGATGAAGGAAATCTCTCACCAAGTCTATGAGCCCCGCCTCGACTGCGGGGCTCTTTTTTTTGGGGTTGCGATTCTGCGCGGCTAATCGCCGGTGAAAACCGGCTCGAACACAGGCGCCACCAGCGCCGCCCCGGCGCCAGTCAGATGATGCGTGTCGCGGTAAAGGATCGCCCCGCCGTCATAGACCAGACAGCGTTCGCCGTCGCAGAGACGTTTGTGCGGATAGACGCGGATCACGTCTTCGGTTTCGCTCCGGTCGGCTCCGGTCCGGTCGAGAATGGCGAAAACGTCTTTCTGAAGCTCTTTGAACTCGGCAAACGGCGTGTTCCCTTCGGCCGGGTCGCGGCCCGAAATCAACAACCTGCCGATGGCCGCAGGCGCGCTGAAGCCGAGATCGGGGGTGGGATAGACCAAGACGACGGTCTTGCCCGCTTGGCGCAACCGGTCCACGGTGATTTTGAGCTGACGCGCCAAAGGCTGGTCGCCGGCCGTGGCCGTGTCGAAGCGTCCTTCGGCCGGTTTTACGTCCTGACTGTAGCGGCTGATCAAGATCACCGTGTCGATGTCCTTGGACGATTCCAAACTTTCCAGCACTGCGTTGCTGTACGGGGCGCACGGCCTGCCTTTGCGGTTGAGATCGGCGACCGGCGGACAACCGGAACGGACATAGGCCTTGATCGATTTGCCGTGTTGCGCGGCAATTTCGCCGATGGCGCGAAGCAAGACGAGCGCGTGGCTGTCCCCCCACACCGCATAGGTCGGCTTGACCGGCGCGCCGAACACGCAAGCCTCGGCCGGCGCGCGGCGCGGGCAGGATTTAAGCTCCTTGTCCCGGTCGAGCACCGAAGCGGCGTCCAGCACCGATACGATCTTGGCCGGATAAAGCCGGAGAAATCCGTCCGTCCAGGTGCCGAGGCCGGCCAACGCGACGGTGACCAACACCGCGGCGGCGGCGGCGCGAAACAGCACGGGCCGTCCGATCGGCGTTCCTTTGCGGCGGAACGGCTGTTCGACAAAAGCCCAGGACAGCGTCGCAAGCAGAAAGCTCGCGGCAACAATGCCGACAATTTCAACGGTGCCGAGCGGCCCGAAATTCACATAGCGGGCGAACACCAGCAACGGCCAGTGCCACAGATAAAGCGAATAGGAAATCAGTCCGACGAACACGATCGGTTTGAGGCTGAGAACGCGCGACACCGCGGACTGCGTGCCATGACCGGCGGACTGGATCAGAAGGCCCGCGCCGACACAGGGCGCAAGCGCGGCAAAGCCCGGAAACGGCGTTTCGGGTGAAAAGGTGAAAACCGCGAACCCGATCAGGCCGATGCCGGCGAGCGCGGCGATTTCGCGCGCGACCCGGTTATGGATTGCCGGCACGGCGCCGGCGGCAAGCAATGCGCCCAGCATCAGCTCCCAGGCGCGCGTCGGCGTGACGAAAAAGGCGGCGGCCGGATCGGTGTTGGTGAGCCATACCGAGATGGCGAGCGAGACGGCGAACAGAGCGCCGATCGCGCCGATCCAAACCTTCCGGCCGAAGCGGAAGGTAAGCAGCAAGATCAGCGGAAACACGATATAGAACTGCTCTTCCACCGCGAGCGACCAGGTGTGAAGCAGCGGGTGGGTGTCGAGCGGTGCGTCGAAATAATCCGTCCTTGACGCGAAGAAGAAATTCGAGACGAACAGCGCGGTTGCCGTCAGCGTGCGGCTGAACAGGTGCATGTCCGCCGGCGAGAACACCAGAAAAGCGATCAGCGCGCAGGCCGCGAGCACGGTGAACAAGGCCGGGAAGATGCGGCGGATGCGGCGCTCATAGAACCGCTTCAGGGAGAACGCGCCTTGTTCCAGATCTTGGACGATCAGCGAGGTGATCAGATAGCCGGAGATGACGAAGAACACATCGACCCCGACGAAGCCTCCCGTCACCGGCCAAAGTCCGGCATGGAACGCGACCACGGCGAGAACGGCCACGGCGCGAAGCCCGTCGATATCGGCCCGGTAGCGCAAATGAGCCGGGCGGGGGCGAGGCTCCGCCCCGCCTTCATCCAAGCGCTCACCGGCCGCCGTTTCTCCGCTCATAATGTCCGCTTTTTCCCCAAGTCCCGCGCATTACGCGCCAAGTCCCGCGCGTTACGCCCCAAGTCCGCGCGTTACGCGGCAAGGCGCGCGCGTTCGCCCGGCAACATACAGGCGGTGCGCGCAAGCAGCAATGTGCGGGGGCGCCGGCGGGAGACCTAACCGCTTGTGCCATCGGCGCGAACCACGCCGATATTGCCGTGCGCGTCGTAGTCGATTGCCGTGCCGTAATCTTCCGATTCCGCCCGGACCACATCGATGATCTCCCGCCCGCGCGCAGGACTGGCGATCAGCGGCCGCCCGCGCTCAGGCAGCGCCGCGTCGATGCCGAGATCGAGCGGAATGAGCTCGATCTTCTCCAGGCTCCGGTCCTTGAACGTGACCACGGCGCCGAGCCCTTCCCAGGTCGCGCGCTTGGCAAACAGCTTGTCCTGCGGAAAGCGTACGGCCCTCAAGTCCTCGACCGTGGCGTCGTCGCCCAAACGGTAGGAGTCGTATGTTTCGGCAGGGTGGCGCTCGATGAAATACCGTTCGAAGAAGAAATCGCCGAGCGAGTAGAAGACCGGCCGATTCCGGTAAATCTCGATGCCGCCGATGCGATGCGGCCCGTGGGCGAACACGATATCGGCGCCGGCCTCGATCGCTTGCTGGGCCAGCCCCCTGAACCACCCTTTTTGCCTGTGGGCATGGACCGAAAAAATCGTGAGGTCGGCGTTCCGCACCGCCTCCTCGATGGCGGCGAGATTGGGCGGCCAGTCCTCCGGCCCGCCCAGCGGATTGAGGCCGGGGCGCCCCTTAAGATCGGGACGCGACCGCGAGGCCTTGCCGTAGCGAATGAACGTTGCGGCCGCCGCGACGAGCGCGACCGTTCCTTGTCCATGCCGGAAATAGCGCGGCGACCGCGCAGCTTGCAAATCTTCGCCGGTGCCGGCGGCGACAATGTTGGCTTTCTCAAGCGCCTTCAGAGTCTCGCGCACCCCGGCCGCGCCGTAATCGAAGCTGTGATTATTGGCGGTCGCGGCCATGTCGATACCGGCCCAGGCGAGCTCGGCCGCGATCTCAGGCTCGGTTGCCATATAGAAGCCGCCGCTATCGGCTTGCGCGTCGCCCTCGAAGCGGTGGAACAGCGTTTCGACGTTGACCAGGGTCGCATCGGCGGCGCGCATCCGCCCCACAAGATCAAGGAAGCGCGGGTCCTCGACCGCGGCAAAGCTCCGCACGACAATCATGTCGCCGGCCAGGAACACCGAAAACGGGTCGTCTTGAATTGCGTTGCCCGCCCGCATCGCCGGCTTTGCCCTTAACCTGACGCGCCATAGTGCACGCCGGCGCGTGAGCCCGCAATATGAGCGCGTGACAGGGCTTGGCTTTGCGGCAATCCGCCTGCGCCCTCTTGGCTCTCGCCGCTTCACACGCTTTCGGCCAGGCGTTACCCTGATCTTGAGGCAAAAGAAGGGGGATGACTGGCATGGCACACAGCACAAAGCGGGACGCCGAGACCCGCGACACGATCGACACGATCTTCGCGGTTTTGATGAGCCTCGCCGCGCTGCTCGCGCTGATGGGCATTCTCGCTCTCGCCTCGCGCGTTCTTGCGGTGACCCCGGACCCGGTTTGGATGGGGGTGGTCGCGCTTCTGGTCGTGGCGGTGATCGCCGCCGCGCTTTACGCCGGACCGAACCGCGAGGACACGCGGGCCATCCCCGGGCTCAAAGTGTTCCTGTTTCTTCTTCTCGGCATCGTTGCCGGCTTTTTCTGGTGGATGCTGGGCCGCGGCGTTCCGGCGCTCGCGCCGTTTGCGCTGTCCCCGCTTCTGATCGGCTTGCTGGTCTACTTCCTTCTGCTTGGACACGAACGGCGGCAGGAGGAGGAACCGCAAGCAGAAGCGCCCATTGAGCCTCTCGCGATGACAGCGCCTGCCGCCAAGCCGAAGCCGCGTACGTCGCGGCCCAAAGCGAAGCCCACGCCGAAGCGCAGCGCCACGAAGCGGGCCACCAAGAAGCGCAGATAGGCGCGCTTTTCCTCCCGCTCCCCGCAGCTTCTTTTTACCTCCCCCTCGTGGGGAGGTCGGCGCGCGGTGGTTCGGGGTCGCCGCTTTCGGTGTATTAAACGCGCGCCCGGTGGGGGATAACGCAAAGAGCCCGGTCGCGCTGACCCATGGATAGCCGCCACTTCACCCGGACCGACCTCGCTTTGATGCGCTACCGCTGCGCTGCTCGGCCGATCCACCCTCCCCATCAAGGGGAAGGAGGGGCATGGGTGCGCCGGTCATGACGCAACCCCAAACCTAGCGCGCTAGTTTGCACCTAAAAAAGGGGGTTTTTCTCCGCTTCACGGCACATTTTGCCGGCGCTAGGCTTGCCCCGTTGCGGCGGGAAAGAGCGGGCGATGTTTGCGTGCCGGCGCGCGGTTCTGTTCGGCTTGGCGGTTTTCGTCTTGGTCCTTGTGGCGGTCCCTTGCCACGCGGCCGAGCCCGAAGCGTACGCGCGGGACATGGATTTCGACGAATGCTCGCGCGTGATCGAGTCCGCCGCGCGCCAGCTCGGGCTCGCTTACGCCGACATCGCCGACACCGACACGCTCCGCGTGGTGCGCTTCCCGGTATCGGACGGCTCGGTGCTGGTGACCTGCTCCCGCTTCGACGACACCATGGTCGTCACCAAGACCGACGAAAAATGCGGCGAGGACGTCGAGTGCTAGCTGGCTGATGCTCCAATGACTCGCGAGGGCGTGCGCCGTCCTGTAGGGTCGCGGCATGAAGAAATTCAACAAGGCCGCTTACGACTGGTGCAACGCGCTCCGCCAGCGGAGCATCGAGGAGCTTCAGGCATTCAAGCTCGGAGTCTATTCGATCGCCCGCGACGACGGCGACGGCCGGGCCGACGTCACCAAAGACCACATCGCCGCGCTGGAAAAAGAGATCGACGAGCTCGAAGAGCTGATCGCTGCCTATGAGCGGGAAAAGGCGGGAAAGGGCTAAGCGCAATCGCTCACGTGTGATGGGCCGGGACAAAGCCCCGGCCCACCTACCCAGCGAACGTGAAGCCTAATTATCGAAAGGATCAACATTAGAAGCATGCCTTTTGAGCGCACCCTTCGAGACGGCGCGTTCCGCGCCTCCTCAGGGTGAGGGTTTAAGCGGAAAAACGAGCGTTAAGCCGGGTCGGTGGGGATGCCGCGCCGCCATTCGCAATCGACATTGGCCGAGGCTGACGGGTGCGTTGCGCGGAATTCGGCCGTCAAGCGAAGCGCCTTCTCCACGCCGGTGGCGCGGCAGGCGGCAATCGAATTGAAATAAGACGGCATCTGGCGCGTCGCCTCGAACAGCACCGTGCCGGTGCCGGTGTCATGCACCACCAAATGCAGCACGACGATCGCTGTCAGCATGGCCTGAGTCTCCGATTCGGAGTTTACGCCTCATCGCCGCAAGGCGCGAGCGTTCCCGCAACCCCCTATTGCCAGAGCTTCTCGAAGCGTATGCAAGGGACGTAGGCCGAGCCGGGGATCTCACATTCCCGGCGGCTCTGCGCCAAGACGATCACAAGCGCGAGCAGCACGACGATCAGCAAGATCGACCGAATCCATTCGCTCCGATCCAACCTCCTCCTCCATCGCAGTCATGCACGATCAAGGGCAGCACGACGATCACTATCAGTGATCGCTTGAGTCTTTCGTTGGTAGACTAGTGGACTTGGGCCCGATTTGCTACGGCGCCGGTCTCATCGATACGTCGCCTCAAACGGCTTCCCGAATCTAGTAGATCCAGTCCATCACGTCGAAGTGCCGCTGGTTGTCTTCGTCCATGGCCTCCATGAACGCCGTGAACCGCCAATAGCCTTTGACGGTGAGCAAGGAGGCGTAACAATTGCAACACCTCTTCCCGGGAATCGGCCATATAGAGAGGCTGAGGCTCGGTAATTTGCCGCATCGTCTAATAATCGAGATAGGGGCCGATGCCGTTCATGTGAATCACGTTGAACTGTACATCCCTTCGCGCTCGCCCGCCTCGGCGCTGCAGTTCGAACTGCCTGTCCTCGTGATAGGTCAGGCTCAGACCGAGCTGCTCGTAAGAAAATCTTCATTCCCGGCGACAGTATCCGCCCTGCTCCAGATAGGTCCACAGCTTCAATTGGTGCGGCCGCGGACGCCAGCCCTCAGCCGGGAGTTCGATCTTTGGCAAAGCGTCTGATCACGACCGTCATCTGCTCCTCGGCCCCCTCGCGCGCGCCTGCGGTCGAGACCTTGTCGTCGAGCCGGTCGGCGATGAACACCCTCGCCTCCTTCTCGCCGGCAAGCGCCTGCTCGATGGCTTTCCGCGCGATATCGCGCAGCTCGGGCATGGTGCCGCCCTTCGATTCAAGCTCAGCCAGGAGCGCGGCATGGAACGGCTTGGCTAGGGGTCTCGTCTCTGGCGCCGATGCCGCGCGCGAGGCCGGCCGTCTTGCCGCGGCCCGCGGGCGCTTCGTTATGTTGCGTTTCGTCTTCGGTTTTGCCCGCCGCGAGGGCGCGCGCGAAATTTTTTTTGGCATGAGAGAGCTCGCATGCTTGCCTGAAGGCGCAATCCGCGCCGAGTGTCACAAACTTTTGCGCGCTGAGTCGCCTAGACGTGTCGCTCGCGCGCGCGACTGTCACAAACGCACGCGGCCATTGTCACAAAGTTCGGACCGCGTCTGTCATAAACGCGCGAAGGGTTCTCGCGCTATGGCACGTGCCGATGCGTTTCCCTATATTCGCGCGAACATTTTTTTGAAGATCAGGGATGGAGGATGCGTTGGCCGAAAAGCGGAAATTGACTGACGACGATATTCAGCGCGTGCACGAGCATGTGCTGCGGCGCGAGCAGGCGCGCTATCCGGGCTTCGACATCTCGGTTAAGGTGAAGAAGAAGACCGACGATAACGGCGCACCGATCGTCGTCATCAAGCGCGCGGTCAAGACCAAGGAGGCCGTCTCGGAACTGGCGCCGCGGCCGGCGCCGACCATCCAGCCGCAGCAGCCGCCACAGAGCTGAGCAGATCAAAGGCGACTTTCGCGAAGGCGCGGGCGCCGAAAGGTCTCGCGCCTTTTCATATGTCCACACGCCTCGTTCCGTGCCACACTCCAACAACGGGGGGCGTTCGGCCGGAAGAGGCTCGCGATGTTCGCCTCGCTCGCACTTGCTCTCGTTTTCGTCGCCGGCTTGTCCGCGGCAAACGCCGGATCTCCGGGCAGCGATCCCGCAGCGGACTGTAAACCTGCGCGCGGCGATGCGGTGATCGCAAGCTGCACCGAAATCATCGCGCGCGATCCCAATTTCGCTCCGGCATATTTCAACCGGGGCGTGGCCTACGCGCACAAAGGCGAGCACGGCAAGGCGATCGCCGACTATTCGAAGACGATCGCGCTCGATCCCAATATCGTGCAGGCCTACCACAACCGCGGCATCGTCTACGCCAAGACGGGCGAAACGGCCCACGCCATTGCCGATTACACCATGGTAATCGAGATCGATCCGGGAAACGAGCGCGCCTATGTCAATCGCGGCTCGGCCTACGAGAAGTCCGCCAAGAGGCGCGAGGCGATCGCCGATTACCGCAAGGCGCTCGCCCTCGATCCGAACGATCAATATGCCAGAGAAGGTTTGCAGCGCCTCGGGGCGGCGGACTGAGGCTCTTTATATATATGCGCAAGGCCGCGACCCACGCAGGATAGCGCGGGGTAAAGGCTCGTTTGGGGAGAGAGAGCCGTGCCCGGCAAAAGCCCGAGGTCTTGGGTGCGCTCGTTTGGCCTTCCGGACACTCATCGGGGCGCTGATGCGAAGCACCCCCGAGAGGGGCCGGAACATACAGAGAACCGCCGCAGGGTCCAAGCCTGTTTTTTCGCGTCATTGCAAACGGCGCGCGAGGCCGCGGCGCGCGGCAACTTAAACGGCGCGTCCGGTCCGGCGCGAGGCCGGCGGCGATTATCCCTCGCGGCAAAACCTTGTAGTGTACGGCAACGGAAATCTGGAGGCCGCGCGCCGAAGCACGCCCGACCATGTTCAGGAATCTGAGGACAAGCCGGAAGCTGATCGTGCTCAGCTTCACCTTTCTCATCGCGATCGTCGTGGCGATTTACAGCCTGATCGCCGAGAAGCAGATCGCCATCGATTTCGCGCGCAAAGAGCTGCTCGGCGTCACCTATCTGGAGCGGATGCGCGGCGTCTATGCCGCCGTGCTGGCGCTCCCCTTGCCCGAAACGGCCGCCGCAAAGAAGACTTCTCTGGACGACGCGCTTAAGTCTCTCAAAGCGGCGGAAGTCGGGTCGAAAGCGCGGGCCGCGTCCAAGAAAGCCGTGCACACGCCGGTGCTCGGCTCAAAGCATCTCGCCTCGTCGCTTGCCAAGGGGCTGCAACAGCTCGGCACCGACGAGATCGAAGGAGAAGAGCGGAACGCGCTGATCGTCGAGGTGCTGTCGCGGGCGCAGGCGCTGGTCACCCAGGTCGGCGACGCCTCCAATCTCACGCTCGATCCCGATCTCGACAGCTACTATCTGCAAGACACCGCGGTCAGGCAGATCCCGCAATTGCTCGGGCAGATGGGCGCGGCGCAAGCCCAGTCGAGGGTCAGCGCCGACCGCTTCACCAACGAAGAAGCGGCGCGCCTGTTGACGCTGGCCGGCAGCGCGCAAGCGACTATCGACCAGATCGGGAAGAACCTCGAATCGGCCTATCTCTCAAGCTTCAACGGCATGCTGCGGGAGCGCATCGCGCCGCGCATGACCGAGTTGCTCGAAGGCAGCGCGGCCTATTTCACCCATCTCAAAGAGACCCTCGACAATCCGGAGCAGTGGAACCCCGAACGCCGCAATACGCTGTATCAGCGGGCCGTCACCGGCACGCTGACCGGCTGGGAAGCGAACCAAACCTCGCTGAAAGAGGTTCTCAACGCGCGCGTCGGCTCGCTCCTGAACAAGATGCATGTCAGCCTGCTGCTGACCGGCGGGCTTGCTCTGCTCAGCCTGTTCATCGGCTTTCTCACCTACCGGCATATCGTGCCGCCGCTTGCCAATCTCGAAAGGCTGGCGCACCGGGTCGGCGCCACGGGCGATTACAGCCAGCGCACCGATTACGAGTCGCGCGACGAGATCGGACAGCTGGCGAAATCGTTCAACGAGATGCTGGGCGAGCTCGACGACAGCAAGACACGCGAAATCGAGCAGCAGGCCGAACATGCGGCGCGCAAACGCATCTCGACGCTGCTCAGCCAGTCGCCCTCAGTGGTCTATAGCTTCAAGGCGACCGGCGATTTCGCGCCGACTTTCGTTTCCGAAAACATTCATTTCCTGTTCGGCTACGAGGTCGAGGATTACATGACCCATGCCGAGTTCTGGCGGGAACGCGTCCATCCCGACGATCTGCCCAAGCTCCTGAACGATCAGGACGATTTGTTCGCCAATGGCTGGCACCTGGCCGAGTATCGCTTCCTGAAAAGCGACGGCTCTTATTGCTGGGTGAGCGACGAGCAGCATCTGATCAAGGACGAGGACGGCAACCCGCTCGACGTGGTCGGCTCATGGAGCATTATCGACACGCAGAAAGAGGCCGAGCAGGCTTTGCACGCCGCCCAAGTCGAACTCAAAAAGGCGGCCCAGGCCGCGCACGAGGCGAGCGAAGCGAAGACCGCGTTCCTCGCCAATATGAGCCACGAGATCCGCACGCCGATGAACGCGATCATCGGCCTGTCGCATCTTGCGCTGAAGACCGAGCTTTCCCCGCGGCAGCGCGACTACATGGTCAAGATCAGGCATTCCGGCGAACATCTGCTCGGCATCCTCAACGACATTCTCGATTTCTCCAAGGTTGAAGCCGGCAAGCTCGAAGTGGAGTCGATCGATTTCGAGCTCGACAAGGTGCTCGAGACGGTCGGCAATCTGATTTCCGAGAAGGCCTCGGCCAAGAATTTGGAGCTGATCTTCGATGTCGGCCCGGCAGTGTCGAAGACGCTGAAAGGCGACCCGCTCAGGCTCGGCCAGATCCTGATCAATTTCTGCAACAACGCGGTGAAGTTCACCGACACCGGCGAGGTCGTGGTCAGCGCGCAGGTGCTGGAAGAAGACGCCTCATCGCAGCTGATCGATTTCTCCGTCACGGACACCGGCATCGGCATGACCAAGGACCAGGTGGCGCGCCTGTTCGAGGCGTTCCAGCAGGCCGATGCCTCGACCACGCGGAAATATGGCGGCACCGGGCTCGGGCTTGCCATCTCCAAGCGGTTGGCCGAGCTGATGGGCGGCGAGGTCGACGTGGAAAGCGAGCCCGGCAAGGGCAGCACGTTCCGCTTTACCGCGCGTCTCGGCAAGGCCGCGGCGCTGCCGCGCCGGCGCCTGCTGCAATCCGATTTGACCGGGCGCCGGGTGCTGGTGATCGACGACAATTCGCATGCCCGCGCGGTGCTGTCAGGCATGCTGGCGACGCTCGGCTTCGAGGTGGACGAGGCGCCGTCGGGCGAGGAAGGGATCGAGCTGGTCAAACAGGCCGGCAACGGCAAAGGGCCTTACGCGATCGTGTTCGTCGATTGGCAGATGCCGGGGATCGACGGCATTGAAGCGGGCAAACGGATTCTCGCTCTGCCCCATAAGGGCCCGAAGCCGCATCTGGTGATGGTCACCGCCTATGGCCGCGAGGACGTGCTGCGCCAGGCCGAGAAGCACGGCTTCGAGAACGTGCTGATCAAGCCGGTGACGTCCTCGACCATGTTCGACACCACGGTCGCGGCCCTCGGCACCGACATCGACGAGGGCGACGAAACCGCACCGGCCCCTTCCTCGTTCGATGCCAGCCGCATTCGCGGCGCGCGCGCGCTGCTGGTCGAGGACAACGAGATCAACCAGGAAGTGGCACTCGGGCAATTGGAGGACGCCGAGATCTTCGTCGACCTCGCCGAGAACGGCGCCGAAGCGGTGAAGATGGTGCGCGAGAACGATTACGACGTCGTGCTGATGGACATGCAGATGCCGGTGATGGACGGCATCGAGGCGACGCACGCGATCAGGGCCGATGCGCGCTTCAAGTCCTTGCCGATTATCGCCATGACCGCGAACGCGCTCGCCGCCGACCGCGAACGCTGCCTCGCGGCCGGCATGAACGATCATATCGCCAAGCCGATCCATCCCGAGCATTTGCTTGGCACGCTGATGCGCTGGGTCAGGCCGCCGGCGGAACAGAAGCAAGCTTCGCGGTCGAAAGCCAAGGCGAAAACGTCCGTGGAGGAAGCAGAAGCGCCGCTTGCCGTGCGCGGCATCGATATAGCGGCGGCGCTCAAGCGCACTGGCGGCAACCGCAAGCGTTACGAGGCGCTGCTGCTCCGCTTCGCCGCACAGCAAGAGGACACGGCCGAAGCGATCCGCGACGCGCTTGCCGCGGGCGACCGCGGCACGGCGGAACGGGACGCGCATTCGCTGAAGGGCGCCGCAGGCACGCTTGGCGCCGACGTGGTGTCGCACGCCGCCGCCAAGCTGGAGGCCGCGATCCGCGACGGCAAGAACCCCGGCCCGCCGCTGCGCACGCTGGCGACCGCGCTGGCCGACGCGGTTCAGGCGATCCGCACGGCTCTGGCAGGCACATCCGGCTCGGACGGCGCGGGCGCGGGCACCAAGGGCGGGCGCGGCAAAACCGCCCGCGGCGAGGCGGCGGTGGAAGAACCGTTGAAGCGGCTGAAACGCCTGCTCGAGACCGACGACGGCGAAGCGGCGGATTTCATGATCGACGTACGCCCTGATTTGGCCGGAGTTCTGACCGACATGGAGATCGAAAGCCTGAGCGAATGTGTCGGCGATTTCGAATTCGAGGCCGCGCTGAAATGCCTGTCCGGCATTTCCTCCCGTCTCCGGCTTGATCTGGAAGGAAAATAATGCCGCACCGCAAGCTCGTGCTGATCGTCGACGACGTGCCGACCAATCTTGCGGTGGCGACCGGCGCGCTGAAAGAGCTGTTCCGCACCAAAGTCGCGACCAACGGCGAAAAGGCATTGAAGATCGCATCCGGCGCCGAGAAGCCCGACCTCGTTCTGCTCGATGTGATGATGCCCGACATGGACGGCTATGAAGTGTGCCGCCGGCTGAAGGCCAATCCGGACACCGCCGGCATTCCGATCGTGTTCATCACCGCCAAGACCAGCGAGGACGACCGGGCCAAAGGGATCGAGGCCGGAGCCATCGACTACATCCACAAACCGTTCGAGGCACCGGTGCTGATCGAACGGGTCCAGGCCCACCTCGCCCGGCACAAGCAAGACTGACCGCCGCGGAGCCCTGCCGCTCCAGCCGCGCCTTCGCTTCGCTTAAATTCCCCGCTTTTCGCCTGTCATCCCGGCCCACTCTCCACGCGAAGATTTTTGGCTTGCTACTCAAGGTAGCGCAGGCTAAAACCCTCCTTTACGACTTATACGTGTGTCACGTGGCAACTGCACGCCGGGCAGCCGCAAGGCGTCTTATTTTTGAGGGAGCCAGGTGGGCACTGGCGGGGAAAATTTCACCAATATCCTGCTGATTGCCGGGCCCGGCGGGTGCGGCAAGTCCATGCTGATCGGCGCGCTTCGCGCCGGCCGGCTGGCCGGAAGCCCTCTGCCGAACGGGGCGCACGCCTGGCCGGAGACGAGCGCGAAAGAGATCTTGCGCGGCGACCCCGTACCGGGCCTCAAAGCCAACCCGAAGGGTCTCGGACCCAAGGGTCTCAGACCCGAGGGCCTCATCGTCCACTACGACACGATGCGCGTCTTGACCTACGGACTTGCGGACCACTGCGACGACCCAGCCATGAAGATATTGGAGGCCGCCGAAGGGCCGCTCTTCGCCGTCACCGTGGCCTGCCCGCGCGAGCAACTGTTCGCGCAATTCCTGACCCGCGCGGTGGTGCGCAGCGACGGCCTGGAGCCCGCGCAAGGAAGCGCCGCGCGGCTGAAGCGGGCTTTGCGTCGTTTGCGTCATCGCGTGTTCGGCCTGCCGCGCATCTCGCTGTCGCGCATGGAAGTCGACAAGCTTGCGGTCTACGCCTCGGACCGGAAATTTTTCCAGTGGACCCGGCGCTGGGAGGCGTCTCTCGACCGGCTCGCGGCCGCGCGCGGCGATGTGCATCGCCTGATCGCCGTCCCTGTTCCCGGCCCTGACGGCGCGCCGTCTTTCACGCTGTCCGCCGCGCCCGCCTTCATACCGCTAGAGCCGGATTGGCGCGCGAGCGCCTGACGGCATTGCGCGCGATAACAATGCCAGGCAACGGACCGGGTCTTTATCCCTCAAAGCGCAAGCGATCGTTCGGCGCGCGCGTCCGCGCACGTGTCCGCGCCGCGCGCTGGGCGCTCGCGCGCGGCCTGATCCGGCTCGCCTTCATGGCGGGAAAGGGCGCGCGCAAATCCTATCAGCCGGTTGGAATCGGGCGTCGGCGCGCGCGCGGCGTACGCGATGCCAAGACGCGCTGGGAGGCGATCGCGCCCGTGTTGCGCCGCTACGACGTCAAGAGTGTGCTCGATATCGGCTGCGCGGAAGGCTATTTCGTGCGGCGCGCGGCATCCGAGCTCGGCTGTTTCGCCATCGGCGTCGAAGCGTCGGACCGCGGCACGCTCGGCGCGCTTGCGCTGCTTCAGGCCCGCGCCGAACGTACCGGCCTGATGCGCGCCTTCGTAACGGAAGCGGAGCTCCGCCGCTGGCCGCAATTCGACGCCGTGATCTGCATGTCGGTCGTGCATCACATCGCCCGCGCCTACGACCTCGAAGCCGCGCAACATTCATCGCCGCCTGCGCCTCGCGCGCCGGCCGCGTGTTGATCTTCGAGATGGGAACGGCGGAGGAACGTGCCTTCGAACACACCCTTCCGGCCGAGGCGCGGCGTCAGGAAGTTTTCGTGCGGGCGCTGCTCGAAGGGTCCGGGCTCAAGAATGTGCGCGTCATCGCCGAAACGGGCGCCTATCACCAAGGCGCGACGCGTCTCCTGTTTGCCGCCGAGCCCGTGGCCGCAGAGACCGCCTAAGACAGTCTCATCGCCTTCAACGTGATGGGGCCGACAATGCCGTCAGGCACGAGGCCCTTGGATTTCTGGTAGGCTTTCACCGCGGCCTCGGTGATGGGACCGAACCAGCCGTCTTGCTCCACGCCCACTTTCTTCTGCACCCTGGCGACCGCGTCCCCGGTCGAGCCGATGCGCAAGACGACCGGCGCGGCAAACAGCGGGGCCTCGGGCGCGCCGTCGAACACGCGCGGATCGAGAATCTCTTCGGCATCCACGGTCTTCCCGCGCCGCCACTCCACGCGGCCGTGCCTGTCGGCCGGATAGATCCTCACCTTGCCGCCGGAGCTGTATTGGCCCGAGCGGAACAGCTCCATCTCTTTCGTTCTGCGGTCGATGATTTCCGGCGGCTTGCTCCAGTTCATGAACGAAGCGGCGGCCTCGGCCCGATTGCCCCGGTTCAGGTGCCGCACAAGGCTCGCCCGATCGATCCCGCCGGTATTGAAATCGAACGAGACCAGCGCATCGAACTCATGCTGCGCCACCGGCACCTTGACCGCCTTGTTCACGCGCGTCTCGAAGCTCGCAAGATCGCCGGCGAAGATGCGGAAGATCTCGCTTAAGGGAATCCGGCGCGCGCGCGGCAGCTTGGACGGATCGGGCGGGCCGGCCTTTGCCGTGTGCCCTATGCCGACCGTCCATACACCCGTGGAATCGCGATAGGGCATGTCGACGATCCCCTCATGGGCGGCGATCTCGATGATGCCCTGACGGCTGACCTTCATGCCCGCCCTTCCAGACATGGCTTAAGGCTCAGGGCTTCCCCACCGCGCCGAGCGCGTAGAGGAAGCCGTACATGTCCCAATTGATCCAGGTCTCGGCGATCTTGCCGCCATCGAAGCGGTCGATCTGCATGCCGGTCCAGGTGACCTGCTTGCCGGTCGGGGCGATGCCGATAAACTCTCCGGTCTGCGTGGCGGTCACTTGCCAATGGGTGGCGACCAGATCGCCTTCCGCAACTTGCGCCATGATCTTGACGTCCGACGCGGTAAAAGCCGCCTTGATCGAGGCCATGAGCTGCTCGAAGCCGGCGCGGTCCAAGATCTTCGTCCCGCCTTCGAGCGACGGGGCCTGATGATTTCGGTATGTCTCGGCGAGAATATCGGCGGGCTTGGCGGACGTGCCGGTCGTCCACATGGCGATCATCCGCCGCACGATTTCCTTACGTTCGTCAGGCGACATGGCCGAATCCCTCCCCTTCGCCCGCCCAGGTTTTGATCTCGGCCGCGCGATACATATATAATGACTCTAAAACACGAGGAGTTCCACCGGTATGGCTGCGCAAGACGGCTCGAAGAAATATCACGTCACGGTCTCGGGCCCTGACGTCAATATCGACACCAGGACCGACGAGACGGTCGCGCGCGTGGTGATGCATGTGGTCATGAGCGGAATGACCGAGCCGCCGGTCGGCATCGCCCCGGAACAGCAGCGCAAGCCGACCTCGCTGACCTCGCTGCAGGATTTCGTCGCCTCGTCGGGAGCAAAGGGCGCGGCCCAGCAAATTCTCGCCATCGCCGAGTTCGTATGCGCGACCGGGAACAAGGACGAGTTCACCCGCGACGAGATCGGCGGCAAGTTCGCGCTCGCCGGGCTGCCGGCGCCGGACGATCTACCGCGCTATTTTCAGCTCGCCGCGGATTACGGCTGGATCGGCGAGGACGCGCGCGCGCTCGGACACTATTTCATCACCAAACACGGACACGAGACGCTGCGCGCCAAGTTCGAGCTCGGCGCTTAACCCGCCTTTGCGTTTCGCGCGCGCCGGGCGGCAGGCTTCCAGTGTCCTGCCGCCCCTAGGCGCTTGCCGCTATTGGTCCGGATAAACCGGCTGCGGCTGGTTCGGCGACGGCGGCTCGCCCGCTGACGCGCTATCCGCCATAGGCTCTTCAGCCGCCGCGGACGGCGCGCTTGAGTCGCCGGCCGCCTGCTCGTCGGGATAAACCGGCTGCGGTTGGTTCGGCGACGGCGGCTCGCCCTTATGCAGGCCTTCCGTTGCGGGCTCTTCCATCGCAGGCTCTTCCGCCGCGGGCTCTTCTGCTGCAGGCTCTGCAGCAGGTTCTTCCGCCGCAGGCGCTTCGGCTGCGGGTTCTTCCGTGGCCTGCTCGTCGGGAACGACCGGCTGCGGCTGGTTCGGCGGTGGCGGCTCGCCCTTGTGCAGCGGGCCCTCGGGCGCCGGGGGCTTCAGCGAGGTCTCGGCCTGAGGCGCTTCGGCCGGTTGTTCGGCAGGTTCCTCGGCTGCTGGCTCTTCCGCTGCAGGCTCTTCCGCCGCAGGCTCTTCGGCTGCTGGCTCTTCGGCCGCAGGCTCTTCCGCTGCAGGCTCTTCGGCCGCGGGCTCTTCCGCCGCAGGCTCTTCGGCCGCAGGCTCTTCGGCTGCTGCGGGCGGCTCTGCCGGGGTCTCCGCCGCGGGCTGCTCGGCCGGTTCTGCGGGCGGCTTGTCGGAAGACTTTTCCGCTTCCTCACAGGCCGCAAACAGGCAGGCCGCAAGCAAAGCCGCAACGAATCCCAAATTTCTCATTCTTACCTCCACATGGTTTGCACGTCTTGGACCTACGATGCGATCCGAAACACGCATTACGGGGGGTCGATCTGGCATCGATAAGGGTCGGCCCCAGTCTACGCGATAGGGGCACAAAAGACCATGTCGGACGCGTGCAATGCGGAATCTCTGGGGGTAGAGGCTGCCCGTGGCTGATCGCGCCCGAAGCCTACCGTCGATTCTGGCAGCAGCCCTCTGTGTGCTTGCGCTGTGTTACCTGATTTGGAGCCTCGACCGGACCTATTACGGACAAACTTCGAGCCTGGTTGGAATCGCTTGGCCCTTATGGGCTTTCGTGCCTGTCGTCACGCTGCTGTGGGCGATCGTCGCTGTTCGCCCATGGCGAACGCGAACCTATGTCTGGATGCGGCGGGCAGTTCAGGTCCAGGCGATCGGGATCTCACTCCTCATTTTGGCCCTTGCCTTCTGGCTCTCAGGTGACAGCGGACTGCCCGCAGCCGCAATTGCCGCGATCTCGGCAAATGCAATCATGCTCGCACTGCTGCCAAATATCATGTTCCTCGGCTTGGCCCCGCGGGTGGACGCGACCGAGGATGCGATCAGGTTCTACCAGCGCGCCCAGCTGGTGCTGAGTGGCGGCGCGCTTGCGGTCATCTTCCTTTGGTCCTTTGCCAATATCGCGATTGTCGCGGCCCAGGCCGGAAGGGCCGCCGCTGGCGCGCCTTACTGTCTTCAGGTGCCCGGCAGCCGAGCCGGCAGCTCCCAAGCTCTAAGCGACCGGTACCGGCCGGCCGGCGCGCTGATGGATCTGAACGGCTTTGTGATGCAAGCGCCGAAGACCTGGCTGGTGGAACCCAGCAAAACTGGCACCCAGCTCGCGTTTCATTGCGTCTTGGCGGTGAAAACCGCATCCGGCATCGTCTGGCGGCATTGGTCCTATCGCCAGCAACGCTTTGTTGCGTTCGATCCGAAACCGCAAACCATGACGCTTGCCTGCGCGCCTCGTCTAAACTTTGTCCGTAACCTGCCGCTGCGATGAGGAGCCGATCTCCAATGGAGCAAGCCGTGTTTGATCGCATCAGGACGCGGCCGCTGCTCACGACGTTCGTGCTCCTCGTGGCGGGAGCCGGAGCGCATCTCGGAATTTTTGAAGCCTACTTCTATGCGCGCGACGCCGGTATCGGGGCACCGGTCCCAAATATCCTGTCGATCCTCTTGCTCATGTCCGCCGCCGTTTTTTTTCCAATCGTCATCGCGTTTGCCGTCGTGTGGACGCAAGGGATCCTGCGGCGGTTGATCGTCGCCCTGGGCGGCAAGCCCACCGGGGAATTCCCCAACGCGATTTCGTACATTGTCGGCGTCGTTCTGTTCTTGCTCATTCTAATTTCGCTGCCGATTTATCTATTCGTTGTATTTGCCTTCACCTGGAGCTGCCATCCGACCACGACTGCCGAGCAAGCCATCGCGCGATCCAAGCAGTACATTCTCGATCACGACATCGGTATCATAACGGGCTATGGCGGCGACGCTTCCATGGTCGAGCATAGCGAGCGGGGGAACTTCGCCGGCAGTTGCCACGAACCGCCCCGCTATCACTATGCCCGGCCGAGCAAGATCGGCGGTTTCGACGTTCGATGGATCGGGTTCGTCAAGGGCGACTGTCCGGAGTGCTGGCGCAGGATCAGCGGCTTAATCAATGTCACGAAATGCGGGCATATCTGGGCGGAGGCCGAGTACGGCGCGTGGTCGCTCGTTCGCGAGCGCGCCGGCAATCGGTCTTACTGTCCGCCGGCCTATTGGCCGCCGGGTTCCAAGCCCGACCGAGACGCAAAGCGATGAGTGACCGTCAGTCGGCCGACATCGCGTTGGCCAAGGCGATCAGCGCATTGTGTTGCGCGCGAAGCGTGGGCCCGGTCAGGCCGGCGCGATCGGCGCCGTCGCTGATGGTGACCGCGGGCGAGACATAGGCGCTGATGGTGCAGCCGGCTTCCCCTTCCCCCTCGCTGCATTCGGCAAAGATCGGCGCGCCGGTCTCGAGCAACTTGACCTTGCCGCTCGGCTCGAGCAGCACGACGAACGTGACATCGGTCTCTTTGCCGCCCTCCGTCCGCGCGCCGTGACAGACGACAAGCTGCGGCTCGTCCGCGAGCCTGCACTGTCCTTTTGCACTGATGCCGGCAATCTCTTCAGCCGGCGCCGAGAGCTCGCCCGCCGCGGCGGCGACCTCCTCCAGCGTAAGGATTTTCTCGCCGCCTTCGACCTCGCCAGTAAGATCCACCGTCGCAAGCGGCAACGGCCGGTCCGCGCAGCCCGCGTTCACCGGCACCTTCACGCCGGCCGCGTCCGAACCCTTCGCGTCGTCGATCTGTTTCGGACGGCCTTGTTTGAGCTTGCCGGGCGCGACGGCGAACGTGCGATCGCCGACGGTGAAATGGAATTTTGTCTCGTCTTCGCCTTGGCATTGCGCCGGATCGAACCAGGAAAAGCCGATGCCGGACTCAGGATCCGACGGAACGGTGCGCATACTTTCCGCTTGCGCGGCGCTCAAGCCCACCGATAGCACGCCCATGCAAGCAAAATACACAGAGAGTCTCACTCGAACCTCCCCTGCCCGGCCGGCGCGTCGTTAGCCACTCTTGGTACACGGCGCAGGGTCTGAGTTCAACCGCCGGTCGCGGCCAGGACGCGCGGCATCCTAGGCGTTATAGTCTTTTCGGCGGGAGACGCCGCCGCGCCCGGACGTGAGAACGTGCTAGTCTGAAAGAAAAAGGGAGGAAAATGCGATGACTCGATCCGAAGTGAAGACGTCGCGGACGATCCTCTATGCCGCGGCAATCGTCGACCTGGTCTACGGCCTGCTGTTTATGCTGATTCCGCAATGGCTGTTTCAACTGAGCCAAGACACCGGCGCGCCGGCCCATCCCGGCTGGGTGCGCTGGGGCGGCGGACTCCTCATCGGCGTCGGCATCGCCGGCTGGCTCGCCACCGCCGATCCGAAGACGCAAAAGCCGTTCGTCATCGGTCTTACGGTGGCTTCCGCGCTGATCGCGTGCTCGCTGCTTTACACCAAGTTCGTCGGCGGATTTGCCGGCGCGCAATGGTTTCTGTGGCTGCCGATCGTGATCAACATTGTCTTGGCCGCCGCGTTGGCGTGGGTCGCCAGCAAGCAACCTTAAAGCGCGTTAGGCCCGCTCGCCCGGAGCGCCCGGTTCGGGTAGCATAAGCCGGCCTGGACAGGCCGGGAGGAAGCCCCATGGCGAAGCTCAAGATCATCGTTCTGTCATCTCTGCTTGGTATATCCGTCATCTCCGCGGGGAACGCCCAAGTCACGATCGACGTGGCGAAAATCACCTGCGACCAGTTCGTGCTCTACAAGGTGGCAAGCCCCGATACGATCGCCGTGTGGCTGCACGGGTTCTACAGCGGCAAACGCGGAGAGACGGCGGTCGAGGTCGAGACCTTGAAGTCGAACGCCAAGAAACTTCGCGACTACTGCCTGGCGAACGGCGATAAGCCGGTGATGGAAGCGGTCGAAGACGTATTCAAGCCATAAACCGCCGGGAGGAGCGCGAAGATGAACGCGATGTCGAAGCCCGAGCCATTCAACGTTTTGTTTCTGTGCACCGGCAATTCGGCCCGCTCGATCATGGCCGAGTGCATCTTGAACCGCGAAGGCTTAGGCAAGTTCAAGGCCTACAGCGCCGGCAGCCACCCCGCCGGCCAGGTCAATCCGCACGCGCTCGCGCTCCTGCACAAGCTGAACTACGACGTGTCGGGCTTGCGCTCGAAATCCTGGGACGAGTTCGCCGAAGAGGGCGCGCCCAAGCTCGATTTCGTGTTCACCGTGTGCGACGACGCCGCGCAAGAGACCTGCCCGGTATGGCCCGGCCAGCCGATGAGCGCGCATTGGGGCCTGCCCGACCCGGCCGCGGTGGACGGCACCGAAGCGATGCGCGCCTTCGCCTTCGACGACACCTATCGCATGCTGAACCAGCGCATCTCGATCTTCGTCAATCTGCCGATCGACAGTCTGAGCAGGCTGTCCTTGCAGAAACAGCTCGACGACATCGGCCGGATGCAACGCGAAGCGACCAAGGAATCCGCTTAAGCACGCTCCGTTTCATTTATGCGTCGACGGACATTCCGTACACTGTGTTCAAAAACGCGGGCGCTTCTCTCCGTTAACTTTTGACGTCATCAGACAATCCGTACGCTCCGTTGGCGGTGCCTGATGCGCGCTTGCGTGCGTCATGCGCCGCTGTTTGCGCGCGGCGAACGCCACGTTGTCTCATTTTGGCGATTTTCTGTGTTCGTTGCGCCACAGACGCTCGGCTAATTGCCCCCTCGGAGCGATTTCCGGCTGAGCATGACGGCGGCCGGCACTAACCTAAGCCGAGAGGGAGTTTCAATTTGCACAAACGGCGCCGGGCGACCGGCGCTTAAGCGTCACCTTGGATGGAGGGAAATCTCATGGCACGCGCGAACCGCATACCGTCTTGCTTAACCGCGACATCGCCGAACGCTGCCCGGGCGCACGCGGCCCGGCTACGACCACGCGAGGCGCGCGGCAAACTGTTGCTGTCGGCGAGCGCGCTGGCGCTCGGCATGGCGATGGCGCCTCAGGCGCATGCGACCCAGGCCTTCTGCGTCGACAAGGCCACCACCACGACCATCCCCGCTTCCGCCACGGGCGCCAATCCCGTCGCTTGCGGTTCGGAGGCGAACGCCAATGGCAACCAGGCGGTCGCGATCGGTGTCTTTTCCACGGCGAACGGCGTCAACGCCACCGCGACCGGCGCAGGCGCCAACGCCAGCGGTCCCGACACCACGGCGCTCGGGACCTATGCCAACGCGCAAGGCGTCAACGCCACGGCAGTCGGCGCCAACGCATTTGCCAACGGCCAAAGCGCCACGGCGACCGGCGCCAACAGCGTGGCCATCGGCTCGGGCGCCACGGCCGCCGGCGTCGGCGCAAGCGCCGTCGGCTCCAACCCGACGGCGATCGGGAATTTCGCCAACGCCTTCGGCATCAGCGCCACGGCGACCGGCGATCGCGCTCAAGCCAATGGCGACCTCGCCACCGCGACCGGCGTTCAGGCCAACGCCAACGGCTTTCAATCCACGGCGACGGGCGCGCAGTCCAACGCCATCGGCCAGGGCGCAACGGCGATGGGCACGCAGTCCAACGCCATCGGCGATTTCGCCACGGCGACGGGCTTCAACACGAATGCCAACGGCGAGCACGCCACCGCGACGGGTAACTTGGCCAACGCTCAGGGTGCCAACGCCACCGCCACCGGTTTCGGCGCGACCGCCATCGGGGAAGATGCGTTGGCCGCGGGCTCCCTGGCCACGGCCGACGGCCGCCAGGCAATTGCCGCCGGGTTCGAGGCCAACGCCACCGGCAACTCCGCCATGGCGACCGGCGACCGGGCACGTGCCAACGGTGCCAACGCCACGGCGACGGGCGTCAACGCGGTCGCCAGCGGCGGCAACGCCACGGCGACCGGCAATCGGGCCAACGCCACCGGCACCGATGCCACGGCGATCGGCAACCGCGCCCATGCCGCCGGCACCAACGCCACGGCGACGGGTACGAACACCACGGCAAGCGGTATCGCCGCCACGGCGTCGGGCGCGCACGCCAACGCTCTCGGCGACGCCGCCACGGCGACCGGCACATTCGCGAGCGCCAACGGCGAGTTCGCCACGGCGACCGGCGGCCTTGCCAACGCCAATGGCGCCTTCGCCACGGCGACGGGATCCTCGGCCAACGCCTTCGGGAGCCAGGCCACGGCGACGGGCAGCGTCGCCGAAGCGGTTGGCCGCTTTGCCACCGCCACCGGGACCGGCGCCAATGCCACCGGCGAGCATGCCACGGCGTCGGGCGCATTTTCTGTCGCCGGCGGGACCAATGCGACCGCGACAGGCGCACTCGCCCATGCCACCGGCGAGAACGCCACGGCGACCGGCGAGCGGGCGTCCGCCAACGGCGGCAACGCTACCGCCACGGGCGCACTTTCTCGAGCCAACGGCGAATTCGCCACAGCGACCGGCGCGAACGCCAACGCGCAAGGCGCCAGCGCCACGGCGACGGGCGACCGCGCCATCGCCGACGGCGGCAATGCCACGGCGACAGGCGAACTGGCCAACGCCACCGGCACTCTCGCCACGGCGACCGGGGCATTCTCCAGAGCTAACGGCACCGCCGCCACGGCCACCGGTTCGAACGCCGTCGCCAATGGTTTTGGCGCCACGGCAACCGGCCGCAACAGCAATGCCACCGGCGAACTCGCCACGGCGACGGGTTTTGGCGCGACTGCCAATGGCGGCAATGCCACGGCGACGGGCCGCGGCGCCACCGCGGCCGGCGAATTCGCCACGGCGACGGGCGTAGGCGCCAACGCCGATGGCGAAAATGCCACGGCGGCAGGGCGTTCCGCCATGGCCAATGGAGGCAATGCCACCGCGACCGGCGCCAACGCCAGCGCCAGCGGTGTTAACGCGACGGCGACCGGGAACCTGGCCAACGCCAACGGCGCCAGCGCCACGGCGACCGGCGACCGCGCCATCGCCGACGGCGGCAATGCCACGGCGACAGGCGAACTGGCCAACGCCACCGGCACTCTCGCCACGGCGACCGGAGCGTTCTCCAGAGCCAACGGCACCGCCGCCACGGCCACCGGCTCGAACGCCGTCGCCAACGGCTTTGGCGCCACGGCGACCGGCCGCAACAGCAATGCCACCGGCGAACTCGCCACGGCGACGGGTTTTGGCGCCACTGCCAATGGCGGCAATGCCACCGCGACGGGCCGCGGCGCTAGCGCGGCCGGCGAATTCGCCACGGCGACGGGCGTGGGCGCCAACGCCGATGGCGAGAATGCCACCGCGGCAGGGCGCTCCGCCATGGCCAACGGCGCGGCCGCGACCGCGACCGGGGCAAACGCCACCGCCAATGGCGATCAGGCGACGGCGATGGGGAACTTGGCCAACGCGCAAGGGCTCGGCGCCACGGCGACGGGAACCGCCTCCACCGCCAACGGGATTGCCGCAACGGCAACCGGGACCAGCGCCACCGCCAATGGCACGCGCGCCACGGCGACGGGTCACGATGTGTTCGCCGTCGGGGCCAACGCCACGGCGACCGGCTTTTCGGCCATGGCCAACGGCACCGATGCGACCGCGACCGGCGCAAGAGCAAGGGCCAACGGGAGCAACGCCACGGCGACAGGTGCTTCAGCCAATGCGCAAGGGATGCGCGCGACCGCGACCGGCGCGAACGCTTTCGCCATGGGCGAGACGGCGGTGGCGATGGGCAGCGATGCAAGCGCCTTAGGCTCCGACTCCATTGCCGTTGGTGACGGCGCGATGGCCGCCGGCCCCGGCGATGTTGCGGTCGGGCAAGGCGCGCAAGTCATGGCCGATCAGGGAAGCGCTTACGGCGCGGGTGCAACGGTCGGTGCAGGCCACACCAACGCCGCCGCGTTCGGTGCGGGCGCGACGACGACCCGCGCCAATCAGCAAGTGTTCGGCACCTCGCAAAACACGTACACCATGTCCGGCATCGCTTCGAACGCGAGCCGGCAAGCGCAAGGCACGCCGAGCTATCTCGTCACCTCGAACGCGGGCGGCGATCTTGCCGCTTACACGCCGGGCCAGCTCGGGCTTGCCACCCAAAACGACATCTCCGGCCTGCAAGGGCAGATCAACGGGCTCGGGCGGCGCGACAACGAGCTGACCGAGGGGATCGCCACCTCGTTCGCGCTGGCTCAGCCGATCCTCGAAGCCGGCCAGCGCTTCGGCATGACCGCGGCGTGGGGATCTTACGACGACGCCAATGCGATCGGCTTTTCCGCCGCCGGCGTGCTCGCGCGCGATTTGCTGCGGCCGGGCAGCGGCACGCTGGCGCTGTTCGGCGGCCTCGGCGTCGGCACCAAGGAGGGACAGGCCGGCGGCCGCGCCGGCATTTCGTTTGGCTGGTAGCGCGTTGGCTTCGAGCCTCGCCGGGCGGGTCCGATGCAGGCAACAGGGGGCAGGACGGGCTTGCCCGGCGTCTAATCGGCCAGAGTTGCGGCCAGGAAATCCGAGAAGGCTTTCCAGGATTGCTCGTCCGCTTGCTTTCTGTACCGGTCGGTGCCGAACACCGTGAAGGCATGCGGCGCCCCGGAATAGATCTGAATTTCGTAAGGCACCTTGGCGCTTTCCAAGTCCCCGACGAGAGCCGCAACCTCGTCCATGGTCACGGAGGTGTCGCCCCCGCCATGGGCGATCAGGATCGGCGGGGAATTGGCGGGATAGGCTTGACCCTCGGGCGTGGCGAGGCCGCCATGAAAGGTGGCGTAGCCGGCGATGCCGTCCGCCTGTCCGGAGCGCGCAAGTTCGAGTGTGGCGGCGCCGCCGAAGCAATATCCCATCACCACGGTCTGTTCGGAGTCGTTTCGCTCGCGCGCCGCTTCGAGTCCGCCGGCCATGAGACGGCGCAGGCGATCCCGGTCCTGGTAGAGCTTGCCGGTCTCTTTCCTCTTGGCCTCGGTGTCGGCGGGGCGGTTGCCCTTGCCGAACAGATCGACGGCAAAGGCATCGTAGCCCATCGCAGCCAGCATATCGGCCCGCTTCATCTCGTAGCCGGTCAACCCGTCCCAGTCGTGGACGATGAGGACGAGCCCTTTGGACTCGCCTTGAGCTTCGGCGCGATAGCCCTCGAACGTCTCGCCGTCGACGGCGTAAGGCACCGCTTCGCCCGCGTGAGCGGCAAAGGGGATGGCGAGGGCGAACGCTAGGACAAGAGCTTTCATTGGGTAATCGTAGGCGCCGCTACAGCTCGGCGCCGACCTTGGCGTAATAGGCTTTGACGTCCGGGTGATCCATCACCCGGTTGTAATGCTCGACCAGCTTCGGCGCGATCTTGTCGGGCAGATCGGCCGGAATGTGATCGATCATGCCGGACCTCAGCATGCGGGTGAGAAGAATGGCGGCCTTGAGGTCGGCGATGCTCAAGCTGTCGCCGGCGAAATATTTTCCGCCATTGGCTTCGAGTTTCTGTTCCAAACGTTTGAGCTGAGACTGGATCGGCCCGGCGGCGAGTGCTTCGCGCTTCGCCTTCTTCTCCTCCTCGGGCAGGAACATGGTGCTCGTGACGTCGGTGACCAAATCTTCGACCGCGTCCATGGTTTCGTCGCACATCGCCGCTTCCCACGCGTCCGCCGGATAGAGCCCGGTGAGCTTGCCGACATAGCGGCCGATCGTATTCGACTGCGCGAGCTCCTTGCCGTCAACTTCGAGCACGGGCACCGAGCCGAACGGGGTGGTTTGCTTGCGGGCGGGCCACTCTTCGAACGACACGCGGTCGTCCTTGAACGGAATCCCGCCAATGGCAAAGGCCAGTCGGATCGGCTCGCCCCGCCCGGCATGCATATCGAAATAGGTCAGCTTGTAATTCGGCATCTCTTTCGTCTCCTCATCATCGCGCGCGGGCCAACCATCGCTCGAAGCGCCCTGCCCGGTGCCCCGGCAATGTCCGTTACGCCCATGTCAGAATTGCGTCAGACCACCAGGGCCATTGTCGCGCGGGGAACGCGCCCGGCTCCGCCTTTTGCGGTCAGCCGCCAAAGCCGGTAGAAACCTTAGGGCAAACATTCCCGGCAGGCAGAATGCAGGTCATCCCGCTCGAAATCCCCGACGTCCGGCTGCTCGCCCCGGCGCGCATCGAGGATGCCCGCGGCTTCCTCTCGGAGGTCTACCACAGGCAGGCATTGGCGTCCGCCGGGATCGATATCGCGTTCGTCCAGGACAATCACTCGGTCTCGACCGCAGCCGGAACGGTGCGCGGTCTCCACTTCCAGTCCCCGCCCTTTGCGCAAGCCAAGCTGGTCAGAGTTGCGCGCGGCGCCATCTTCGATGTCGCGGTCGATTTGCGGCGCGGCTCACCATCTTACGGGCGGCATGTCAGCACCGTCCTGTCAGCCGAAGCCTGGAACCAGATATTCATCCCGGAAGGCTTCGCCCACGGCTTCTGCACGCTCGAGCCCGGCACGGAGGTGGTCTACAAATTAAGTGCCCATCACGCGCGCGAGCACGAGGCGGGCCTTTACTGGAACGATCCCGACCTCGGCATTGCCTGGCCCGTGGCGGAGAGCGAAGCGATTCTTTCCGATAAAGACCGGTGCCTGCCGCGCTTCAGCGAAATGCCCGAGATTTTCGTGTTATAGTTCGCACAGCGCGCGCGCGTCGCGTTCCAAATTGAGGCACCGCGATGAAAGTGCTGATTACCGGAGGCGCGGGATTCATCGGATCGGCAGCGGTGCGCCATTTCGTCGGGCAAAAGGACGTCGAAATCGTCAATGCCGACAAGCTGACCTATGCGGGCGACTTAAGCTCGCTGGCGGCGATCGACGGCGCGGCGAATTATCGTTTCGAACAGGCCGATATCTGCGACGCGGCCGAGATGGTGCGCCTGTTCGACGAGCATGAGCCCGACGCAATCGTCAATCTGGCGGCGGAGACGCATGTCGACCGCTCGATCGACAACAGCGCCAAATTCGTGCGCACCAATGTCCAAGGCACCTATGTCCTGCTCGAGGCGGCGCGGCACTATTGGGGCAGGCTCGATGCCGCGCGACAGGCGCAATTCAGGTTCCTGCACGTTTCGTCCGACGAGGTCTATGGCGCGCTTGGGGCCACCGGCGCCTTTACCGAGCGTTCCGCGTACGCGCCCAATTCGCCTTATGCGGCGAGCAAGGCCGCCGCCGATCATCTGGTGCGGGCTTGGGTCAACACCTATGGGCTGCCCGCGATCGTCAGCAATTGCTCCAACAACTACGGCCCGTACCAATTCCCAGAGAAGCTGATCCCGCTCACCATCATCAATGCCGCCGAGGGTAAGCCGCTCAGAGTGTATGGGCGGGGCGAGAACGTGCGCGACTGGATCCATGTCGACGATCACGTCGCCGGACTTGAGCTTGTCTTGCGTCAGGGCCGTCCGGGCGAGCGCTACAATATCGGCGGCGGCACCGAGATGAGAAACATCGACATGGTCCGCGCGATCTGCGCGATCATGGACGAGATGGCGCCCTCCCCGCGCCCGCATGCCGAGCTGATCGAATTCGTCGCCGACCGGCCCGGCCACGATTTTCGCTATGCGATCGATGCCAGCAAGATCAGCGGAGAGCTCGGCTGGCATCCGCGCATCACGTTCGACCAAGGCTTGCGGCAAACCGTGGATTGGTATCTGGCCAACCGGGACTGGTGGGACCGTATTCGCGCCAAGATCTATCGCGGCGAGCGCCTCGGGGCGCCCGGGCGGGAAGCGATGGCCTAATGTCCGGACAGGTCCTCGTGATCGGGCGCTCCGGGCAAATCGCAACCGCGCTCGGAAACGCAAGCTGGCCAGAAGGATTTACGGTGACGCTTTGCGGGCGGGAGACGGCCGATTTGCGCGAGCCGGCGGAGATCGGCAGGCCGGTGGCCGGCGGCGACTGGGCGGCGGTGGTGAACGCAGCCGCCTATACCGATGTCGACCGGGCCGAGAGCGAGCCGCAAGCGGCCTACGCGCTGAACCGCGACGGACCTCACGCCTTAGCCGAAGCCTGCAAACGCGCGGGGCGGCCGCTCATTCACCTCTCGACCGACTGCGTGTTCGATGGGTCCAAGGCTGCGCCCTATACCGAAGACGACCCCGTCAAGCCGATCTCCGTTTACGGGGCGAGCAAGGCCGAAGGCGAGGACGCGATCCGCACCGCTCTCGCCGAACATGTGATCTTACGCACCTCGTGGGTGTTCGGCGCGGCCGGGCGGAACTTCGTCACCACCCTACTGCAATCGGCGCGCGACCGGCACGAGCTCGGCGTGGTCGACGATCAGCATGGATGCCCGACCGCGGCCCAAGACATCGCACGCGCCATCGTGCACATCGTCGCGTCGCTCATGAGCGAAACTTCCGGCCGCTTCGGCACGTTTCACTTCGCCAATCGCGGCGCGATCAGCCGGTACGACTTCGCCTGCGAGATCTTGCGCCAAGCCGAGTTGCGGGGCCTCGCCTCTCCTCGGGCTTTTCCTATTTCGAGCGCCGAGCGCGGATCGGCCGCGCACCGGCCGTTGAATTCCGTGCTCGACACGGCGCGCATCGAGCGCATCTATGGCATCAAGGCGCGCCCGTGGCAGCCGGCCTTGTCCGAGACGCTCGACACGCTGCTCGGCGGTGTGACGGTGCAGCTTGAGGGAGCGGGCGTTCCGCGGCCGCGATGAAAGGCATTATCCTGGCCGGCGGTTCGGGCACGCGGCTGCACCCGCTGACGCTTGCGGTCTCCAAGCAGCTCCTGCCGGTCTACGACAAACCGATGATCTATTACCCGCTGACCGTGCTGATGCTGGCGGGAATCCGCGACATTCTGATCGTCACCACGGAAGCCGACCGGCCCCATTTCAAGCGGCTGCTGGGCGACGGCCGCCAATGGGGCCTTGCGTTCGATCACGCCACGCAAGATAGCCCCAAAGGTCTCGCCGACGCCTTTGTCGTGGGACGGGACTTTGTCGGGCGCGACCGCTGCGCACTCGTGCTCGGCGACAATCTGTTCTATGGCCACGGGTTGACCGGACTGTTGCAGCGCGCCGCGGCGCGGGAGTCCGGCGCGACGGTGTTCGCCTACCAGGTCAAGGATCCCGGCCGCTATGGCGTGGTGGCGTTCGACGGCGATCGCGTCGTTTCGGTGGAAGAGAAACCGCTTTGTCCGGCGTCCGATTGGGCCGTGACGGGACTCTATTTTTACGACAACCGCGTGCTCGACATTGCCGCCGGGCTCGCGCCGTCAGATCGCGGCGAGCTTGAGATTACCGATGTCAATCGCCGCTATCTCGAATGGGGCGAGCTTCAGGTCGAACGGCTCGGCCGCGGCTTTGCCTGGCTCGATACCGGGACGCCTGACTCCCTGCTCGAGGCGGCCGAGTTCGTGCGCGCCATCGAGCATCGTCAAAGCCTGAAAATAGGCTGCGTCGAAGAGGTGGCGTATCGCATGGGTTTCATCGGGCGCGACCGCCTGTTGGAGCTGGCAGAGGCCGCGCGGCAGAGCGGATATGGCGACTATCTCCGCCGGGTGGCAACCGAGACATAAGGTTTCAGGCTCTCTGCGGTCTCAAGACCGGCCCCAAAAGCGGGACCGGGCCCAGCGCCAAAGATCCCCCAAGATCGGGCGAAGCCGCTGCCGTCTCTTCCGCGCTTCGCCCTGCCGCTTTCTGGCCTCGCGCAGACGTTCGCGCGTCCGGCTCAATTGCTCCTGTTGGGACGCGAGCGTCCTCTCCAGCCGCTTGATTGTTTCCCGCCGATTTTTGAGCCTTGGTTCAAGCTGCGTGATTTTTTCGATTCCTCCCTCCAGCATGGCCGGGATCATCAAATCGGCCATTGAGCTCTCGCGAATATGAGAGAGAGCCCAGGCGACAAATTCGTCGTCCGCCGGCAGCAACAGTTTTCGCTGAATGAACTTCGTGGAGCTTTTAATGATCTTGTTGATCGCGTCTTCATGGCCGGGTGCCGCCGCGCGAATGATGTCATAGGCCTTGATGGCCTCTTTCAGCGTATTCTGTCTTTCGGCTCGGCGGGCGGGATTCCAATTCGATTCCGGCCTGCTGCGATTATACGCAACCAGAACTTCCGGAACGTGCGCGTAAGTCGGATTCGTGAGCGCGCAAAACACATTCAAGACTATGTCCTCGCACGTGACAATCGGTTGGCCGTCGATAGCGCTCGTGTTCAAGTCCGTAAGCAGAGTCTTGCGATAGAATTTGGTCCAGGTGTTCCAGTTGGGAATCGTCTTGTCGGCAAAGGCCCGCAAAATCTGATCCGCGCCCGAGACGGTGAACTGAGTGCGCAAATGCGACCGAGTCGTCGCGCTTCCCACGATATCCGCTTTGGTCTCCTCGGCCGCGCCAAGCAGCCTCTCCACAAAGTTGGGATGAGCGGAATCGTCCGAATCGAGATAACCGACATAGTCGCCGCGCGCCTGGCCGGCGCCGGTAAGCCGCGCCGCCAGCGTGCCCATAGTCTCTCGATGACGAACGAACTGAATATCGAGGTCTTCCGCCTGAAAGAACTTGACGATGGACTCAGCATCGCCGCTCGAACCGTCGTCAACGACAACGACATCGAAGTCGGCCCGCGTTTGATTCTGCAAACTTTCCAGACACTCCGTCAGATAGGCCTCGGTCTCGTAAACCGGGACGACGATCGTTGCCGTCAGGCTCGCATCCCCTTTGCTGCGCCGCTTAGGCCGCGGAACGTCGCGCGGTTTCACCGGGTGATAGATGTGATTTTGCAGCGTTAACGGGCCGATATGGCGGGGCTTGTGACGCAGGGTCCCCGTTTCTACGCCGGAGGCGACGCTGGTGTAGAACCGTCCGTGCCCTAGGTCGGAGATTTTGAGCGACGCGGCATTGAGCGCCGTCGGGATCAGCGCTTCGAAATGGCCGGAATGGCCCGCACGGACGGCCGCTTCAAGGCACTCAAGCGCGCGATGCGAGATGCGATAGACCGGCAGGAAAGCTCTGATCAGGCCTTTTCGGGCCACGCGAGGCGGAACGCGCATCGACGGCCACCAGTACCAGTACGGATCGTCGCTCTTCGTTCTGACCTGCGGCGCCACCAAATCGCTGTCATCGCCGCTCCACGCTTCGATGAGCGTGCGCCATGAGCCGGCGAAAACGGCATCGTACTCGATATGCCAGTAGTAATCGAAATTGGGCGCGGCCCGGAAAAAGGCGAGCATCGCCAGATGGCAGTTTCCGGGTACAATCCGCGTGCCCATAACTTGTGACGTCGCGGCGAGCTCCTGGAAGTCGAAAAAGTGAGTTTCTCCATCAAGCGCTTCGGGCACCGGCGTTCCGGCTTCGGCGACGATCGCGGTCCGGGCGATGCCGGACAAATCGTCCTTCAGCTTGCGGTAGCGCTCAAGGACTTCCGGCGTTGCGATATGCGTAAAGAATCCGGCGGCTTCACGCAAAGGGTGACTCCTTGATTACGATCGCATCGGTGCTCTATCGCAATGGCGGCTTGCTGGCGCTCAACCAGAGGCTGACGCGATCACTGAACACCGGGACCGAGTATCGTTGGATTGTCGCTGACAACGAGCTGCAAGACAAAACGGTCAACAGCGAATTCCCCTTAACGATCGAAGGCGTTGCGAAAACAGAAGCGAGCGACATGGGCAGCCTGCATCACGCCAGGGCGCTGCAAAAATGTTTGGAACGCGTCGATAGCCGGTTCGTTCTCACCATGGACCCTGACTTCTTCGTTGTGCAGCAAGACTGGCTGAGCCGCGTCGCCGCTTACGTGACCAAGCACGATCTCAGTTTTTTCGGGTCCTGCTGGCATCCGAGATGGTATTATCAGTACCGGTATTTTCCCACAATCCATTTCATGCTGATCGATCTTGAGAAGGTGCCGGTCGGCTCGATTGAGTTTTTGCCTGCGATCGAGGGCGATCGATTCTGGCATGTCGTGAACAACGACGCCTCGCGCCTTCCGGGGTGGATTCGGCGCACGCTGAAGATGGGCCGGATCAGGGACACGGGCTGGCAGATCTACCGCCGGTATTCCGGCGATCCCGAATTCCGCGCCGAGACGCTGGTCCCGTCGTTCAGGCCAGGCAAGTCCCCCCGGATTTGGCTCGAGAAGCAATTAGCCTTTCTGTTGCCCGAACGCTTGCGCCTCGTTCCCCGGCGCGCGGGCGCCTTCACCGCTGACAGCTTTCTGGAAGAGGCGTATCCGCGGGCCAAGCGGCGCGGCTGGGAGGAGTTCTATTGGGGCGGACAACCTTTCGCCTTCCACTTGCGCAGCGTCGGGCGCCGCGTCACGCCCGCATCGGAAGTCGCATTGGCCCGCCAGGCGCTGAAGCGTTTGGTCCCCGAATTTGAGCCTTAGCCGTGTAACCTCCACGACACACCATTCGGCACCGCGTTGGTGCTTTGGCTAGCTCGACGCGAGTTTCTCTTTCTGCTTTCTGGCAGCCTTGGCTTTCGGGCCTCCAGCCATATGCCGGAATTGTTCATTGCTTGCTTTTTGCAGTCCGGCCTTTTTCTGACCGAGATTGCCTTTTGTGCCTTTGGGTTTCCGACTTGCCGACTTACGTTTTGGCATGTTCGCCTCCTTGCGGCCCAAACCCTCCCATTTCGCGTGCTCCGGAGCTTAGGCGCTTCGCTTCGACAACATGCCCCACACGGCGAGGACTATGATCGCGCCAAAGGTGGCGCCCACGAGTCCGGCGGAATCCTCCGCGCTGTACCAGCCAACCGCCTGACCGAGATAGGTCGCGACGAACGCGCCGACGATACCGAGGATGGTGGTGAGGATGAACCCTTGCGGCTCGTTATCGCCTGGCATGATGAGCTTGGCGATCACCCCGGCTACGAACCCGATCAGGATAATCCACAGAAGAGATGACATGGGGCCAGATCCTTTAGGCTGATGACAATTTGGTCTTTGACCGGATACCCCAAACCATTCGCCGCCGGCCTCGTCGTTATTCGAGCTGGGAACAACAGATACCGGAGAATGTTCCCTTTGCCGCGGCAGGCTCCAGCGCGTCAGACGGTCCACCAATAGCGCACCAGGTGGAAGAACACCGGCGCGGCGAACACCACCGAATCGAGCCGGTCGAGCACGCCGCCATGGCCTTCGACCGACCAGCCCCAATCCTTCACACCGCGGTCGCGCTTGATGGCCGACATCACAAGTCCGCCGCAGAAGCCCATCATGGCAATGACAAAAGACAGCGCCGCCGCCTGCCAGGGATCGAACGGCGTGATCCAATACAGCGCGGCGCCGAGCGCGGTGGCGCTCAGCACGCCGCCGACAAACCCTTCCACCGTCTTCGACGGCGACAGCGAGGGCGCGATCTTGCGCCGTCCGGCGAGCTTGCCCCACACATATTGGAACACGTCGCTCATCTGCACGACGATGAGGAAGAACGCCACCAGCAGCAATTCGTGCCCCTCATAGCCCGGAATATCGAGCGTCAGCAAAGCCGGGACATGCGACAGGCAGAACACGGTGATCATCAGCGCCCATTGCACTTCCGACACGCGCTCTAAAAACCGCTCGGTCTCGCCGCGCATGGCGGAGATGACCGGCATGAGCAGGAAGGCATAGACCGGGATGAAGATCGAGTAGAGCCCGTACCACTCATCCCAGATCAACAAATACTGCACCGGCAGGACGACGAAGAAGGCGGCAAGCAGCGTCCAGTGATCGCCCCAGCGCGTATAGGTCAGCGTGAGAAATTCGCGCAAGGCGGCGAACGACAGGAGCGCGAACAGGATAATCACGCCGGCCTTGCCGAAGATAAAGGCGAGCGCGAACAGCGCCAGGATGGCCCACCACGATTTGGTGCGGGCATTGAAGTTCTCGACGAACGGGTCAGGCTCCGCGCGGCGCTGCTTGAGAACGAAGCCGGTGATGCTCGCCACCGACACGATGGCGGCGCTGGCGCCGAAGATCGCAAGGAGCTGCGCGAGCACGCTCATCTTAAAGCGCCTTGGGCGCAAGGCCCAACAGAGCCTCGCGCGCCCGTTCCAGAAATTCGGCCTTGTCTTCGTCCTCCCCGAGCTTGAGCGGCGGCCCGAACGAGACCGAGCACAGAAGCGGGATCGGCAGCACCTCCCCTTTGGGCAAGACCCGGTTGAGATTGGCGATCCACACCGGCACGAATTCGACCTCCCGGTTCTGCCTGGCGAGATGAAAGAGGCCCGACTTGAACGGCAGCAAGCGCTCGGCCGTGGTGTTGCGGGTTCCTTCCGGGAAGATGATCAGCGAAGCGCCTTCATTTAAGGCCGCGCTCATCGTCTCGATCGGATTGCCGTCCTTGTTGGTGCGGGTCCGATCGACAAACACGGCATTGAACACGTGCCGGCCGATGAAGCGCCGCAAGCGCCCTTTCAGCCAATAATCGGCCCCCGCCACCGGGCGGGTGGCCTCGCGCAGGCCGTCGGGCAGCAGCGTCCAGATCAGCACGAAATCGCCGTGGCTGGCATGATTGGCGAAATAGACCCGCCTGACGGGTTCCGGACCGCAGCCGATCCAGCGCGCCTGCACCGCGGTGACGAGCCGCGTCGTAAGCGCGATGACATTGGCGATGAACCCGGCGAAGAGTCTGGTCATGCGAAGAGATCCGCGCGAGGCGCACTTCAGAGGGACTTTATATATCAAATGTCCTTTGCCTCGATGAGCCCGCGCCGGACGCGGGTCACCACGGTCAGGACCAGGAGCGCGGCCAGCGCGGGCATGGTCCAGGAAACCCAGTGCGGCAGGCTGCCCAAGACACCCATGGCAAGGCCGAGCGCGCCGAACAGGAGCGCCCGGTCGGCCTTCCCCGCCGGCCCGTCATAGCGGCGCGAGGCGCCGACGGTCACGCCCAGAACCCCGGCAAGCTCGCTTAACGCAGACAGGACAATCACCGCCCCGACCCAAAACGGGCTGAACGGCGGAACGAAGGCGAACGGCAGATAAAGCGCCGCGTCCGACACCACGTCGCCGATCTCGTTGAGATAGGCGCCGAGTTTGCTCTTTTGGCCGAACGCGTTGGCCAGCATGCCGTCAATGGCATTGAGCGCCATGCGCACCGCGAGCCAGAGCGGGATCAGCAGGAAATAGACTGGCTTCGCCGCGTTCAGAGCAACCAGCGCCCCGGCCGCGACCGAGACGACCGCGGCGAACAGGGTGACCTGGTTGGCCGTCACGCCCCACGCCGCCAGCCGCGCAGCAAGCGGGCGAAGCAGCGCCTGAAATTTCGGTTTTGCGCCGTAGATCGACATCTGATCACGCTCCAACAGCGAGCTTATTGAACGGGCGGCAAAAACATAGTTGCTTATTGAGCGATGCCGTTCTTGTTTCCGTGTTTCGTGCCGGGTCTGAAGCATCCGTGACCGACCGCACCACGCCGAAACCCTTCTTGCGGGGAACGAAAAACTGACGCCACCGGTGCTGACATTCATCATTCCCTTACGGTCGCCGCAATCGTCGGGCGATTGGCGGCGCGTGTCGGCTCTCTGCAACAGAACGCTCAGCTCGATATTCAACCAATCCCTTGCCGACTGGCAAACAATTCTCGTTTGCAACGAAAGGCCGATCGGCTGTCCGGACCATCCTCGGCTCTTGGTTCTGGAAGACGACTTCGCCATTCCAGCGACGCACGCCGAAATGATGAAAGATAAGGGCGCAAAGAAACGGAAGGGCCTCGGCGTGGTCTATGACCGCTTGAGGAACGAGATCGACCGTCCGATCTACGCCATGCTCGTCGATGCCGACGATCTGGTGCACCGGGACCTCGTTCCGTTCGTTCGCGGCTCAAAGCCCTGCCATGGATGGATGGTCGATACGGGCTATTTCTACTTCGAACACGAATGGCCTTTTCTCGTGAATGTTCCCGGCAATTTCGATCAGACGTGCGGAACCTCGATTATCATGAGGCTTGACGAACACGTTCCTCGCTCCGCCGACATGGCAGGTCATCCACTGATGGGCCCACACAATGAAATCGCTGCCCATTGCCGGAACATCGGAAAGCCGTTGGACATCGTCCCTTTTAGAGCCGTCATTCAGTGCCGCGCAACGAACGAGAACGTCTTGAGCGCGGACTTCAAGTATGAAGGCATACGGCCCATGCTCGGGCTGCTACGGCGGTCCCGGATCATGACAAAGCGCATACGGCAGAACTTCATGCTCGGCTGAGGCGCCTGTTTTGTCCGCCGGGGAACCGCGACCTAAACCTCGGCCCGCGTCGCAAAATTGTCGAGCGCCGTCTCAAGCGCGCGTTTGAGATCGTCGCGCAACGGGCGCGAGGCTTCGAGAATGCGATTGGTCTTGAGGAAATCGAGCGCGCGGAACCGCGCCACGTCGGGCTTCAGCCAAATGTCGGGCCGATAGCGCCCGGCCTTGGCGCGCGAGATCGATTTCTGCATGAGCTGGCTTGCCGCGTACATCAGGTCCACCCGGCGCGGCAGCGTGCCGCGCGCCCCTTCAGGGCCTCCGGTCACGTCGATGGCGACGATGATGTCGGCAAGCCCGGCAAGCTTGTCGAACGGGGTCGGATTGGTCATGCCGCCGTCGATATAGACCTCGCCGCCGATCTTGACCGGGCGGAACATTGCCGGGATCGCGGCGGACGCGGCCAGCGCCGGCCGCAACGGACCGGACGCGAACACGTGATCGCACTGCCCGTAATAATCGGTGGCGATCGCCTGCAAGGGGATTTGGAGCTCGGCGAAATCTTTCGCGATTCGGCTGGGCAGAAACACCTCGATCACGCGCTCGATATTGATCTCGCCGAGCCGGGGACCGCCCTCCGCCAGGAACGGCTTCACGCTCTCGGGCCGCAGCTTCCACAGATCGGCCAGAAGCTCGAACCGGTTGCGGAAGCGCTCGCGGGCATAGGCGCCGATCTCGCTGCCGGTCATGCCGGAGGCTAGCCCCGCACCGATAATGGCGCCGATCGAGGTCCCGGCGATGGCCACGGGTTTCAGGCCGAGATCGTCGAACGCCTCGACGGCATGGATATGGGCGAGGCCCCGCGCCCCTCCTCCGCCCAGCGCCAAAGCCACGGTCGGTCCGCTCATGTCTTATGAGATGGGGCCGCCCGCGCCCGGAATCCACCGCTCACGCGTCCTTGCATTACCGGCCCGTAAAGCGGAGTGCTTCGCCGAAGCGTCAGGTGAAGAAGAACAAGACGGCGAAGACCGCGATCGGGAGCAGCACCAGCACCAGCGCGGTCTTCAGCGCCCTCCCCTTGAGGCCGAGGATCAGCGCCGGCACCGAGAACGCCGCCAGCGGCAAAGCGGTCAGCACGATTATCCCTTGCGCCATATTGCGCGACATCGCCTCGCTCGAGGAGAGCCCTCGGCTGAACGCGGCGATGATACCGAAAACGGCCAGGATCTCGGCCACCGCCAGCACGATCACGGCGACGCCGAGCGGCGAGCGGCGGGGCGGCGAGCTTGGTTCGGCCGGGTCGGACGTCATATGGCAAGGCTTAGCATGGCGGCGCGCCCGCCGCGCCAAGAGCAAGTGTCACACCTTCAGCCGGTCTTGCGACACACCCAACTGTCCGCTTGCCGGTGAACCGGCCCGGGATTAATGTCAGCCATCTTAGGGTCAGCGCTTCCGGGCTGGGTCTTTCCACCATGACAATCGAAGCGGACGCGGCGGCGGCGCCACCTGTTGCCAAATGGCTGCGTGCGGGCCTCATCGCGGTCGCGCTGCTCGAGCTTCTCGGTTCGCTCTCCGACCTTGCCGCGTTCGCCAGCCTGCCTGCGGAGGACCGCGCGCCGGCGCACTGGCTGATCATGATCGACGTCGTGCTGCAGCCGATCCTCGCTTCGGTTGCCGCCTACTGTGCGTTGAAGGGCAAGCTGCGCATCGCCATCATGGCGCTCGCTTCCATGGCCATCGTCGAGCTATTGCTCAGAAACATTCCCCTGATGGGGCCCACCGGTCTCGACGCGAGCCCCTACGGCCTGGTGCTGTTCGTCCAGATCTACCTGCTGCCGGCGCTTTGCGTCATCGCGCTATGGCTCGCCTGGGCCAACCGGCGGCTCGAACTTGCCGGCGTTCTGGCGATGCTGCCGACACTTTCGGGCATTCTCGGCGTGCTTGCATTCGGGGTCGGCGTGGCGATTTACGGCTTCTGAGCCGGCCTGTACCAGAACACTGTCATGTTTCCGATCAGCGCGCGCGTTTTGGCTGCCGCGCGACGCGCCGAGATGATAGACAGGGTCATGACCGGTTCGACAGCGGCCCTGTTCAAGCGTCTGACGCACGGCGTTTACGTCATCGGCGTGGCGCACGGAGAGGTGCGCAATACCTTTACCGCCGCCTGGGTGATGCAGGTGTCTTACGATCCCGTGCTGCTGGCGTTGAGCATCAACCGGAATCATTCGTCCTACCGGCTGCTGAGCACGGGGCGGGTGTTCAGCGTCAACGTGCTGAAGAAAGGGCAGCTCGACTTGGCCGAGTGCCACGGCCGGCCGGTAGACTCCGGCAAATTGGCGGAGACCGAGTGGAGCGAGGGGCGCCTCGGCGCGCCGTTGCTGCGAGAGGCGCTGGCCTGGTTCGAGTGCCGGGTCGTCAACGAGTACCCGGCCGGGGACCACGTGCTGGTGGTGGGCCGGGTGATCGACGGCAGGCTGCAGGACGAGGACGCCGAGCCCATGTCCTATGGCGAAACCGGCGACATGGACGGCGCCGCCGCGCTGTTCCCCGGCCGGCTCAGCGATTGATCTCTCCAGAAGCGACGACCGGCAGTGTCTCGATCGCTTTCAGCCCGCCATGCGGCCGGTAGGCGATCTCGTCCGGCGGGACGGCGAGCGCGAGATCCGGCCAGCGCCCGAACAGGGCTTGAAGCGCGCATTTGCCCTCGAGCCGCGCGAGCTGATAGCCGAGACAGAAATGAATGCCGGTGCCGAAGGCGATGTGGCGGTTCGGATGTCTCTCCAGGTCGAGCTCTTCCGGCGCCTCGTTCGCGCTCGGGTCCATGTTGGCCGCGCCGATCATCACCATGATCTTGTCGCCTTTCTTCAGTTCCACACCGCCGAGCTCGATGTCCTTCCGCACGTGACGCGGCTTGGAGAACTGCACCGGCGACACGAAGCGCAAGAATTCCTCAACGGCCAAGTTGGTGCGGGTCCAATCTTCTTCCAGCCAGGCGCGCAAACGGGGGCGCGTCAGCAGCTCGTAGACCGAGCCCGAAATCAGATGCGTGGTGGTCTCGGAGCCCGCGGCCAGCAGCAGAAACACCATCGCCACCATCTCGTCGCGACTGATGCGGCCCCCTTCCTTCTCGACCCGCACCAGCTCGGCGATCAGGCCCTCCCCGCCTTGTTCGCGCGCGGCCTGCAAATGCGCCTCGAGAAACGGCCGCATGGCCGACAGCCCGCGCAACATGCGCAAGAAGGAGATCGGCCCGCGCACCCGGCCGATGGTGTCGGCCCAGCCCATGAATTTCTGCCGGTCCTCGACCGGCAGGCCGAGCAATTCGCAGATCACGGCAAGCGGCAGGGCCCGCGCGTAGCGCGCGACCAGATCGGCCGGAGACCCTTCCGCGAACAAATCCGCGGCGAGCGTATCGGCAATCGTGAGGATGCGCGGCTCCATGTCGAGGATGGCACGGCGGCGGAAGGCTTCGTCGACGATGCCGCGTAAGCGCGTATGATCCGGCTCGTCCGTGGTCAGCATGTTGTTGGCGAGCGCGCGCAAGATGCGGGGCATCCACCAGCGAAAGCCGACGATCCGGCCGTCTTGTCGCAAGGTGAAATTTTCGCTGTCTTTCAGCACCCGGCCCGCCATCTCGTAATTGGTGGTGATCCACACCGGGCCTATGATCGGGAACCTGGTCTTGACGATGGGACCTTCCGCCCGCAGGCGTTCGAGCCGCGCTTGCACATCGCGGAAATAATCCGGATCGGTGAAATCGAGCTTGACCGTCATGCAGCGGCTTTAGCAGCCCCGCGTGTCAAATCTGTGCCGGTCCGCCAAGAGGCTAGTCCCGCGCATACCACGCCAGTCCGGCCGACGCGGCATAGGCGCCCATCACCATGCCGATGACATTGAGGACGACGATTTTCGCGCTGCCCTGCATCAGCGCGCCGTTGAGTTCGGAAATGCCGATGCCCAGCATCACCGCCGGCGGCACCAGCGCCACGGAGATGGCAATCCCAGCCAGCGCCTCGACGATCCGGGGCCAGAAGAAGGCAAACGCGCCCGCCAGCCCGGACAAAAACGCGACAATGAAATAGAAAGTTGGAACGGTGGACAGCCGGTCGGCGATCTCGGAGCGTGTTTCGCTGGGGGCCGCCATGTCGACGAGAATGGAGATCGTGAGCGCGATGCCAAGGCCGATGGCAAAGCACATCACGCTTTGCCGGAACGTGGCCCAATCCCGCCAGAAGATCGAGACGCCGACGGCGATGACGGGATAGAGCAGCGGCGAAATCACCATGGCGCCGACGATGACGGCGGGACTGTTCATCTGGAAGCCAAACGCGCATATCCCCGCGGCGCTCAAGGTCAGAACGATGAAGGCGGGATCGATCTGCGCCCGCGCGATCAACTGCCGGTAGGATCGATCGAGGCTTTCGGATGTGACGCGCTTGGCGGTCATGGTTTACGGACGAGGCGGCGCTTATTGGTTGGGCGTTTCGGGCATGGCTTGGAACGTCTCGATGTCGCCGTGGATCTCGAGCCAGTCGGGCTTGGAGCGGGCGAACACGTAACGCTTGATCTTGTACCAGAACGCCGGATCGTCGAACGAACCGCCGGCGATGCCGCGCTCGCCCGGCAGAAACTCCAAGGTCCAGGTCAGGGCCGTGCCGCAGGAGGTGCAGAATTCCTGCTCGATCCACCGTCCTGCGTCAGAGGTCAGGCGGTAGCGGGCCAGGCTCTTTTGCGTGAACTCGACATTCTCTTCGGCAAAGAAGACCGAGATGCCGAGCGCGCTGCCGGTCCGCTTGCGGCACCAGGCGCAGCTACAGGCGCTGACGCGAGTGGGCGCGCCGCGCACCCGGTAGCGGTTGGCGCCGCAGAAGCACCCGCCTTCGTGGATGTCAGTCACCTCGATCGCCTCCCGCGCCTCCCACTTCGGCCGCCGCCAATGTTTAGCGCGGGAGGGCGGTCTAGCGGAAGTCCTCCGGGCACAATCCGCCGGCTTCGGTGCACAGCTGGTCGAGCATCTTTTGCAGATGCGTCGTGTCCAGGAACTTTATTTTCGGCCCGCCGCCGCCGCCGCCGCCGCTGCAGGCCGGCGTACCGCCGGCAATGGGCTCGGCCACCCGCGCAATCTTGCACCATTGCTTGGTGGAGCCGAACGGCCCGACCAGGGTGTCGGGCGAGAGCGGACCGGGTTTCGGGTCCTTGTCGCGGCACTTCATGCCTCTCTGGTCGTTCGGCAGAACGACCGTTTCGCACTGTCCCCCGGTGAGCGCGAAGATGCCGTCGGACAGAAACTTGACGCAATAGGCAAGGTCGGCCTTGGTGCGTGACATGCACCATTGCATCGCCTGATCCTGCTTGCATGGCGGCAGAAACTCCTCGCCGGCCCGCGGCTCGCTTTCGGACGACGACGGCGGCGGCGGCGGCGGCGGCTCCTCCTCTTCCTCGTCGTCGGCCCATGGATCTATCACTTCGGCGGCCCTGCGCTGCCTCTCTATTTCCTCCTGCCGTCGCAGCGCTGCCTCCCGCGCTATGTCGGCTTCCTTGCGATAGTTACGGTACAGTTCCTTAGCTTTCGTCTCGGCCGCTTTGTCGCCTCTTCGCAAAGCGTCAAAGACATCGCGGGCGGCATCCGACGCGCGGCCATACGCTTGAGCCGCCTCACGGCTTTCATAAGTCTGCAGGTGACTCATCGCAACGGACGTTCCTGCCGCAAATGCTGACCGGCCCAACCACAGGTTTTCTTCGCTCGTCAGGGGCCGTTGTGGTGCTGCCGGAGGCGGCGGCGACGGTGGTGGCCAAATAGATTGCGGAAGCTCTTCATGCGTCCAGGGAGGATCAACCCGGCCAACCCAGCCAAGCCGCCCGTTCGGCTTGCTGCACGGCATGCCGCGATCGAACGGCCCGTCCGGGTCCGGCGCCGCGCCGGCGCCGCCCACCGGCCCGACCATGTCGTCCGGCGTCGTCATGCGCCGCCTGGCGCACAGCTCGATGGCGTCCAGGCCTTGCAATTTTTGCAGCGACAGGCAGATCCTGAACCAGTCGAGCTCGTCCTTGCCGCTTGGGAGATCCGGCAACGCCACCCAGCTCCGGGGAATGTCCTTGCGCGGGCCGGTGCCGAGCATCTTGGCAAGTTCGTCGAACGTGAAGAGGGGGGAGGTCTTGCTCGGGGCGGGAACCTGCAGCTCGAGGGGACGCGGGTTGATCGCGTTCCCCTGTCCGTACGCGGCGCCCGCGCCGAACCCCGCAAGCGCCAATGCCATCACCCACCGCGCATAGAAGCGCATGTCACACGCCCTCGCCGCGCCCCGGCACCGATGCAAACTCGACCGAGCCGCAGGCGATTGCTCAGCCTAAAGAATATTAGCAGAGTTTAAGGCGATGCGGTCAGTGAAATTTGCCGGGCTCGCGGTGTCACCGTTTGACGATCTGGTAAAGCGCGCTGACCACGTCGCCGACCTGGTCGGTGCCGTCGGGCGGCTGCGAGTTGGTCTGCACCACGATCATAATGTCCTCGTCCTCGATCCACACATAGAGCGTGCGGTAGCCGAGGCTTTCGCCCTCGTAGAACCAGCGCGCGCCGAGCGGCCCGAGGATCTTCTTCGCCAAGCCGAGCGCGAAGCCGCCCGGATCGTCCTCGCTGACATCGGCGATCGGCTCGCCGGTCTTGGTCGAGATCAGCGACAGCCATTCCTTCTGCTGCTCGGGCGGCACCACCTTGCCGCCGAACACCGCGCGCATCCAGCGGTCGACGTCGCGTGGGCTCGCCACCCCGCCGCCGGCCGATTGCGCCCACGACACGCTGTCGTCGCGCACGTCGCGGCCGATCAGCGGCGCGTTCCAGCTCACCTTGCAATCGGGCTGATAGTCGGCGCAGGCCTCGTTCTCGAAATAGCCGTGCGACAGGCGCTTCAACACGGGCGGCGGATAGGTGCTCGGCTCGTAAAAGGCCGACGTCAGGCCGTGCGGCTCGATCACCATTTCATGCACCAGATCGCGGAAATTTTTGCCTGACGCTTTCTCGGCGATCATGCCGGCCAGGATGTAATTGGTGTTGCAATAGTAATAGCCCTTGTTCGGCGGCAGCGTGTTGGTCGGGCTGGGATAGGCGGCGGCAATCAGCTCCTCGAAGGTGAAATCCCGGTGCGGTTCGTCGATCCAGGCCTTCGACAATTGCTCGGTCTCCGAATAATTGGGGAGCCCGCTGGTCATGTTGAGCAGGCGGCGGATGGTGACGTCCTGCCACGCCGGATATTGGGGCAGCCACTTGCCGAGCGTGTCGTCGAGCGAGAGCTTGCCGGCCGCTTCGAGTTGCAGGATCACCGCGGCGGTGAACGATTTCGACGTGCTGCCCATCTGGTAGAGCGTGTCCTGGTCGACCGGGCCGGCATCCGCCGCGCGCCCGACCTTGCCGGCAAAGGCCTCGATCGCCGGGCCGGTCGGTCCGAAGCTGATATAGGCGGCGATGCCGGTGACTTTTTCGATGGGCGCGCGCTCGGCGAGCCAGGCGTCGAGCGTCGCCTGAACGCGCTCGACTTTGCTCGGCTTGGCTTGGGTCTGCTCGCCGGCGGAGGCGGAAGCCGCGAACAGGGCGAGCCCCGTTCCGGCCGCAAGTGCAAACAACGTGGTTCTCATGTCATGCCCCCCTCGAAGCTTGCGCCTTTCCGGCCGTAGCTCAGGCCCCGAGCCTAGCAGAACGCGCCCTGCCCCGAAACCGCGTCGCGCCGGCGGTTAACCGTGTCACGAAATGCGCGAGCTGCGGCTAAAGGAATCTTTAACCGCGCATGCTCTGGTGAGCGGAGTTGGGATTTCTGGCGTCAAGGTGTTCCGCGTTGGCCGTCTCGGTAACCGTTTCGCGTATCGTTGCGCTCGCCGCGGCGCTCGGCCTTGCCTCCCCCGGCACGGCCCAGCCGCTCACGGCACAGCCGCTCAACGGCTGGGCGCCGCAAGCCTCCCGGCTCGATCAGCGCACCAGAGACCAGCTCGCCCGCTTCTTTAACGATACCGGCCCGCAAGAATCGGGCGCCGCCCATGACGGCAAGCCCACCAATGGCAGCCGGTTCGTCACCAGCGTCAATGGCGGCCCGCTGCTCGGCGTCGAGCGGCTTGAGCTGCCGCGCAAAGTCTCGGCCACCGGCAGGATCCCCGGCTTTGTCAGGATGCAAGACCGTGCGAGCGGCTGGCTGGTGATCGCTTGCGCCGGCACCGGCTGCGCCTATCGCGTGCCGATCATCTACACCCCCGCCATGCTCGACAGCGTGCGGCTCGCCATGGCCACGGCCATGGGCGACGTGGTGGCGCGCGACGCCGAGACCGAGATCAGAGGCTTGGAGGCGGCCGCCGCGCAGATGGAGAAGCTGCTCGCCGCCAAGCTCACCGCGCTGACCAAGCTCGAGCGGAAAGCCTACCGGGTCGAGGACGTGGTGCGCGATCCGTGGACGCAAGATTGCGTCGACCAGTCGGCCAACGGCATCAGCTATGCGGTGGTGTGGGCGGAAGAAGGCATGATGCGGTTTCACCGCCCCTATTACCCCGGCTACAAAGGGGGCTTGCGGCCGCATTTCTATGCCCGGCTGCAGCGGACGACCGACGGCCAGGTGCTGGTGTTCGACATGTTCCACCGCAAGGACGGCATCGGCAAAGGCTCGCCGATCGCCATCGGCCCCGACCCCAAGCACGGCGCCTGACGAAGAGTCGCCCGGCAAACGCGGGCGGGCGGCATCACGCAAATGTGCGGCAAAATGTGCCTCTGGTCCGCCCCGAGCGGCTTGAACTTTCCTGCCGCAACCTTTAAGAGAAGTTGTGCGCCGCGCTCTCTGCTTGCAGCGAGAGCAGGGGGGCGCTCACGATTTCGGGGTGCGAAAGCTCGCGTCATCAGCCGGACCGGTATCGAGTCCGGCCCTGGATTTTGCCGTCCCTCAGCCGGAGCGGCTAGGGTCGGCTTTGGCCTAGCGCCTGCCGGGTTCAGCGCGCAACAGTCCTTGCCCGCGGCAAAAGCGGCAAGGACTTTGCGCCGGTAGGAAGCCGGGATGAGAGGACCGGGGGGCGGCTCCCCCTCATCCCGGCGTTCCATCGCAAGCCCGTATCCCAGGCCGCGAGCTTCCCTGGCATCCCGAGTGAGTCCGGGGGGGTGAAATATCGATGCCCAATTGCGCCCCGGTCCTGGCCGTTTGGCCTCGACCGCGCAGGCGAATAGGCTGCCCCGCCATCATGATTGCCTCCCCCGGCCTACCGGGACCGGCAGACCGTTTGTACGCTGATTTTACATGTTAAATGGGGCAAAGTGTTGGAATAACGCGCCACCACCTAAACTTTAGAAAAGACAGGGGAATTATCAGAAAAGGAAGCCGGGATGAGAGGACCGGGGGGCGGCTCCCCCTCACCCCGGCGTTCCAACGCAAGCCCGAAAAAGCCGGGCCGCGCACTTCGCTGGCATGCTGCCAGTCATATTGTATTTTTGTGACGTGCGATGCACCTCTACATATTCCCCTGATTTTTCAGTAGCTTGGCCAGTTAATTGTTGCGTCGCAACAATACGGTTGGGTACGTGCCATACCCTATGGTATGTGTCAATGGGGAATTGCAGGCGGGATGCGATTTCGCCTGTAGAGGGAAAAACGAGGACCAAAATGCTGAAGCCGCAACACGCGCCGGCGCCGCGCTTCGACCGCGAGGCGTGGCTCGAGGCCGCGCTCGAAGTACTGGCCCGGCAGGGCGAGTCGAAGCTGCGCGTGGAAACGCTGGCGCGCAAGCTCGGCGTGACCAAGGGCAGCTTCTATCACCACTTCAAGAATCGCGAGGCGTTCCTGCGGGCTTTGATCGACTATTGGGCGGACAGCACCACGCATAGCGTCATCGCCGAATCGGGCGCCATGGAGGGCGCGCCGCAGGAGCGCCTGCTGTACCTGATGCGCAGGATCAGCCGCGACGGGCTCGACCGCTACGACTGCGCCTTCCGCAGCTGGGCGGCGCAGGATCCCTTGGTCGCCAAGGGCGTGAAAAAGGTCGATTTCGCCCGCTACCGCTTCATCCACTCGCTGTTCGAACAGATGGGATTCGAGGGCGACGAGCTGGAAGACCGGGTCAGGATCTGGCTCGTATTTCACAGCACGCATCACGCGGTGTCGGTGCCGGACGGAAGTGCGGGCGCGAAGACGGGCGGGCTCGCGCACGATCCGATCGCCAGGCGCCATGCCTTCTTCACCGAGCCTTCCAAAACGTGAGGCGTGCGCCGCGGATCGTTGCCGCGTGACGGTCAGGAATTCAGATCGGCAATCAGCCCGAGCAGGGCGAGGCCCACGGCGAGCCCGAGCAGAACGAGTCCGGTGAGCTGGAATTCGAACATTTAGGGCCTCCCCCCTTTTCCTGCCCCAGTCTAGCGCAAAGTCCCGGCCAAGTGGAGAGCTTGAAAGACGGGCCGTGAACCTTTTCGGCCGCCGCCGCGACCAAGCATCGTGACTCAACGCAAAGCGAGGAGAGAAACGATGTTGAAGACCGCTATGACGATGCTTGTGGCATTCGGCCTGTTCGGTTTGTCGGGCCAGACCACGCCGAACGGAACCTGGCAGGTCGAGCTCGGCGCGCCGGCCAACGCCCATGTTTCCAAATGGGAGCACTATCATCAGTGTAATCCCAGCCCCTGTAAGCGCTTAAGAGACCGCCACAAGATGGGCACCGGCTCGGTGACCGAGTCCAAACCCTCGCCGCAGAGCACCCTATCGGTGCAATAGGTTGAACCGCCCATATATAAAGTGAGGCCGCCGCGTTCCGCTGAATCGGGCCGCGGCGGTCTCATAATCCCCCTCCCCCATGGGCGCGCTCAAGCAGCGCAGCGGTAGCGCATCAATAACGCGCTCAAGCAGCGCAGCGGTAACGCATCAATAACCCGCTCAAGCAGCGCAGCGGTAGCGCATCAATAACGCGCTCAAGCAGCGCAGCGGTAGCGCATAAATAATGTCATGCCCGGGCGCGGGTTTAACCCCGCGCACCGGGCACCCATTCCGGACTTTAGGCGTCAGCATCGCCTGGGAGGTGGCGGAATGGACCTTCAAGCCAGACCCCGGGCCGAGAGATCCGGGGACGAGACCCGAAGGCGACAACCGAACTACTCAAGAATGGCGATCTCCTCGTTGGCGTGGCGCAGGCGGTCGGAGAACTCCCGCGTCAGATTGGTGAGGATCGAAATCAAAATATTGGGGTGCTCGGCCGAGAGCTCCTTGAGCTGCTCGATGTCGAGCCCGTAACAGATCACCTTCTCGTTGGCGACGACGTCGGCCGAGCGCGTGCCGCCGTCGATCAGCGCCATCTCGCCGAAGGTGAGGCCGGGGCCGAGCGAGGCCACGCGCTTCTTGGCCGCGTCGCGCCCGTGCACCCTGATATGGATGGAGACGGTGCCGCGCGCGAGCACAAAAAACAGTCTTGCCGCGTCGCCTTCGCGCATGATCACGTCGCCCTTCTCGAACACCAGCGGGCGCAACAGCTGCTCGACCAGGCGGCCCTCCTCGCGGGTCAGCCCCTTGAACAGATTGATCTCCGACACGGCGAGCTTGGTGTCGGAGACTTGCGGCAGGCCTTCCAACAGCCGGTCCTCGCACCATTCGAGCGCGGAATCGCCATCGGGAAAGCGGCGGATGCGGTAGGCCTGCTCGTCTTCGGCCAAGGCCCGCGCGAGCCGGGCGAGCGGCCCGTCGGCCGGGATGTTGGCGAACACCAGCCCCGTCTCGGCGCCGGCAAGAGCCCGCGCCGTGAGCACGACCAGCTTCCGCGCCGAGGCGTCCGCCCCGTGCACGCGCTTGAAATCGACGATCACGTAGCGCGAGGAGGCGGCAAGCTCGGACAGCTTGCGCAAGAGCTGCTCGGTCGAGCCGAAATAGAGGCTGCCTTGCGCCTCAAGCACGGCGATCTTCTTGCCCTCCTCCATCAGCACCTTGCGCTCCTGCGCCGTGCGCAGGCGGTTGGAGCGGACGAAATCGGCGCGATAAGCGCGGCGGATCACGCTCCTGACATTGGTGCGATTGTTGAAGGCATGCAGGTCGAACTCGTCGGAGATTTCCAGGCACGCCTTGATGCCGCGCACCGAGTTGCCTTGCTTGTCGATCGGCGGAGAGTAGACGCAGATGCCAACCTGTCCCGGGATCACCGCGATGATGCAGCCCGACACGCCGCTCTTGGCCGGCATGCCGACCTCGTAGGCCCATTCGCCGGCATAGTCGTACATGCCGCAGGAATTCATCACCGAGACGATGTCGCGTACATATTGCGGGTCGAACACTTGCTGGCGCGTGCGCGGGTTCATGCCGTCATTGGCGAGCGTCGCCGCCATCATGGCGAGGTCGCGCGCCGTTACGTTCACCGAGCATTGGCGGAAATAAAGATCGAGCACCTCTTCAGGGTCGCGCTCGAGCATCGCCGAGTTCAGCATCATATAGGCGATGGCGCGGTTGCGGTGGCCGGTGGCGAGCTCCGAGGCGAACACCGTCTCGTCGATGTCGAGCCGGCGCGCGGCGAGGCTCGAGAACATGCTCTGCATATTGGCGATGCGCTCTTTTTGCGTGGCGCCCAGCATCATCTCGGCCATGGCGATGGCGCCGGCATTGACCATCGGGTTGAACGGGCGGTTCTGCGCCTCGTCGAGCACGATCGAGTTGAACGCTTCGCCGGTCGGCTCGACGCCGACTTTCTTCAACACCGCGGCGCGGCCGTGATGCTGGAGCGCGTAGCCGTACATGAACGGCTTCGACACCGACTGGATGGTGAAGGGCACGGCCGCATCGCCCGCGGTGTAAAGCTCGCCGTCGACGGTGGTGATGGCGATGCCGAACAGGTTCGGGTCGGCCTTGCCGAGCTCGGGGATGTAATCGGCGACGGCGCCGTCGGTCACCTTCAGCAGTCTTTGATGCAGCTCGGCGATATAGTCGCGGATCGGCGCGATCGCGGCGCCGAGCTTCGGCGCGCTTTCGTCTTGTTCGGGATCTGCCGCTAGCGGCGTTGCGTCATTGCGAGCGGCCGCCTCGCTAGCGGCCGCCTGCGGCGGTGCATCGCCGCAAGCGGCCTGATCGGGTCGAGCGGCCGCGAGCAGCGCCGCCCCGGCCCGATGTCCGGGCCGGTCTCCGGCCGGATCTCCCGCCGGAGTATCCGGTGGCTGGTCTGGCGGCGTATCTCCGACTTTCTTCTGCAAAGCCCCTCCCTGGCTTGCACGGGCAGCTTGGCGGAAGCGCCTTGCTGCGGGCAGCTTGGCGTAAGCGCCTTGCCGCGAGCGCCTTGCCGCGAGCGCCTTGCTGACAGCCGCTTCGCGGGTCCCGAACGCGCGATTGCGCAAGGACCCTTGAAGCCCTTGCGCAAGCGCCCTTTAGTCCCTGGCACGCGGCGCGTGCCTTTCGACACACACGTCCCGGCGCAGGCGTCCCGACGCGAGCTTTCCGGCGCAAACGTCACGACGCCCCCCGGTCCTTTGTGACAATCAGGAATCGTGCCAATCCGGGCCGCGGGCCCAACGCGCCGGAATCCGCCCGTTTTCAGGGGAAACCGCCATTTCCACCGGCTGGCTGGCTCAGCCCGGCATGCGCGCATGCGGCCATTTCCGAGGCGTTTTCGTCAGAGCACTGCCGAAATTTTGAGCAGGGGGCGGGTGGCGACGCCGGAGGCGCCTGATATACGAGGCGTCATAAAAAGAAAGAGATACTCAGGTGGCGATCTTTAATGGCTCGGGACGCTGCATTCTTTATCAGTGCAGTTATGGGTTGCACAATTTTCATGAGCCCGAGTTGGTATGGAGGACTGATTGGCAAGGTCTCCAAAGATGGCAGCATAGCGAATGCAGAATTCAGTCACATGGGGGGCACCGAAGTCGTCATGATAGGTGGCCCTGCTGAACACGTACAAATGCACAGTGCCCTGTTGCACCGAAATCAGGTCAGAGACGGCAAAGCTGCACGACCCTCCTAGCGTAGTTTGTTTGGGACCAAGAGAACGATACATCGTGATCGTTTTGGCCCCGGTCTTTGTTGGATCCTCTACTGCAATGAACGAATTTGGGCACGAGGTCTCAATCTGAAGATTTTTTGTGGAAGTATTTCCACTATTGATCCATTGCGGAATTATCGTCCATGCGGGAGAACCATCTTTCTCTGCTGGATTCCAGAGAACGTCGCCTACTACGACGAACGCCCGGTTGATGGTTCGCGTAGTCTCGTCGGACTGCCAAAGTGCCTGAACCTGCAAATAGGCAATGCCAACCATTGTGAAGGTGGCAAAGGCTATTGCGATGGTTGCCCAAGCGAGTGCATCGCCAAAGGAGCTGCGCGTATTGGGACTGGGGGTTTTCTTTTTAGTAGTGGATCTTTGTTCGGCTGGTATCGTCTGTTTCGCAGGCGCGCGTTTGCGTGGCGCATTCCTACCGGCGCGGGCGCTTTTCTTGTTGGATGGCTTGCGGGAGCTTATGGCACGACCCTCGTTATTTCTGCCCTTTAGTCTGCTTTCTCGCGTTTCTCGCGCGAAATGGTTTTGGCAAGCTCACCTAGAATTTTTAACTGCTCAACAGTGGGTGAACCACCGAGAAGGAAATCTGCAAGCGTGCTGATTGCCGTGGGCGGAGGACTTGGCAGCAGAGCGTTGACGGGTTGGCCGGACCTGCCGATGCTTCGTAATCTTGACCTGATCTGCTCAACCTCTCGGCGGAGAGACAGCAATTCGGTGGTTACAACCTGAATTGCAGGGTCGCCCTTTTCAGCGATCTCGAATGCGCCTCTTGCATGAGTCACCGGGTTCTCGACGCTTTCGAGCTTGATGGCTTCTGAAACAGCATCGGCAAGGTCGCGCTGCGCTTGAATCAAATCTTTGTACTCCCCTGTAGAGAAGACAACGGCGCGGAACGCAGCAACATCGAATGGGATATCGAAATCCTCTCGGATCATCAGAATCGTGGGGCGATGTCGCATGTGAGCAATTGCCAATTCGTAGAACGCGTTCGCATTATGAAAACTCATATCCGCAATGACTAGGTCCGCGTCCCAAAGCTGATTGATGACCTGGGAGTTGATGCTTCCGGGGCCGACAATTTCATCGGCGCGTCTGACGGTGAAGTCCTTAAACGTTTCAAACGCCGGCTTGATTATTCCGTCGAGAAGCCAGTCAGCGTGCCTTCGCTCCTCATCGCCTGGACGGCCGATTGGGCCGATTACGAAGCAGCGCTTCTTTTCAGCTGGACTGTTCATCATCGCCTATGATGGTTTGTAATGTTGAAGCACACAACCCTATGTTGATCAAGGTCACCGCAGCTTCAGGACTTCGGCGATTGCGGCAAGCGGCACGCGGGCTTCGCGTTTGCCCAGGATCTCGCGCTCCAGCTCGACCAGGACCTCTGAACCCAGCACGCGCTTGATCTCGCCCCAGAAGCCGAACAGCGGATTTTTCTCGGTGAAGCGCACGCGGTCGCCGGGCCTCCCACTGAACGCGCGCCGCTTCTTCTGCGCCTTGGGCATGAACACCTCGCCGTAAGGATCGGCGCGCGCCTGCAACCCCGTCATGACCAATGACGGCACCGGCAGCGGCATGTGCGCCCGCGCCCGCACCAGGCCCGACACGCCCGGCGTCTCGTTGACGACAAAGAAGCGTCGCGGCGCGGTGCGCACGAACAGATAGCGCGTGAGCCAGGCGCGCTTTACGAGCCTCGCCTGGCGCGTGCCGAGCCCGATCCATTGCGTGGTGTGCGGAAAGAAGGTGACGAAGCCCTGCCGGCGCAGATGCCAGTCGGCGTAAGACTCTTTGCGCGGATGCGTATGCACCGCGTACCAGTCCGGCGTGTTGGCGCAACCGTCCTCGACGTAAGCATCTTCGTCTCCCTCCGTCTGCATCGTCGCTCCTCATCGCTCCACCGCTTTCTTCACGCTCACCGATTCTCCTTCGTCATGGCCGGGACAAGCCCGGCCATGACGGGTTTGTGTTTGCGGCGATGCCGTCGTCGTTCTGCGTCGCGGAGCCAAGCGCCATCATGATTCCTCCTCCGCCAGCACGCGGGCGGCGATCGCGCTGCCTCTTCGGGCACCTGCTGAACTTGGAACACCCTCGCCACCGCCGCGAGAAGCTCTGCCGGCCAAGGGCCGGTAGGTCATGGCGCGTTCGTCGAAGGCGAGCCGGATCAGGCCGGGGCGGCAGCCGGTCTCGTAGCGGTTGCGCACCTTCCAGCAGGTCAGCGACACATGCGCGCCGTGCGCCTCGTCGTCTTCCAGATGCACGGTCCAGCCCATGCCGGGCTTGTTGGCGAAGGCGGCGGCGTCGGCGACGTCGTAGCCGAGCGGTTTCCGCCCCGGCTCCATCTTCTTGGGGTGCGCCAACAGCACGATATGGATGTCGTAGCGGTCGGCCCATTGGCGCAAGCGCATCAGCGCGAAATTGGCGTACGTCGCCATGGTCTCGCCCGGCTCGAGCTGATGCTCGATCTCGTTCCACGGATCGACCACGATCAGATTGCAGCCATCGCGCGCGGCGAGCTTGTAGATCATGCGCTTGAGCCAGGCCATGCCGTGCATCTCCTCGCCCTCGTCGATGCGGTGGAACAGGCGGTAATGGCGGTCGAGCGCGGCGAGCGCGTCCCGGCGCGCGGCCTCGCTTGCGCGCGGGCCGACGCCCGACAGCAGGAGGAGATGGCGCTCCACTTCCGTGGGATCGGTCTCGAACAGGCCGAGCCCGATGCGGATGCCGTGCGCTTGCACCAGCCGGTGCGCGGCGAAGGTGATGAAAGTGGTCTTGCCGGCCGACGGCGTGCCGGTCAGCAGCGACACTTCGCGCGAGCGGAACGCCATCAGCCGGTCGAGCGACGCATCGCCGATGCGCCAGATCTTGCGGCGGGGCCTGGGCGGCAGATCGGTGAAGCCGGTGATCAGCCCGCCCGGCGGATCGAGCGGGCGCGCGCCTCTGATCGCGTTCGCCACCGCGCCGGCGCCCCCAGCCAGCAGAGCGTCGTTGGCGTCGTTCGCCCCGCCCGGCCAGGCGACATAGCGCACATCGCACTCGTCGAAGAAATTGGCCACGCCGCGCAGCATGGCGGCGCCGGCATCGTCGTCGTGCTGGGCAACGACGATCGTTCCGGCCCGCTTGATCGCCTCCTCGTTGTCGAGGAACGGGCGATAGCGGTCGGGTGCGAAATTCCTGTCGGACCAGCCGGGCACGGCGATCGTGCGCGGGAAGCCCGATTGGATCAGCGCCAGCCCGTCGAGCGCGCCTTCGGCAATCACCAGCGGCTGACCCGAAAGCGTCTCGTCTTCGAGGCAATCGGCGTTCCACAGCGAAGCCTCAGAATCTTTCTCGAAGCGGAACGCCTTCTCGTCGAGGCGGCGATATTGCGTCGTCGTTGTGGCGCCGTTGCGGATGAACGGGATCTCGATCCAGACGCTGCCGTCGCGCGCCTTCGAGCCCGCCCAGCCCATCCTTGCGGCGAGCTCGGGATCGAGCCCGCGGGCTTCCAGCCATGCGTGCGCTTTCATCTGTGGCGTCTCCGCGCCCCTCATGGAACGCGCCGCCTTTCCAGCCGCAATGCCAGCATTTCCACACGATGCCTTGCGCCGTCGGCGTGACCGACAGGCAGCGGGCGCGGCGATGTTTTTTGCGCAAGTGCGAGCAGCGCGGGCAGAGCGCGCGCACCGTGCCGCGCAACGGCCGGTCGAGGACGATTCCTACGCTGTCGAGGATCTCGCGGTCGGTTCTCACCCATCGCTCTCCCCGAGTTCGGCGATGCGCAAACCGCCGAACATGTTGTCGCCCGATGCGCCATTGGCCCCGCCAGGCGAGCCTGCGCGCCGGGCGCCGTTCGAGCCTTGCCGGCGCAAGATGCCTTCGATCAGGGCGACCGGCTCGGGGCTGCGTTTCAGCTCGGCCACGCGCAAGGCTTCGAGCAGCCGCGCCTCGCCGTGATCGCGCAGCCATTTGCCGACGATCGCGCTCGGATTCTTGTGTGGCCGTTCCGACAGGGCCAGGAGCTCGCGCGCCTTGGCATATATCCACTGCGACGCCGTGGGCACTTGGCCCCCCGGAGCGGCTGCCTTAGAAACTGGCCCTTCCGGCACTTGTGTCTCCGGCACGCGTGCCGCCGGAACCGGCATCGCCCGGTCCGCGTTTTTGAATGGGAGTCCGTCATGCCCGGGCCCTCCCCGGGTATCCGTTCCGTGACCTCTTCTCCCGGGAGGAGACGCAGCCCTTTCTGCATCCTCGGCACCAGCCGCAACGGAATGGGACCTCGGGCCTTCGTGCCCGAGGGTGGCGGTAGAACCGGCGGCCCCGCTTCCGCGAGAAATTAGGCCGCTAGCGGCGGGGCCACGCGTGGCCTGACTCCCTTCCTTTTCCTTTTCCCCATGTGCAGGCACGTGCAGGCACACGTCAGGCGCGGGGATCACACTGTCGGCCTCGCGCTGATTGATGTGCTGGTGCCGCCGCCAGCTCGGAATGAAGCCGTAGCGCTTTCCCTCCGCCTCATAGCTCCGCACGAAGCCGTAGCGTTCGAGCGCCTCCAATACGGTCGCGAAATCCACCTCGTCATACGGCAGAATGCCGGTCTTCAGCGCGCGCGGGCGCCATCTGAAGCGCCCCTCGCGGTCGGCCTGCGTCCACAGCCCGGCAAACGCGAGCCGCAAGGGGAGCCCGCACTCGATCTCGGCGTCGAACAGCGCCTCGTGCACGAAGAACTCCGGCTTGACCGTCCTGATCCGCGCCATGGCTCACCCGTCCGCGAACGGTGCGATGGTGACGCGGGCGCCGTTGGCGTGCGCGCGGGCGAAGCCTTCGCGCGCGCTGACCGTGACCTCGCGCACGATGCGGTGGTCGTCGCCGTCGATCACGGCGTTAGCGACCAGCAGATCGAGGACCGGCTTGACGCGGTTGTCGAGATCGTAGCGCCGCGCATCCGGCGGGGAGAGCTCGATCGCGACTTTCACCGGACCCAGCACATGTTTCGGCCGCTGCATCAGGAGCGCCTTGCCGGCGGCGTCGCGCCACAGCCGGTAGCGCTGCGAGAGAATGTTGCGCCCCTGAACGCTGCGCCACATGCCGTTGACCGAAGGCGGCCACGGCAACAGGAAGGTCTGGCTCTTCTTGCGTTGCGCTACCGCTTCGCTACTTGAGCGCTTGTTTGTTTGCGCTACCGCTTCGCTACTTGAGCGCTTGTTTGTTTGCGCTACCGCTTCGCTACTTGAGCGCTTGGTCATGCTTCCTCCGCCGCGAACACGATGGCGTGGTGGGCGGCGCACCAGCTCGAGCCCGCAAGCGTCGGGTGCCCGCAAGCGAGCCCGTCGTCGCGCGCGATGAAGCGGCACTGGAAGCGGCCGATGTCGACGATGCCGATGTCGAGAGAAGGTGGTGGCAGCGGCCCCTCCGAGGCAGGGGGGGAGGCCCCCAGAGAAGAGACCGCTGCCGGTGCGCTTGCCGGTACGCCGCAGGCGGGAAGGCCGTGGACGGCGAAGCGCGACTTGCGCATGAAGTTGAAACGCGGAGGCGGGAATTTGTTCCCCCCCGCCGATGGAATCCGGCCCGCCGCGATGCTGCCTTCGGCAAAACCGTTCGCGGCCCGCGCGAGACGCGAGCGCTGAATCTGCGTCGCCGGCCCGCGCATGCCTGTCAGCCCGAGCCGGTGCAGCTTGCCGAAAATGGCGCTGCGGGTCAGCCCGCCGCCCAGCCGCGCGGCAAGCTCGGCCCCCGACAAGCCTTCGGCATGAAGCGTCTTGAGGCGTTCGACCGCCTCTTCCGTCCAGACAAAGGTCAATTGTTCCCTCCCCTCTGGCGAGCCGGGGCGCGGCCCGAACGCGTCCGCGCCAGGCTTGATGTCACAATCTCAGCGTGTACTCAGACGCGAGCGCCGTTCGAGAGGCGGGCCTTTCGGACGTGGGCCCCCCTTTCGTCCCCTCGTTGCCGGAGCGGGACGGCTCATTAGGCGATGCGTGAACGCCGCGAATTTGGGGGTCTGGCGGGTTGCTTCTTGGCGGAAGCACACGCGAAGCCCCCAAGGCCAAACTACGCATTTCGCGTAGCTTGTCAACGCCTCTTGCATAACGCAGGCGGTAATGCTTTGATTCAACTAGGACACATTTTGCATCGATGGACACAGTCGCAAGCCGCCTCAAATGGGCGCGCCGCGAGGCCGGGTTCCCGACGGCCACCGCCGCGGCGCGGGCGCACCGCTTCACGGTGTCGACCTATCTCGGCCATGAGAACGGCGACCGCGCGCCGTCGCGCGGCACGGCCAAGCGTTACGCGCACGCGTTTAACGTGCGCTGGGACTGGCTGCTGGAAGGCGAGGCCGCGCCCTCGTTCGAAGCGACCGCGGCGCCCGTGCTCGGCTATGTCGGCGCCGGCGCGGAGGTGAACCCGATCGACGACCCCGCGTTCAGAGAGACTTTCGACCAGGTCGAGCTGCCGCCGGGCGCGCCGCCCGGCACCGTGGCGGTGATCGCCCGGGGCGATTCGATGTATCCGCGCTATTTCGACGGCGAGCGGCTGTTTTACGTGAACCGCGAGCACCCGCCGGGAGAGCTGATCGGCCAGGAATGCGTGGTCAAGCTTCACGACGGGCGCATGCTGATCAAGATCCTGCGCCGGGGCTCGCGTTCGGGCCGCTTCAATCTGGAAAGCTGGAACGCGCCGCTGATGGAAGAGCAGCAAGTCGAATGGGCCGCGCCGGTGCGCTGGCGGGGTTAAGCGCTCAAGTAGCGCAGCGGTAGCGCAAACAAAGAAGCGCTCAAGTAGCGCAGCGGTAGCGCATACAAAGAAGCACTCTTAGCGCAGCGGTAACGCAACCTACCCATACGCAACCCATTGCATTTTCGTGTTAATCCGCACTCAGAGCTTATGCTATGACGGTAACTCGCATGGCATTTTTGCCCGCTGCGTTTGCCAAGGAGGGAACCATGAAGGGCCATGTTCTTGCGTTGGCGGCCGTAGCCGCCATTGGGTTTTCGGGATCGGCATTTGCCGAAGATGCCGCCGGAGCGAAAACCACCGAGGCTCCAACGGCAATGACCGATTCCGAACTGGATGCCGTCACGGCGGCCGGTGCCGAGGTCGATGGGACAGGCCCTGGCGTCGATGTCACGCTTCCGGCCACTGCCGCACGGGCGGCCGATAGCGGGGCTGGGCTGCCTTCACCGTCGGATCAGAACCCGGCAACTCGCCACCACTAAGGAAAAGTCCGGCCCGCTCAGCCTGACCGATCGCTCCGGCGATGACAGGAACTCGTTTGCAACAAAGGAGAAAAACCATGAAGAGTCACATTCTTGCGTTTGCGGCCATGGCCGCCATTGGGTTTTCGGGATCGGCATTCGCCGAAGACGCCGCCGGAGCGAAGACCGCCGGCGCGCCGACGGCGATGACCGATTCTGAAATGGATAACGTGACGGCCGGCAATCCGGCCAATCCGCAACTCATCCATAGCTTCGGTTTGACCACGGCCGGTTCGGCCGGCGCCGATCAACTGCCTCATCCGGACCAAACGCCAAGCGGCGTCAATCCCGGAGGCGGCCTGAACACCGTCATTTCAGTCGGCTCCGGCACACCCGGCTCGCCTTAAGTCTGCCCGGCCCGAGAGCCCGGCATCGCCGGGCTCTCGTTCGCCGCATCCAAATAGGAGGATGAGCATCGATTTGTCGGGGAGCGGCCCTGGAGCTTTGGGGGAGCATGATGCCTGTCCGGGATAAAACGTCGAGGCGAACAGCGGGGACCGTGCGCATCCTTGCCGCGATCGCTTGCCTCGCTTTCGTCCTTGCGTCACAGGCAAGCCTCGCCGGACCGATCCGCTCCCTTCAGGAGATTCGCCACCAAGGCGTCGTGATCCAGAAATGGGATACGAGTTGCGGTGCTGCGGCGCTCGCCACGGTCCTCACCTATTCTTTGAACGATCCGGTCTCCGAGCACGAAGTCGCCGGCGGCATGCTGCGCATGACAGAGCCGCTAAAGGTGAAGTATCGCGGCGGGTTCTCTTATCTCGATATGAAACGCTTTGCCGAGCTGCGCGGCTACAAGGGCCAGGGCTATCGCGACCTCACGCTTGACAGCCTTCTTCAATTCGACAGCCCGATCGTCCCCATTGTCCAATATGGCAACCCGCATTTCGTCGTGGTGCGGGGACTGGATCGCAAGGGCCGCCTGGATATCGCCGACCCAAGCTTCGGCAACCGCACCTTGTCGGTCGAGGCTTTTACCGCGCTCTGGACCAGCCGCATCGGCTTTGTGGTGACGAGATGAGGCGCCTCGTCCCGCTCCTTGCCATGCTTGCGGGCTTTGCCGTCCTTGCCGGCCCTGCCAGCGGGCAAACTGTTGAGCAGCTCAAAAAGGAGCTTGCCGTCAAGAATGCCGAGATCGCGCGGTTGAGGACGCGGGTGCGCGAACTCGAAGGCGGCGGCGCGCCGGCGCCTTCGACCGTCCAGCCGCGCTATGCACCGCCGGCCGCCGCCGGCGACGCGGAGGAGGATCGGGCCATCGATCAGGCGCTGGTCCGCCAGGGTGCCATGGTGCTGCCGCGCGGCATTTACGAGCTCGCGCCCGAGTTCAGCTGGGCGCACTGGGACAGCGCCACCAATCCCCTTCTGGAAAACTCCTACAGCGCCGGGCTTGGGTTTCGCATGGGATTGCCGTGGCGGAGCGAGCTT